>Ga0163200_1000953_pt1 | contig 11283 bp, 10 predicted proteins | sample PL_2010_200m_FD_113535 | JGI IMG/M metagenome (GOLD analysis project Ga0163200, IMG submission 113535) | Freshwater microbial communities from Powell Lake, British Columbia, Canada to study Microbial Dark Matter (Phase II) - PL_2010_200m | ecosystem: Environmental > Aquatic > Freshwater > Lake ... | reverse complement strand
CATGCTGAGGAGCGCTCTTGGCGACGAAGCATCTCGTCGTTGGCACGGGAGACCCTTCAGTCGCTGAAAAGCGCTCCTTCAGGGTGACAAGGTAATGAGTTTTTGGAACATTGCGCTGTAATATTAGATGTGGGGAGGCAGGCCTGTTCCCCTGCGACCAGGAGGTTCCAGATAAAAAAACACAACAAAGTACCAGCCTTTTCCTATTTCCGAATTCGCCAAATCCTAAAGGAGGATTAGAATGAAACGTATATTGTTTACCCTGTTCACGCTGGTAATTCTTGCCAGCTTCGCGCTGACATCATGTGGCCCAACAGCTACCCCAGCCCCCACGGCTGTAGTCACCGCAGCCCCCACCGAAGCGCCAAGTGGCACCGAGGCGCCCACGCAGCCGCCCGCGCCCGTAGAAAAGACCGTTGTCATCGGCTTCACCTCGTCGCTGACCGGCGCTCAGGAAGTCTCATCCAAGCGCCAGGTGAACGGCTTCAACCTGTGGATGAACCAGGTCAACGAAGCTGGCGGCCTCGTCCTGGGCGATGGCACGATCATCAAATTCAGCGCCGTCACCTACGACGATGAATCCACCAAAGAACGCGTGCAGGAACTTTACACCCGCCTCGTTACCGAGGACAACGCCGATTTCCTGATCAGCCCGTATTCTTCCGGCCTGACCGCCGCGGCCTCCATCATCGCCGAGCAGAACAGCAAAGTAATGGTCACTGTCGGAGCGGCTGAAGACGATGCTTACAAGACAGGCAATACCAGACTGTTCCAGCTTTATACCCCTGGAAGCCTGTACCTGATCAGCACCGTTGACATGCTCATGAAGCTGGATCCGACCGCCAAGGTCGCCATCGTCCACGAGAATGACAAGTTCTCCACCAGCGTTGTGAGCGGCCTCAAGCCATACCTCCAGCAGCAAGGTTTCGATATCGTGTTGGAAGAGGGCTACGCTTCGGATACGACCGATTTCGGTCCGGTGATCAACAAGATCGTCGAATCAGGCGCGACCGTCCTGCTGGGAGGCGGTCACTATCCCGACGGCAGCACCTTCGCCCGCCAGCTTTACGAACGCAAGGTCGGCCTGAAGTTCATCTCCCTGCTGGTAGCCCCGGCCGACTCGAAGTTCCCCGAGCTGGGTGACGCCGCGCTGGGCGTGGCTACCTCCAGCCAGTGGGAGCTAAAAGCCACCCACACTACAGAAGAAGCCGCCGGCCTTGGCATCGAATGGTTCGGGCCTAGCGGCGTTGATTTTGCGGCCGCCTATAATGCCGCTTATGGCGATAATCCTACCTATCACGCGGCGGGTGGTTATGCGGCTGGCCTGGTGCTGCAAAAAGCCATCCTGGATGCCGACTCGGTGGATCCAGAAGCAGTGAAGGCTGCCCTGAATGCGATGAATATCTTCACCTTCTATGGCGGTATTCAATTCGATACTTCCGCCGAGGCGCATGGCTTGCAGATCAGCCACCTGATGGTAGTCGCCCAATGGCAGAAGAATGATGCTGGCGAACTCGTACGCCAGGTCATCTGGCCGGCAGATGTTGCCTCGGCCAATCCACTCTACCCGATTCCAACCCCGTAACGATCCCAACCTCAGATGTATCCCCTCGGAATCATTTTCCGAGGGGATACGTTCCATAATTCATCAGGAGGTGATCATGCAGCAAATCAACCTTCTCCTGGCATCCCTCCCAGACGGCATCCTCCTGGGGCTGGTGTATGGTGTGGCAGCCATGGGACTGACGCTGATCTGGGGCGTGATGAACGTGATCAATCTCTCACACGGGCCGATTATCGCCTTGGGCATGTTCGGCACCTTCTTGATATTTATCAAGTTGGGCATCAATCCGTACCTGGGGCTTCTCCTGGTTGCAGCCGCGGGACTGTTGCTGGGCATCCTGATCTACCTCGTAGCTGTCCACAGGGTGATCAACGCGCCTCACCTTTCGTCGCTCCTGGCGACTTTTTCCGTTAACATGATCATCATCGGCCTGGGAACGGCGGTCTTCACCACCTCGCCCTATAACGTGGACTTCAGCATGGGCAGCTTCAAAATCGGATCTCTCACGCTGCTGGGCACCCGTCTCATCGCTGCGCTGGCTGCGATTCTCGTTACCGGCGCGCTCTATCTGTTCCTTTACCGGACTCGCCCAGGCAAATACATTCGCGCCGTGGCAAACAACCGCGCCGCAGCGGAATTGATGGGCATCCCTTCCATGCGCATCCTGGCGCTGAGTTTTGGGCTGGGCACCATGCTGGCCGCCATCTCTGGCGCGCTGATCGCCACATTCTTCCCCTTCAGCATCCTGTCTGGATCAGGTTACGAATTGAAAAGCTTCGTCATCTGTGTACTGGGTGGAATGGGGAACCCCATTGGCGCATTGTTGGGCGGGTTGACCCTGGGCGTGCTGGAAGGAATCGTCCCCGCTTTCCTGGAGACGAGCTGGGTGCCGGTGATCGAGTTTGCCTTGTTCATCTTGATCCTGCTGGTGCGCCCCAGCGGCTTGTTTGGAGCAAAGCGATGAAGAACTGGCAAAAATACATCGGCCTCTTCCTGCCGCTGCTGGCCGTTGCAGCGTTGGTGATCTGGCCCACCATCACCGGCAAAGCAGCCACCCGCGAAAGCGTTTTCACCATCTTGAAAGCCATCGCGCTGGTTTCCAGCCTGAACATCCTATTAGGCTACACGGGCTACGTCAGCTTCGGGCACATCGTTTTCTTCGGCTTCGGCGGCTACCTTGGATTCTACCTGCTCAGCGCCAGAGACTGGCCGCTATGGATTGCCATACTGCTCGGCGGACTTGGCTCCGGTCTGCTGGCTTTCTTGCTTGGCAAAGCGATCCTGCGGCTGCGCGGCGCTTACTTCGCCCTGGCAACCATCGGCGTCAACGAAGCGATGCGAGCGTTCATCAACAAATTCGAACCCTTCGGCGGGCCAACGGGGATGACGCTGAACTTCAAAGTGTACCAGGCCTACGGCGGCGCGGCGAAAGCATTGGAAATGTGTTTCTACATCGTCGCCGCGTTAGCCTTCCTGGCGATCATCCTTAGCTACATCGTCCGTACCTCGAAATTCGGCCTTGGCTTGCTGGCGATCCGCGAAAACGAGGACGCAGCGGAAGTAATGGGAGTGGTCGCCCCGGATGCAAAAACGTGGGCCTACGTGCTCTCGGCGATCATCCCCGGCATGATCGGCGCTGTGTTCTTTTTCAAGAACGGCAACGTAGAGCCGCCGGACGCGTTCCCGCTCCATGCCTCCATCGAGCTGCTGGTCATGGTCATGCTGGGCGGACAAGGGACCGTCCTCGGCCCGATCCTCGGCGCCTTCGCCTATCAGGGGATGCGCGGCTACCTGGTGACAAGCCCGCTCTTCAAGAATATTCAGCTATCCGTAGCGGGCGCGTTGCTGCTGCTCATCGTACTCTTCATCCCCCTCGGCGCAGTGGGTTGGCTGCGCCAACGCGCCACGGTGTTGAGGAGGGTGCTCACATGACCGTACTGCTCTCCGTACAGGGCGTGACCAAGCGCTTCGGCGGCTTGCAAGCCCTGACCCAGGTCACCTTCGACCTGCCAGAGGGCCAAATCCTCGGCCTGATCGGCCCCAATGGTGCAGGAAAGACGACGCTCTTCAACGCCATCAACGGCGCCTACCCGCCCGAAGAGGGACGCATTACCTTCCGCGACAAAGATGTGACCAAAGCCAAACCCTACAACCTGGCCCGCATGGGAATGGCGCGCACGCACCAGATCGTCCAGCCGTTGAACGAGCTGACCGCGCGCGAGAACGTGATGGTCGGCGCGTGTTTCGGACGTGAACACCAATCTCTGGGACGCGCAGGCAGGATCGCCGACGAGGTGCTGGAATTCGTCGGGCTGGCGCCCCGCGCCGGGCAACTGGCGAGCAGCCTGAACGTCGCGCAGAAGAAGCGGCTCGAAATGGCGCGCGCGCTGGCTGCTCATCCATTTCTATTGTTATTAGACGAAGTGCTGGCCGGCCTGAATTCTTCCGAAATTGCCGCCATGGTGCAGACCGTGCTAAAGATCCGCTCCCAGGGCGTGACCATCATCATGATCGAGCACGTGATGAAAGCCGTGATGAACATCTCGGACCGCATCATCGTGCTGGATTACGGCCAGCAGATCGCGGAAGGCACACCCGCGGAAATCGCCAAAGACCCGCGCGTAATCGAAGCCTACCTGGGCGATCCCAAACTGGCGCAACGCCTGATGAGGGAGGCTTGACATGGCCCTCTTGGAAATCAACGAATTGGTCTCCGGTTACGGAGAGGTGCAGATCTTGTGGGGCGCGCACCTGGCCCTCGAGGCAGGCAAGCTGACCTGCCTGGTCGGCGGGAATGGCGTCGGCAAGACGACCATGCTGCGCACCGTCATGGGGCTGAACCGCCCCTGGAGCGGGACGATCCGCTTCGAGGGCAAGGATGTCAGCCGCCTGCCAGCTTACGTCAAAGTCGAAATGGGATTGGTGCTGGTTCCCGAAGGCCGGCAACTGTTCACCGATATGACCGTTTACGAGAACCTGGAAATGGGCGCCACCAACCGCCGCAGCCGCCCCAAGTTCAAAGCCAATCTCGAACGCGTTTTCGAGATGTTCCCGCGCATGAAGGAGCGCGCCAACCAGAAAGCGGGTACGTTGAGCGGCGGGGAACAGCAAATGCTGGCCGTCTCGCGCGGCATCATGGCCGAACCCGAAGTCTTGATGATTGACGAACTCTCGCTCGGCCTGGCGCCGGTGCTGGTTCTGCAGCTCTTCGAAAGCCTGAAGCAACTCAAGGAGACCGGCACGACCATCCTCTTGATCGAGCAGAACGTGCAGATGGCCCTGGCCGTCAGCGATTATGGCTACGTACTCGCCGAAGGGCGCACGGAATTGGAAGGCGCGGCGCACCAGTTGATCAAGAACAAGCACGTGCGCACCGCCTACTTAGGCTTATGAGAAATGAGAAATAGGAGGCTCCCATGCTAGTCGGAGAACGAATGTCACATCCGGTCATCCCGATTTCACCTAAAATGCCCATCCACGATGCGTTGAGCTTTTTCAAGCGGGAGCACATTCGCCGCGCGCCGGTCGTCAAAGACGGCAAGCTCGTCGGGATCGTGTCGGACAAGGATCTGCTCAACGCCTCCCCCTCTCCCGTCAGCTCGTTGAGCATCTGGGAAATGAACTACCTGCTCAGCAAGATCACCATTGCCGAGGTGATGACCAGGAAAGTGCTTACGGTTACAGAAGATACCCCCATCGAGGAGGCAGCCCGCATCATGGCCGACAACAAGATCGGCGGCCTGCCGGTGATGCGCGACGCTCACGTGGTTGGCATCATCACCGAGACAGACCTGTTCAAGATCTTCCTGGAACTGATGGGCGCTCGCGAAACGGGCGTGCGCGTCACGGCATTGGTGACCGAAAAGGCCGGTCAACTGGCAAAGATCACGCAGGTCCTCTCCAGCCTGGGCGGGAATTTCATCGCCTTCGGCGTGTTCACCGGCGAGGACCCTTCCAACCGGATGATCACCTTCAAGATCACCGGCCTCGAGAAGGAAGCCGTCAAATCTGCTATCGAGCCATTGGTCGAGACGCTGGTAGATATTCGCGAGTGATCTAAAGTGTTTAGCGAGATAATATCTCGCCGCTACACCTGTTAGTGAGACAGCATCTCACCGCTGCACCTGACGTAAGACAAAAGCGGAGGCTACCATATCTGGTGGCCTCCGCAAGTCTTTATGGCCTTTTTGGACAACCCCTTTTAGCATCCAGGTTGCATCCACTTTGCGTGGAAAAGGTATAATTCAGCCATGCCCTCTCATCCCGCATCCCTGGTTATCGGCATCGCCGGCGGCTCCGGCTCCGGCAAGACGACCGTCGCCCAAGTCATCCTCCAGCGCGTCGGCCCGGAACGGATATCTTTCCTCCAGCATGATGCCTATTACAAGGATCTGAGCGGCCTGCCTCCCGTCCAGCGCGCCGAAGTCAACTTCGATCACCCCAATTCGCTCGAATCCGAGCTGCTGATCCGGCACATCGAACAGCTCAAGCGCGGACGCGCGGTGGAGGTCCCGATCTATGACTTCGCCGCCCACAGCCGCACCGAGCGGACGTTCACCGTCCAGCCGCGCGGCGTCATCCTGGTCGAGGGCATCCTGCTCTTTGCCGAGCCAGCCCTGCGCGAGCTGTTCGATGTCAAGCTCTTCGTGGACACCGACTCGGACATCCGCTTCATCCGCCGCTTGCAGCGCGACATCGCCGAGCGCGGCCGGACGACCGACACGGTCATCCACCAGTACCTGACCACCGTCCGCCCGATGCACTTGGAGTTCGTCGAGCCGTCCAAGCGATATGCCGACGTGATCATCCCCGAAGGCGGATTCAACACCGCCGCGCTGGATATGGTCGTGGCGCGCATCGAGACGATGCTGCGATAAGGCATGGACAAGCGCCGTCTCGCCCTCGTTCGATGGCTGACCCTGGTCGGGGTGATCGCGCTCATCGTGGTATTGTTCGTTTTTCGCGACCAGGTCAAGAAGCTGGAGAAATACGGTTACGCTGGCATCTTCCTGATCTCCATCGCCGCCAACGCGACCATCATCATCCCCATCCCAGGCGTGGCCTTCACCACCGCCATGGGCGCCATTTTCAACCCGGCCGGTGTGGCGGTGGCGGCCGGACTGGGCGCGGCAATCGGCGAACTCTCCGGCTACCTGGCCGGTTTCAGCGGACAAGGGGTCGTCGAGCGGGTCGCCTTGTATGAAAAATTGACCGCCTGGATGAGAGCGCACCAGAACCTGGCCTATGGCCTGATCGTTTTGCTGGCGTTCATCCCCAATCCGCTCTTCGACCTGGCCGGGATGGCCTCCGGCGCGCTCAAGATTCCGCTTTGGAAATTCCTGATCGCATGTAGCGTCGGAAAAATCCTGAAAATGCTCTGCTTCGCCTACGCCGGTTACTATTCGATCAACTGGCTGTTCCCAAATTGATCGCAGACCCTCCCCCCTCCTCTCTCCTCACTCCTCACCCATCACGTTTCATCCTTCATCCTTCATCTTTCATCCTTCATCTTTCATCTTTCATCCTTCATCTTTCATCTTTCATCCTTCATCCTTTATCCTTCAAAAAAGGAGCCTTCCATGCCCGACTTCAATCAACTAGACGCCTACCTCGATGCCCACCTCGACGAGAGCATCGCCGAGCTATCCAGACTGGTCGCGCAGCCCTCGGTCGGCGCGCAGAATTTGGGGATAAAAGAATGCGCCCAGATGGTAGCGGAAATGCTGCGCAAGCGCGGCTTCGCCACCGAGGTCATGCCCACTGAAGGCGCGCCGGTCGTCTTTGGCGAGCGCAAGGGCAAGAGCGACAAAACGCTGCTGTTCTATTGCCACTACGACGTACAGCCGCCCGAGCCGCTGGAGCTGTGGGAGACGCCGCCCTTCGAGCCATCCCTGCGCGGCGGCAAACTCTACGGGCGCGGCGTCGGCGACGACAAGGGACACATCGCCAGCCGCCTGTTCGCCATTGACGCCTTGCTCGCTGACCCTTCGATAAGCTCAGGGGGCGAACTCCCCTGCAACGTCAAGTTCATCATCGAGGGCGAAGAGGAGACCTCCAGCGTCCACCTGCACGAGTACGTGCTGAACAACAAAGAGCGGCTCGCGGCCGACGGCTGCATCTGGGAGTTCGGCGGCGTGGATCACGAGGAGACGCCCATCCAATATCTCGGCCTGCGCGGCATCTGCTACGTGGAACTCTCGGTCGAGACGGCCTCCACCGACGTGCACTCCGGCATCGGCGGCTCGATCTTCCCCAACGCGGCCTGGCGTCTGGTCTGGGCGCTGAACAGCCTCAAAGGGCCGGACGAGCGCATCCGCCTGCCCGGTTTCTACGATAAAGTACGCAAACCCTCCGCCCGCGACCTCGAGCTGATGGCCGCCCTGCCGGAAACGTCCGAGGCCTACAAGAAACAATATGGCGTCAAATCCTTCATCAAGGGTTTGACCGGCGGCGTTGAGTTGCGCGTGGAGGAAGTCTTCACGCCAACCTGCACCATCTGCGGGCTGACTTCCGGCTATCAAGGCCCCGGCTCGAAGACAGTACAGCCCGCCAAAGCCTCGGCCAAGGTGGATTTCCGCCTCGTCCCGGAGCAGAGGCCTGCGGACGTGCTCGAGCAGCTTCGCCGCCACCTCGACGCGCAGGGCTTCGCGGATGTGCAGGTCGAATTCTTGGGGGGCGAGAACCCGGCACGCACCGACCCGGACGATCCATTCATCAAGCTGGTCTGCGACACGGCGCTCGCAGTCTACGGCAAGCCGATGCTCCTGCTCCCGCTCGTCGGCGGCTCCGGCCCCAACTACCCCTTCATCCACGACCTGGGCCTGCCGGTGGCGACCGCCGGTCTCGGCCACCCGGATGGACGCGGCCATGCCCCCAACGAAAACATCCGCCTGGATCTGTATCTCAAGCACGCCAAACACATGGCGCGGCTGATGGTGGAGTTTGGGAAATAGGCCCCCTCCCGGCCTCCCCCATTTTCCGCGAAGTTCAGCGGAAAATGGGGGAGGTGGCCGAAGGTCGGAGGGGGCGGGGCAAGAAGGCGGATAAACATGGCGCGTGATAGACATCCTAATTTCGATCCCCAAAAGCACCACAGAAAATCCATCCGCCTGCAGGGATATGATTATTCGCAGGCGGGCGCATATTTCGTCACCATCGTCACGTATCAACGCGAATGTTTATTCGGTCAAATCGTGAACGGGGAAATGGAATTGAACGATTTCGGCAAAATCGCGGACGAATGTTGGCGCGCCATCCCCGACCATTTCCCCAACGTGGAATTGGGCGCGCACATCATCATGCCGAATCATGCGCATGGGGTGATCGTGATTTGCGACGTTGACGGTAGGGGCGCAGCAATGCTGCGCCCCTACGATGGCAACGACAATCCCCACAAAATCAACGTCAAACCCGGTTCATTGGGCGCAATTGTGCGTTCGTTCAAATCCGCCGTTTCGTATCGCATCAATAAGGAACACAACGCGACAGGCATCTGGCAGCGCAACTATTACGAACACATCATCCGCAACGCGGACGAGGCAAATCGCATCCACCTGTACATCGAATCCAACCCCGCGCGCTGGGACGATGACGATGAAAACCCACACGTGTAAGGGCAACCCATTGGGTCGCCCCAACATTCGCGGGTAAAATATATCCATACGGAGCCTACCAGCGGATGCAATAACGGATAAGCGGATAACCACGAACGCCAAAACCTCCATCCGCTTATCCGCTTCCCATCCGCTGACGATCCCTCCCCCCAGAAAGGCGGACACCATGGCGCGTGACGAAGCCTATTACGAAGCAGAAAACGAAATCGAACAAGCCCTGAAATCTGGCGCAACGGAACTTGATTTAAGCAACGATTACAAAACTCCTGATGACAAGAAACTCACAGAGTTGCCAGAGTCTATTGGGAAACTTAAGCAATTAACGTCGCTGAAACTTTCCTCCAACAAACTGACGACCTTGCCAGACTCGCTGGGACAACTCACGCAGTTGACAGAACTGAATCTCTCCAACAACCAACTGACAACCCTGCCAGACTCGCTGGGACAACTCACGCAGTTGACAGAACTGAATCTCTCCAACAACGGACTGACGACACTGCCAAAGTCGCTTGGACAACTCACGCAGTTGACAGAACTGAATCTCTCCGACAACCAACTGACCACCCTGCCAGACTCGCTGGGACAACTCACGCAGTTGCGGACGCTGAATCTCTCCAGCAACCAACTGACCACCCTGCCACCCTCGCTGGGACAACTCACACAGTTGACAAAACTGGATCTCTCCGACAACCAACTGACATCACTGCCACCCTCGCTGGGACAACTCACGCAGTTGACAAAACTGAATCTCTCCCGCAACCAACTGACAACCCTGCCAGACTCGCTGGGACAACTCACGCAGTTGCAGACGCTGGATCTCTCCAGCAACCACCTGACTGCACTGCCAGAGTCACTGGGACAACTCACACAGTTGCAGACACTGACTCTCTTTAGAAATCGAGTGACAGAACTGCCAGTCTCTATGAGTAATCTTTCCCAATTAATAAGTCTAAGTCTTCAGGAGAATCAACTTACTTCTCTTCCAGAATCAATGGGACTGCTTGTAACCTTAGCAGAGTTGCATATCAGTAATAATCCTCTAAATCTCAAATCTATTCCAGTATGGGTTTTCGGACTTAATGAATTAAAAATGCTCGGGGTTCACAACACTGGACTAGTTACAATCTCAGATTCTATTGGACAGTTAGCTAAACTGGAAACACTTTGGCTAGGTCATAATAAAATAAGAAAACTTCCTGAATCCATAGGTCAACTTATTAAACTAACGGTTCTTCTTCTCCAAGAAAATCAACTAACATCTTTACCAGTATCACTAATACATCTGGAGAACCTCCAGAAATTAAACATTAAAGATAATCCTCTCAACCCCGCTCTACAAAGCGCTTACGACGCTGGTTTGGACGCAGTCAAGGCATACCTGCGAAGTCTCGATAACGCCGAGCCGCTCTACGAAGCCAAACTGGTGCTGGTCGGCGAAGGCAACGTCGGCAAGACCACCCTGCTCAAAGCCTTGAAAGGCAAGGCAGGCGAAGCCCCGCAGGAACACGAACCCACCACGCACGGCGTCGAAATTGATATTCACGGTCTGCGCCTGCCGCACCCTGCCAAAGACGGCGTCGAGATCCAACTCAACGCCTGGGATTTCGGCGGGCAGGATGTCTACCGCGTCACACACCAGTTCTTCTTCAGCCGCCGTTCGCTCTACCTGCTGGTCTGGGAGCCGCGCCGCGGCGTCCAGCAGGGTCAGGTGGAAGACTGGCTGAACATGATCCGCCTGCGGGTCGGCGACGATGCGCGCGTCATCATCGTCTCCACGCACTGCAAAACGGGCGAGCGCATCGCGCGCATTGACCAGCCCGTCTTCAAACAGCAATACGGCGACATGATCGTCGGCTTTCACGAAGTGGACAGCCTCGTCCGCGATGAGTTCACAGGCGAGATGGTCGGCATCACCGAATTGAAAAAAGTCATCGCCGAACACGCATCAAAACTCGAACAAATGGGGATGGGCTTCAACCGCGACTGGAAAGCCGCCCGCGACGAACTGCTCGCCCGCCCCGAACCGCGCATCTCTTTCTCGGCTTTTAGCGGAGTCTGCGCCGCGCGCGGCTTGAGCCAGATCGCCACCGAGACCCTCGCCCACCT
>Ga0163200_1000952_pt1 | contig 11300 bp, 10 predicted proteins | sample PL_2010_200m_FD_113535 | JGI IMG/M metagenome (GOLD analysis project Ga0163200, IMG submission 113535) | Freshwater microbial communities from Powell Lake, British Columbia, Canada to study Microbial Dark Matter (Phase II) - PL_2010_200m | ecosystem: Environmental > Aquatic > Freshwater > Lake ... | reverse complement strand
CTGCTGGGCGTACCCAAATCCGAGCTGCCGCGCCTCGGGGCGGTGTTGCGCGAGCGCGGGCACCTGTTCGTGCCCATTCTCATCGTCTTCGTCGGGCTGATCGCGGGCTACAGCGCCCCGCTTTGCGCACTGGTCGGCACCCTCGCCTGCATTCCGATGGCCCTTGTCCGAAAGACCACGCGCCGGGAGATCACCTGGAAATCGGTGCCTGAAGCGCTCGAAGACGGGGCGCGGAACACGCTCCTGGTGGCGATGGCCTGCGCCTGCGCCGGGATCGTCATCGGCTGCGTGACCATTACGGGTCTGGGGATCAGCTTCACCCAGTTCGTGGTCGGGCTCGCCCGGGAAATGCTGCCCCTCGCACTGGTGCTCACGGCGATCGCCGGCATCGTCCTCGGCATGGGGATGCCGACAACCCCCGCCTACATCGTCATGGTTTCGCTGCTCGTTCCCGCGCTGGTGAAACTTGGCGCCGTCACCCCGGCCGCACATATGTTCGCGTTCTATTTCGCCATCCTCTCGGCGATCACGCCGCCGGTGGCGCTCGCGGTTTTTGCCGCGGCCAGCCTTGCCAAGACCGACCTCTGGAAAGCGGGTTGGGAAGCGGTGCGCATCGGCGCCGCCGGCTTCATCGTACCGTTCATGTTCATCTACGAGCCGGCGCTGCTGCTGATCGGCGACTGGCAGACCGTCGCCCTCTCGTTCATCACCGCGACGATCGGGACCATTCTTCTTGCCGCATCGCTGCAGGGTTATCTGATCCGATCGGCAACAATGTGGCAACGGGCGATCCTGTTCGTTGCGGCGCTTTGCCTGATCAAACCGGGCTGGATCACCGACCTTGTCGGCGTCGCGCTGCTGGCGGTAGTGCTTGCCGGCCAATATTTTGGGAAAATGAAAGAGATCAAGCATGAAACAGCCTGAAGTCCTCATCGTCGGCTCGGGGGTCATGGGACGGGGCATCGCCAAAAGTTTTGTCTCAGCCGGGATTCCCACCGCCATTCTCTCACGCAACGTGGCGAACGTTACCCCCGGCGTCGATGAACGCGTCGCGCTAATTGAAAAGCTTCCACCGAATGCCCCCGAGCTGATCATCGAGGCGGTGCCCGAGAAGATGGCGCTGAAGCTCAAAAGCTATGCCGCCATCGAAGCCGCTTACGCGGGGAAACCGGTGCTTGCCTCCAACACCTCGACGCTCGATCTGGAGGAGCTGGCGAGGCCGCTTCAACACCCCGAGCGCTTTCTCGGCATCCATTACTTCATGCCTGCGGATGTCAACGCCGTTGTCGAGGTCGCACCGGTGAAGGCGACCTCGACGGCGGCGACGGACGCGGCGGTGCGGTGGATCGAGGCCAGCGGCAAAAGCGTGATGCTCCTGAAGCGCGCCGTGCCGGGGCTGCTGATCAACCGCCTGCAGCACGCCATATTGCACGAAGCCTATTACCTGATGGACGAAGGCGTTGTGACTGCGGAGGAGATCGACCGCTGCGCCCGCGAGATCCTCGCCCCGCGCATCTGCATCACCGGTCTGATCGAGCAAAAGGACATCAGCGGTCTCGATACCCACGCCCTGTCACAACAGGCGCTGGTGCCGCTCCTGCACCACGGCGACAAGCCGGGGCGCATGCTGCAGGACCTTTACACCGCCGGGCGCCTCGGCATCAAAAGCGGCAAGGGTTTTTACGACTGGAGCGGGAAGGATCCGGCCAAAGTGAAGGCGGATGCCGCGCGTAAACTCGGCGACCTGCTCGCTTATCTGAAGGAGCACCGGTAGGCGGACCATCAAGATGGCATTAATCATGTAGGGTGGGTTAGGCGGTTTTTTGCCGTAACCCACCAGCATCCGGTGCGTTACGCTTCGCTAACACACCCTACAAAAATGGAGATAGGAGGAGGGTAAGCATGCTGGATAGCGACAAAATTATCCTATCGGTAGCCACGACCGGCAGTTGGCCGACCAAGGCGCAAAACCCCGGCCTGCCCGTCACGCCCGAGGAGATTGCCCAGGCGGCGGTGGAGAGTTGGCGCGAAGGGGCGGCCGTCGTCCATGTCCACGTGCGGGACGATGCGGGAAAGATGAGCTGCGATCTGTCGCGGTTTCAGCGGGTCAGGGAGCTGATCCGCGACCAGGGGTGCGATATTCTGATCAATTTCAGCACCAGCGGCGGGGCCGGCCGCGTGGGCGAAGAAGAACGGTTTAACAGCCTGGCTGCCGGGCCGGAATTGGGGTCGCTGGACGCGGGCTCCATGAACTTCAACGATCGCATCTTTCTGAATCCTCCGGACTTTCTGGAGGAGTTGGCCAGGCGCATGCTGGCGGCCCATGTCAAGCCGGAAATTGAAGTCTTTGACAGCGGCATGATCGGCAATGCGCTGGCCCTGGAAGGGAAAGGGCTGATCCCGTCGCCGCTGTGGTGGCAGTTCGTCCTGGGGGTGAAGGGAGGGGCTCCGGCCACGGCGCGTTCGCTACTCCACCTGGTTGACAGCCTGCCCGCAGGGTCGCTGTGGTCGGTGTGCGCGGTGGGGGGGCGGCAGTTGTCGATGAACGTGCTGGCCATCGCCATAGGCGGACACGCCCGCACAGGACTGGAGGACAATCTCTATTACCGGCGGGGTGAATTGGCCCGAAGCAACGCCCAATTGGTGGCCCGTCTGACCCGCATTGCCCGTGAGTGCGGCCGCGAACCGGCCACCCCTGCCGAGGCGAGGGAGATACTCGGGCTGGCGCGTCCATAAATCTTCTCTTGGTCACTCTCCGGGGAAGGGGATCGCCAGCTCCCGGCCAAGGGCGACGAAGTCCTTGACCACCTGCTCGGGAATCGGGATGCCCTTCGCAAGGCGCTCGGCCTTCATCTCGAACTCGATTTCGCCTGGAACGTAGATGCGTTTCATGCCTTCCGCCCTGGGCGAGGTCTTGATCTCCCGAAGCGCTTCGTCGATGGCTGCCGTGAACTCCGGCAGGTCCATGAAACTCTCGACATTCACGGCAGCAAAAACACTTCCGACGTCGGTTGGGTCGATCATGTTGTCCGCCAGAAAGCCGGGAAAGTGGGTCCCGTAATTCGAGCCGGTCAGCACGCCGCAGAGAAAGTCCACCGCCAGCATGATGCCGTAGCCTTTGTAGCCGCCGATGGGGGCGAGAAGCCCCTTCAGGGCGGTGTGCGGGTCTGTGGTGGGGATGCCGTGTCCGTCGAAGGCCCAGCCCGGCTCCAGGGGTTTGTCCTGCTTGGCGTGGAGTACAATCCGGCCGCGGGCCACGACGGTTGTGGCCAGATCCAGGACCACCGGCAGTTCCCGGCCGGCAGGGATGGCGACCGCGAAAGGGTTGGTGCCGAACATCGCCGTGCATCCCCCCGTTGGGGCGACGGCGGCAGGGGCGTTGGTCGAGCTGAAGCCGATCATGCCGTGCGGCAGGGCCGTCATGGCCCAGTAGGCAGCCGTCCCGTAGTGGTTCGAGTGGGTTACGGCCGTGAAGGCCACGCCGGTCTGCCCGGCCTTTTCGATCGCCATCTGCATGGCACGCGCCGCGCCCACCTGGCCGATGCTGTTGTTGCAGTCGATCAGTGCGGTGGATGCCTTCTCACGCACGACGACCAGATTGCTCTTCGCGCTCATGACCCCCTTCCGGATCCGCTCCACATAGACGCAGAGCATCCGGGTGATGCCATGGGTGTCCACCCCCCGGAGGTTGGCCTCGATCAGGGAGTCGGTGAGCAGCGCCGCGTCGTCCCGGCTTACCCCGATCTTCTGGAACACCTCTTGCGTCCAGCCCCGCAAATTGTCCGCGGGGAACATGATCCCGCCGTCTACACCTGCCATGCCTGTTTCTCCTTTCTCTGGAGCCATCCTTGATGCCGACTCTCTTTTTATGGGATTGACTATAGGAAAAGGGATCTTGCGTGTCAAGAGAATTGAAATGCAGATATTGTGGTCGCATGCCGTTTCGCCGTTTTGGGCCAAAACAGTTGATCCCCGAAAATGGAGCCAAGCCGGAAGTTCTTTCGCTTGGGTATGGCGCTCTGCTCCGCCAAGCGGAGGATAGCGGTATCTTACCAGAGCGATCGCTCTATATGTCACGGAGAAAATAAGTCAGAGAAACATTTCCCCTTGACCGGATACCGATATCGTGAGAAGAACTCAGCTATAGAGTCGCTGCGATACGGTGAACAGGGATAGCGCATCGAAAGGGAGACAATCAGATCCGAAATGAGCCCATGCAGACTTATAAACTGAAATTACCGAAAAATCATCAAGATACGGTAAACGATTTTTATATCAAGGTAGGGTTCGGACTGATCGCGATTCTCATCATTCTCAATGTTGTCCTGCTGATCCTTTTCCTAAAAGAGATAAAAAACAACCGGAATGCCCTGCGGGTTGTTCACGAGACGAGCAAGAGTCTTGTCCTCCTCCAGGATTCGCTTGGCAGGATGGATATGCAGAAGGCCTTTGTTCATCTGGCGGATGCCAGACGTCAGATAGCAGCCGCTTTGCCGCCGGCGCCCGTTGCACCGCCTGCAAAGACCGTAGCCGAACCCAAACCTCCGCCGGAGAAAACGATTGCCGAATCCAAGGGTGAACCGGTAAAGCCGCCGGATGTTGCCCGGAAGCCGCCTGCCGCGCCGTTGAAAACGGCTCAGCTTTCGATACCGGCCGGCGAAACGCCGGCGCCCCTGGTCTGGGCGATGGACGGCGAGTATGCGCTTATCGGCGAGAAGGAAAGTAAGCTCCTGCATCTGTTCAAATTCCAGGATGATCGGTTCGTCCTTGTCAAATCGTATCCGTGCATCATCGGGGCCAATAACGAAGACAAGAAAAAGGCCGGAGATTATGCAACCCCCACCGGGAGCTATTTCACCCTGCGCTTTACACCCGGGAGCGCCTTGCCTGAGATTTATGGAGCAGGGGCCTTTGTCCTAAATTATCCCAATTTCCTGGATCGGAAAGACAGCAAGTACGGCGGAGGAATCTGGATCCACGGACATGTTCCCGGCAAGGTCATCGGTATGGGAGACCTCGTGAATACGAAAGGCTGCATCGCCGTCTCCAATGACAGCATAAAGGAACTCAAGACTCTGCTCAAGCCCGGCGGCACCCCCGTTTCGATCGTTGATAGGGTAACCTTCGTCAAGGAGAGCAGCCGGAAGGAATCGCTTCAGGAGATCCGTAATTTCATGGATGCCTGGCGGAAGGCGTGGGAGAGCGGCGACACGGGGAAATACCTGAGTTATTATTCAAAGGATTTTATCAACAGCGACGGGATGAGGTTTGAGGCCTTCCGGCGGCACAAGGAGCGGGTCAACATCGGGAAAAAGTTCATCCGCGTGAATATGGACCAGATGGCCATCATCATGCCGCAGGAACGGGAGGGACAGGTCGTGATTGTACGGTTTATCCAAAAATACCGATCCAACAATTTCGAAAAAGATTCAAAGAAGTTTTTCTACCTAATCAAAGGACAAAAGGGATGGACCATTTTCGGCGAGTCTGCCTTTTAGCCGTAGCGGTATTCCTTGTTCCCTGTTTCAGGTGCGATGGTCTGACGGAGGTCTCCGATGTATCAGAACCAAGAAACACTGGGCCAATACCTGAAACGTGAGCGGGAGTCACACCGTGTGCCCGTTCAGGAAATTGCGCTTTTCATGGGGGTGAACAGGTCCTTGATCGATGCCCTGGAAGGGGACGACTTCGACGTCTTTACCCGGCGTTCCGAATGCCTACGGCTGGTCAAGCAGTACACTGCCTATCTGAAACTGAATCAAACGGAGGTATTGCGGCTCTTCGACGCGCAGTGGAAACTCACCGGTGGGGTGAAGCGATATCCGAAATTGACGCAGTTTGCAGACGGCGACTCTTCGCCGGTCAAATCGGTCATGTTCAAAGGGAAGAGGCTCCTGATCGGGCGGTCCCCCGCAAGGCGGGTATGGCTGTCCGTTGTCGTCGGGGCGCTGATCGTCATTTCCGTTCTTTTCATTGACCTTCCCGATACGAAACGGGAAACAACGCCACCCGATCATCGGCCGCCGTCCGCGACGGAGATCGAGGTCCTCCCTGCCAAGCAGCGCGTTCCCCCGCCCGCGGCCACCATGGAAAGGCGAACCGTATCACCCAAACAGGTCTCTGCGCCTGAAACCCCTCATCCCCGGCCGGGCGTTGCCGAGGGGAAAATCCCCCCTCAACCCAAGGGCGTCAAGGTGATCGGGAATCGTGATTCGAAGCGGTATCATCTGCCGGGAATGAAATACTATGACCTGGTCAAGGCATACCACCGGGTCGTTTTTCAATCCGAGAAGGAAGCCATCCGGGCCGGTTACAGCAGAGCCCGGGAATGACGGGTGAATGCGGGTTCAGCGGCGCCCCCCGCGGCCTCGAGATCGGGCTCGGTGAGCTCATGGTTTTTCAGGTCGGTGCAAGACCTATCGGCGGAGACCTCGACAAATTTGCCGTCCTGCCACTCACCGGCATACTTGTCTCCGCCCGGGTTGGTCAACGTTCCCTGACCATGGTACTCGTTATCCCGGAACTGGCCCACATATTTGGAGCCATTGGCAAAAATGACCGTTCCGTGCCCGTGTTTCTTTCCGAACTTGAACTGTCCCGTGTATTGTCCGTCGGGCCGGGTCAACGTTCCCTGACCGTGGGGCATGCCGCTTTCAAATTGGCCCACATACGTTCCCCCGTCAGGGTAGGTTAGGGTCCCCTGGCCGTCAAAGAGGTTGTTCTTCCACTGCCCGGTGTATTCCTTGCCGTTGGCAAAGGTTGCCGAACCCTGCCCCTCCATCAATCCATTGCGGAACTGCCCGGTGTATTTCCGGCCATCGGGGAAAGACATGGTCCCCTGGCCGTTCATGCCGTCGTCCTTGAATTGCCCCGCATATACGTGACCGTCGGGGAAATGGACGGTTCCCTGACCGTCCATGGCATCGTTTTTCCATTCGCCCGCGAACTGCGACCCATCGGAGAGGGCAAGCGTTCCCCGGCCATGTTTCCGGCCATTGCGGAACTGCCCGGTGAACGTTCCCCCGTCCCGGTCGATCAGCGTGCCCTGGCCGCTGAAATTGTTGTCGATAAATTGTCCTTTGTAGGTTCGCCCGTCTAGATAGGTCATGACCCCGTTGCCGTCCATCTTGTTTTCCTTCCACTCCCCGACGTAATGCACCCCGTCGTGTTCGGTCATCGTTCCCTGGCCGTGAAAAAGGCCATTTTTGAACTGCCCGACATACGTTCGGCCGTCGGGGAAAGACATGGTCCCCTGGCCATGGAACAAGTTTTGGCTGAACTGACCGATATATTTTGTGCCGTCCGGAAAGGTTATCGTCCCCTGGCCGTGCTGTTCGCCATCCTTCCATTCTCCAACATAGATTTTCCCGTTGGAAAAGGTCATGGTCCCCTGGCCGCTGTATTCTCCGTTTAAAAAGAGGCCGACATACCGGGCGCCGTCGAGAAAGGCGACACTCCCTTGGCCGTTCATTTTGTTGTTTTTCCATTCACCGGTACAGGTCATCCCTCCCGGATACGTCAGGGTGCCCTGGCCTTCCCAGAGGCCGTCCCTCCATTCCCCCAGGTATTTCATTCCCCCGGGGTAATTCATCGAGCCCTGACCGCTCATCGGGGGCCTTTTTTCCAATCCATATTCTCTGGCGATCGTGTTCCGGGATATTTTTTTCAGAAGCTTTTTCAAGAAAACCGGCATATTTCCCCCTCATCCCAGTGACAAAGTCACTGAATGCGTTTTGGATTCATATGGGTGGAAATGCATTACATGCTGAAACTATATCATAAATGCAGAAAAAACAACATTAATGATTACAGATTGGAATGCCGTAGATTTATCGACATTTTCGGTGTGGCGACCCTGGCTTTAAAGCGGCCCGTTAAGCTGGTGTTTACCAGGGAAGAAACATTTGCCGCTTGACAGGTGAAAACAGCTTCGATAGATGATAGCGGCGCCCTTGGAACGCCGCCGAACTCATGGGCTGGAAGGGAGAGAGATTGAAAGCAGAAATCATTGCCGTTGGAACGGAGCTTCTGTTGGGGCAGATCGTGGACACCAATTCGGCCCATATGGCCCAGCAGTTGACGACGATCGGCTTGGATTTGCACTTTAAATCTACCGTCGGCGACAACCTGGAGCGAATCAAGTCGACGCTGCGAAATGCGATGGGCCGGTCGGATTTTATTATCACGACGGGCGGCATCGGTCCGACCCTGGACGATCTGACGCGGGAGGCCGTGGCCGAAGTATTGGGAAGGCCGCTCGTTTTCAATCCGGCCCTCTTCGAGCAGATCAGCGATTTCTTCACCCGCATGGGCCGAACCGCGAGCCCGAACAATCGCAAGCAGGCCTTCATTCCCGAGGGGGCGATCCCGATCGAAAATCCGGTTGGAACCGCACCCGGCTTCATCGCCGAACAGGACGGCAAAGCCATTATCATCGTTCCCGGGGTTCCCCATGAGATGCGCTATTTCATGGAACACAGCGTTCTTCCCTATTTGCGGAATAAATTGGGGATCCGGGAGGTGATTGTCTCCCGGGTCCTCAAACTTTTCGGGATCGGCGAAAGCCTCGTGGATGAGCGGCTCAAGGATCTGATCGAACAGGGAATCAACCCGACGATCGGACTTCTCGCCCACACCCAGATCGGCGAGATCCACGTTCGCCTGACGGCCAAAGAGACCGAGAGATCCCGGGCCGAGGCCCTGAATGCATCCCTGGAGGCGAAGATTCGCAAGCGCCTGCAGGAGTTCATCTTTGGGGTCGATGAGGAGACCTATGAAGGGGTTTTGGGTTTTCTACTCCGGAAGGCGGGGCTGACGCTCTCCGTGGCCGAAACGGCTTTCGGCAGTTCCATCATCCAGACGCTGAAATCCATGGAAGGGAGTCCGGAATTTTTCCGACTGGGCGTGACGGTCGTCAGCCCGGAGATGGCGCAAAAGCTGTTGTCCATACCGTCATCGTTCCGGCAGGAAGAGGTTCATCCCGACATGGCCAGAGGGTTGGCCGAGGGGGTCCGTCGTCTTGCCGGATCCGATCTCGGTTTGGGGATTGCCGGTCGGGCTGCTGCCGGGAAAGGGCAGGACCATGTGGTCCATATTGCACTGGCCCATTCCGGCGGTACGGATTGCATCGAGCAGCGATGGCCGCAGGCGATGCGTTTCATTGAAAACCGCATGACCAAAACGGCCCTGGCCCAGGTCAGGAAGCACCTTTTAAACAGGAGCGCTGGTCCGACATGAAAAAGAGAATCGGTTTTGTCGGTCTCGGTTTGATGGGACGGGGAATGGTTCGGAACCTGCTCTCCGCGGGATTTCCGGTGGTCGGATACGACATCGATAACGGAAAAATGGAGGCCCTCACGGGAAACGGATTTCAAAAGGCCGCCTCTCCCGAAGAGCTTCCCTCGATGGTGGATGTGATCATCCTGTCGCTCCCGAATTCCGCTGTGGTGAATGAAGTCATCGGGGATTCCCTGAAACTGTTTGAGGCGGAAACCAAAGGGTTGATCCTGATCGATACGACCACCGCCGATCCGGTCATGTCCGAGGCGCTGGCCGTCCGGTTGAAGGAGAAGGGGATGGATATGCTGGATGCCACCATCAGCGGAACGAGCAAGATGTGCGCCGAGAAGGATGTGACCTTCATGGTCGGCGGTCGTGAGGATACGTTCAAAGAATGTGAACCGATCCTTTCCGCTCTGGGGGGAAAATCCTTTTACATGGGCGGAAACGGCAGCGGGGCGTTGGCGAAATTGGTCGTTAATCTGGTGCTCGGGCTGAATCGCATGGTGCTGGCCGAGGGGCTCTGCCTCGCCAAGAAGGCGGGGATGGACCCCCAGCGGACATTGGAGGTGTTGAAAGGATCGGCGGCCTATTCCAAGGCGATGGACCAGAAGGGGCAGAAAATGGTCGATAAAGACCTGCTTCCTCCCGAAGGCAAACTGGCCTTCCATCTGAAAGATGTCCGCCTGATGCTCGATCTGGGACGCCGGGTGAATGCCCCGCTGATTCTCAGCAGCCTGCACGCCCAGGCGCTGGAGACGGAGGTCGCCAAAGGGAGGGGGGAATGGGACAACGCGGATATCATCTCTTTTTATGAGGATCTGGCCAACATTCCGTCTTGAAATTCCGATTCAATAAAAACCAACATTTTCGATCGCGATTGGATGGAGAAAAACAAGGAGGATTGATCATGGGCGAGAAGTATGTGGTGCCTCTGAAAGAGGCCATAACGGGGGTGTTGCATGGTCGGGCGGGAACCTTTCGCATCCTGATCGATGAGGAGATCAGCGGCGCCAAACATTTTTCTTTGCTGGTCAACACGATGAACGCCGGGGTCACGGGCGATGAACACAAGCACGATGTGGAACATTGCTGGTATATCCTCTCCGGCCGGGGGACAATGTTCATGGCGGGAAAGGCGTTCCCGCTTGAACCCGAAATGGCGGTTTTTGCGCCGGCCGAGATGTTGCATAAAATCGTTGTCAGTCCTGACGAGGATCTCACCTATATCGTCGTCTATGCGCCTCCGGGACCCGAACAGCAACTCAAGAAACTCGGTGAGCACGCCTTCGACGCCCCAAAATAGGATCGGGAGATCGGGATCGTGGGCACCAAAGGCGTGATCACGATTGATGACACCCATCGCGATCTGGTCCTCGCCTCGGAAAAACCGCAGTGGGCCGGCTACCGACCGGAAGGCTTCATACCCGATTATGAACGCCACGTCGAGTTTCTCACCAGTTATCCGCCAGGAGATATCGCGTACGGACAGATCTGGGGGCCCATCCGGGAGGAGACCCATTCGTGGTTCTCCCGTCTCCATACAGGGATCGAGACCCCCCATGCCACGGCATGGGACGGACACCGGAACCTCGTTCTGACGATGGCGATGGGTCTGTCCGCGGAGCGGGGAGTTCCATTAAAGCTCCCCATCGATGAAGGGGAGTTTGAAAGCTAAAGAGCCGTGAAGGTTAAGGAAAAGAGAATTATCCGGTTTAGCGCCCGTGTCTAAAATGTCTTTCTTCCTCGATAAGGCGCGACACAGGCATGATACCGGACTTCAAAGCTACACCATCGCCGGTCGGATAAGTTCATTGAATACCAAAGGAAACGCGCAGTTTTTGGAGGGTGATTTTTCTGATGATCGGAGGTGTGGCTAAGCTTCCTGAAGTCAACACCCACCTGTCTTACTCATACTTACATGATTTCAGATAGAAGAACTAACTCCCTGGTTCATCTTATTTTCCAGTGAACACCAAAATCGCTTGGAAATTTTATAATTTTTTGAGTATCATTTAACG
>Ga0163200_1000951_pt1 | contig 11305 bp, 9 predicted proteins | sample PL_2010_200m_FD_113535 | JGI IMG/M metagenome (GOLD analysis project Ga0163200, IMG submission 113535) | Freshwater microbial communities from Powell Lake, British Columbia, Canada to study Microbial Dark Matter (Phase II) - PL_2010_200m | ecosystem: Environmental > Aquatic > Freshwater > Lake ... | reverse complement strand
CTCGTCTCCGCCGTCGTCGTTTCGTTCTTCCTCGGCGGCTGGGGGAGCCCATTTGGCTCGGCTCTCTCTGGACCGATTTGGGGATTGTTCTGGTTTATCCTGAAGGGAATGGTCCTGATCTTTTTGCAGATCTGGCTCCGATGGACACTTCCGCGCCTGAGGGTGGATCAACTGATGTATACCTCCTGGAAGGTGCTGACGCCGTTCCTGTTCGTGTGCATCATTTGTATCGGACTCATTTTGGTTCTGTGAGATTGAAAAATACCCAATAGACTTTCTATGAGTGCTGTACGAACCTACTTCAATGACATCTGGCTTGCGCTGTCCTCGATCGCAATTGGGATGAGGATTACGATCATGCATCTGTTCGTCCGCAACGTGACGACACAGTATCCGGACGTCAAACTCAAATTGCCTGAACGGGCTCGCAATCGACTCTACGTAAACATCGATGATTGCATCGGGTGCGATCAGTGCTCCATGGCGTGCCCCGTGAATTGCATCATAATCGAAACGATCAAATCCACGCCAGATCAGGACCTCGGGACGACGTCTACCGGTCAAAAGAAGCGACTCCACGTCCCGGTATTTGATATCGACATCGCAAAGTGCTGTTACTGCGGGCTTTGTGTCCCTCCGTGCCCGACGGATTGCATCGTGATGACGGATGTCTATGAATTCTCCGAATTTGACCGCCAGAATTTGATCTACAACTTCAGTGTTATGACGCCGCAGGAAATCGAGCAGGCGAGGGAGAAGCTCAAGAAGGCTGAAGAGGAAGCGGCGGCAAAGAAAGCAGCAGCTGTCGCGGCTGCGGCAGCCGCGAAGGCGGCAGCTGCGCAAGTTCCACCTGCCGCTCCAAACCCCGCAAGCGAAAATCAGACCCAACAACCAAGCACGTCGGCTCCGGATTCCCCGGGCCAGGCTGGAAAGTCGTAGTCGCTATGGATTTGTACACGATTGCTTTCTATCTCTTCGCGTTCATTACGCTTGGCTCGGCATCGATTGTCGTCTTCTCGAAGAACATTCTCTATTCCGGTTTTTCGCTCCTCTTCACCTTCTTCGGCGTCGCCGGCTTGTACGTCCTCCTGATGGCAGATTTCATCGCCATCACGCAATTGATGATCTACGTGGGTGGAATTCTCGTGCTCGTGCTGTTTGGCATCATGCTCACAACGAAAGTGATAAACGTCGACATGCGGAGTGGGACATTCCAGACGCTCCCTGCGGTGCTCGTTGTTGCAGCACTTGCGGGGACGCTCATCGGGATTTTCTGGACCACGGACTGGAGGATCTCTCCCGAGGCAGCAGGATTCGAGAAAACAGCGTCGAAAATCGGAGAGATGCTGCTGAGCAGTTACTTGTTGCCGTTCGAAGTAGCCTCAGTAGTCCTTCTCGTGGCTCTGGTCGGAGCCGCAATGATCGCACGAAGGGAAAAGTAAGGTTCTTGATCTGAATGAGACGCGTCGGCTTCGAGGGAGCCGCGTGTGACTATGGAGTATGGCATGACGATTGCACAAATCCTACAATGGCTGCAGGCACCGGGTCTGAACCATTTTCTGTTAATCAGCGGTGTTCTGTTTTCGCTCGGAGTGTTTGCGATCCTCACACGGCGGAACGCGATCATGGTGCTCATGGGAATCGAGTTGGTGCTGAACGCGGCGAACATCAACTTCCTCGCATTCTCTCGGTTTACCACCGGCACCCTCGACGGACAGGTCATTGCGATTTTCGTGATCATCCTTGCTGCTGCAGAGGCCGCCATCGCCCTCGCGATCGTCCTGAATATCTACCAGAACTTTAACAGCGTTAACGTCGACGAAATCAATCGATTGAAAGACTGAAACGGACGACAATTCATCGGGATCAGAAGACCTAAAACCTGACAATGTCTCACGATACGATCATCCAGCTTAGTGTTGTAGCCTATCTCCTCCCGCTGCTCGGGTTTGCCATCCTGATCTTCTTCAATAAGCGGCTCCCAAGACAGGGTGATATCATCGAGACAGGGATTGTGTTCCTTGGCTTGATTCTTTCGGCCGTGATCTTTGCTGTGAAGATGGGTTCTTTTCACGACGAAACGTTGCAGGCGACATTTACGTGGGTGAACTGGGGGAACGTCCCCGGCGTGGGTCCGATGACGATGACCCTGGGCATCATGATCGACAATCTTGCGGCGGTGATGCTGCTCGTCGTTTACATTGTCAGCGCACTCGTTCATCTGTTTTCGATCGGCTACATGCACGGCGACGTTCGCTACGGCCGCTACTTTGCCTACCTGGGTATCTTCACGTTTTCGATGCTCGGCATCGTCCTGACGAACAACTTCTTCATGATGTATGTGTCGTGGGAACTGGTCGGTCTGAGTTCCTACCTTCTCATCGGCCATTGGTTCGAAAAGAAATCAGCAAGCGACGCAGCCAAGAAAGCGTTCATTGTGAACAGGGTTGGGGATGTCGGAATGTTCATCGGCATCATGATCCTCTTCACGACATTCCACACCTTCAGCTTCGACGCGATTTTCGAGTCGATGAAGGGAGGGACGTTACCTTTCGGCAGCGAAACCTGGCTCACAGCTGCTGGTATCCTGGTGTTCTGCGGGGCGGTCGGCAAGTCGGCCCAGTTCCCTCTGCATGTCTGGCTGCCGGACGCGATGGAAGGCCCCACGCCGGTGAGCGCATTGATCCATGCCGCGACCATGGTCGCTGCAGGTGTATACCTGATTGCACGCACCTTCCCGATGATGACCGCCGATGCGCTGATGTGGATTGCGGCGATCGGTGCCGTCACAGCGTTCATCGCTGCGACAATTGCCATCGCTCAAAACGATATCAAGAAAGTCCTTGCCTACTCCACAATCAGTCAACTTGGCTATATGGTGATGGGGCTGGGAGTCGGTGCCTACACTGCAGGCTTCTTCCATCTGACGACGCACGCGATGTTCAAAGCCGGATTGTTTCTTGGCTCGGGCTCCGTTATCCATGCAATGCATCATGCTCTTCATCACGCCGGTGATCACCAGACGGACCCGCAGGATGTCAGAAACATGGGTGGTTTGAAGGCAAAAATGCCGATCACATTCTGGACGTTTGTGGTCTATACGCTGGCAATTTCGGGAGTTCCTTTCACCTCAGGCTTCCTGAGCAAAGATGAGATTCTGGCGGGCACGCTGGCGTACGCGAATCTCACCGGACGCTGGTACATCCCGATCATCGCCTTCTTCGTCGCCGGATTGACCGCATTCTACATGTTCCGCATTGTCATTCTGACGTTCCTCGGTAGGCACAAAGACCAGCACCGTTTTGAGGCGATCCACGAATCGCCGAAGACGATGACGATTCCGCTCATAGTGTTCGCCGTTCTCTCCTTCTTCGCATTTTTCAGTCTGAATCCATTCGGGGCGTCAAGCGGTTGGGTCTATAGCGCATTGCCCCGCCCGGAATCGGTTGTGCCTGCGAGTGTTGCCGCTGCGGGAACCGAGCTCTTTGAGGAGGCAGTTCACCATACTCATTCACTCGCAATGGTGCTTTCTCTGATTGTGGCCGGGCTTGGGATCCTGGTTGCGTTTGCCACGTACTACTGGAAGAAGATCGATGCCGATGCAGTCGCTGCACGAACGGGACCGTTGCATCGGTTCCTGCTCAACAAATGGAAGTTTGATGAGCTCTATGGAGCAACGATTGTCGCTGGAACGGTTGGTGTTGCGAAACTCCTCCGCTGGTTCGACAATCGGATTGTTGATGGCATTGTTAATGGAACGGCAAGCTGGACCAAAGGGATCACGCTCGGAACGAAACGGAATTGGGAGGACGGCAACGTCAGTGCAATCTTCTATATGATTGTCACCGGTGCTCTTTCTGTATATGTGGGCTGGGTTGTCGGCGTTGGCTTACTTCCGGCTGGAGCGGCGATTGCAACAATCCTTGGATACGTCGTGCTTGGATTCGCAGTTTCCGGGTTGACGTTTTTCCTCTTCTATGTGGGTGTGGGAGGGTTCGACAATCACATCGTGGACGGTCTGGTGAACGCCACAGCGTATCTTGCCGGTTTCTTCGGGCTCCTGATGCGGCGTGTGCAAACAGGAAAGGTGCAAACCTACCTGGCATTTGTGATCCTTGGGATCATGATCCTCTTCCTCTGGTTTCGTTAAGCGGAGTTGCGGTTGTGTTTAGCGGTGCGGGTTTTGTTCGACTTGACTTCATGAAGGAGTAGACTACAAATGGAATTCCTGGGAATCGGTGCTCTGAGTTGGATAACGTTCATTCCGATCATCGGCATGATCCTGATCCTCTTTGTCCCAAAAGAGAATCAGAACGCAATGAAGTGGACGGCGGCGGTGGCGACATTCCTGCAACTGGTTATCGCTGTGATGATCTACTTCCACTTCGACCGGAGTCTCACCGGGATCAACACGCAGGAAGGAATGCAGCTGGTTGAGAAGGCGTCGTGGATCGACATCAGGGGCGTACCGTGGTTTGGGAGGATTCACGTAGACTACTTCGTCGGCGTGGACGGACTGAGCGTCCCGATGGTTATTCTGACCGCTCTCATCAGCTTTATCGCGGTGTTTGCCTCCTGGAACATTCCAAAGGCCCTGAAGGGCTATATGGCTATGCTGCTTCTCCTCGATACGGGAATGATGGGAGTCTTCGTTTCACTCGATTTCTTCCTGTTCTACGTGTTTTGGGAGGTCATGCTGCTTCCGATGTACTTCCTGATCGGAGTTTGGGGAGGACCGAGGCGTGAATATGCGGCGATCAAGTTCTTTCTCTACACGCTCCTGGGCAGCGTCCTGATGCTGCTTGCAGTGATCGCTTTGTACTTCAGCGTGACGGCGCCGGATCCCGGAACAGGAGAGAGGATCTACACCTTCAACATGCTGGCAATGATGAATCCTGCTAACTACCAACCCGGCTCACTGCTGGCTGGGGCAGGGACGTACTGGAGACATCTTGCTTACATCGCTCTCTTCATCGGTTTCGCGATCAAGGTGCCAATCTTCCCGTTCCATACCTGGTTGCCGGATGCGCACGTCGAGGCCCCGACCGCCATCAGCGTGATCCTGGCAGGCGTTCTGCTGAAGATGGGAACCTATGGCATTCTTCGCATCAGTTATCCGATGTTTCCTGAGCTCGCAATGTACTATGCATGGCCGCTGGCACTTGTGGCAATCATCAACATTATCTATGGCGCACTCTGTGCTATGGCTCAGCAGGATTTCAAGAAGCTCATCGCCTATTCCAGCATCAGCCATATGGGCATCGTGTTGCTGGGAATGTCGGCAATGAATACGCAGGGGATGATGGGGGCAGTGTTCCAGATGTTCAACCACGGCACGATCACTGCAATGCTCTTCTTGATCGTGGGCGTCCTCTACGATCGTGCACATACTCGTGACATCGACGCGTTCGGGGGGTTGGCAATCACCATGCCGAAGTATACCGGTATCATGACCGTGGCATTTTTCGCGGCACTCGGATTGCCGGGATTAAGTGGATTTATTTCTGAGATGTTTTCATTCCTCGGAGCCTTCCAGACATTCCGTACTTTGACAATCATTGCTGCACCCGGCATCATCCTCACTGCGGCCTATATGCTCTGGACGTTGCAGCGAGTATTCCTCGGCCAGCCGAATGAAAAGTGGGCGTCCCTGCCGGATATCAACGGCCGGGAGCTCTTCACGCTGGTGCCGCTTGCAATTGTGGTGCTCGTACTGGGCATTTACCCGTCGCTATTGCTGGATATGATGACCTCGTCATTGAACCATCTGGTGGAATTCGTCAAGCAGGGAAGCAGCGCTGTCGCATTAGTTCGATGATGAGCCTGTACACGATGTGTTGATTCATGTTGAAACGACTATTGAAGACAATATCATGGTTGACCAAGTCTTAGAGAGTCTGGCGAAGTTTCTTCCCGAAACAATCCTGACGATTACATTTTGCGTCGCCCTTCTTGTGGGCATCATCTTCCGGTCGCGGCCCAAGCTGTCCATGGTGATCGCTTTGCTCGGCGTCGTTCTCTCCATCGTATTCACAGTCCGTGAAATGGGAACCGTGCAGTCGATCTTCTCGGATATGATCGCCGTCGATCCCTTCGCAATCTTTTTTAAGCTCCTTGTCGGGTTTTGCGCTGTTTTCATTTTCCTCTTCTCCCTGTATTCGTCTGAAGTCCAATCGACCATCAAGCGGCTCGTTGAATACTCTTCACTGTTGGTCGCGATGACGCTGGGGATGTATCTGATGGCTGGCGCCACGAGCCTGCTCATGATTGTTCTGTCGATCGAATTGACAGGATTGAGTTCCTACGTCCTCGCAGGTTATGTGAAGGAAGCCCCGGACTCAAGTGAAGCTGCGCTGAAGTACATTATCTACGGCGCACTGTCGACCGGATTGATGCTGTACGGTTTTTCCATCATCTTCGGATTGACTGGGGGAGCGGTGGATATCTACGCCATCAACAAAGCCCTCTCTACGGGTTCTGTCAATCCCATTGCCTTGATAGTCGCGACGCTCCTGATCATCGCCGGAATCGGATACAAGATTTCGGCTGTCCCATTCCATTTCTGGACACCGGACGTGTACGAAGGGGCCCCGGTGACAATCACGGCATTCCTTTCTGTCGCCTCAAAGGCGGCCGGCTTTGCCATCCTGATCCGGTTTTTCAAGGTTTCATTCATCGACTCGAGCGCTCTCGGGCTCCCGACAGGGTTCTGGTCGACGTTGCAGGAGTTCGAATGGAACAAGATCATTGCCATCCTCTCGGTCCTGACGATGACACTAGGGAACCTTGTAGCCGTGTGGCAGAACAACCTCAAACGCCTTTTGGCATATTCCAGCATCGCCCACGCAGGGTACATGCTGATGGGAATCGTGGTCCTCAGCGACAAGGGCATCGCGGCTGTTCTCATTTACTTTGTTGTGTATCTTTTCATGAATCTCGGAGCGTTCTACGTCGTGATGCTCGTGGCAAACAAAACGGGGAGCGAGGATATAGACTCGTACAAAGGATTGGGCTATCGGGCTCCCTTTGTCAGCGTTGCGATGGTAATCTTCTTCATTTCGCTGGCAGGATTGCCGCCAACGGCAGGATTCATCGGAAAGCTCTTCATCTTCGCCTCGCTGCTTGATGCGAAATGGATCTGGCTCGCAATCGTCGGGGCTATCAACAGCGTGATCTCGTTGTATTACTATGTTCGGGTAGTGCGGAACATCTTCCTGCGTGATCCCGAGGCAGGGGCGGAGCGGATCCTCTTCACAATCCCCCAGATTGCGATTGTCCTTCTGCTTGTTGTGCCTACGCTGGTGCTTGGGTTGTACTATTCGCCGATTGTCGAACTCGCGAACTCATCTGTCATCATGATAGGGATCCGCTAGGTTTTTCTCAGTGCACATGTTCAAGAATGCCTGCGGCCTCCTCTCGCGGTGAACGAAAGGAGGCTGTCGCATTTCGGAGCCAAGAGGATTGTGCGCTCTTCTCATCTGGGCAACCTGATCCTCGCGACGTATGAGCGACACATGGATCGGATTACCAATGCGTTGGAACAGGAGAGGAGGAGGGAGATTGTGCTCACTAGGGAAGCAACCGACAAAGCGCACGAGGGGATCAATGCAATTGCTCCTGTGCTCAACTCGGCTTGTGCCGATATTGCTGCAGATCCGGAAACAAGACAGAAGGAGTCGTACGCGACTATCCCGGAGGATGTGCAGGTGCAGCTCAAGCAGCGTTCGGGGGTTTGCATCAGGAACTGCACAGGATTGAGCACGCTGTGCGAGGGTTGCTGGCGCTCTACGGGCTACTGTATGCGCGCCGCCCGGAGGTGGCAGAAATTGACCGCATCCGAAAGGAATTTGAAGAACGGAACCAGCCTCGCCTTTCCTGACAACAGCCGTGCAGGTGTGTGGCTACCGGCGCCGGCTTTTCTTGTTCACTCGCTCGTGAATGAGGCGTACGCCGTCGAGAACGAGAGAAGGTACGCACTCGGTGATCGATTTCGAATGACTGGCCATCAACCGGGAAAATCCACCCGTCGCAACGACGATAGCCTCTTTCCCTTCACGCTTCCGCATTTCTCCCTGGATTCTCTTCACCATCCCTTCGAGAGCATCGATGGCTCCGTAGAGGATTCCTGCCTGCATGCTTGAGACAGTATCTTTCCCGATGATTGTCTTCGGAAAGTGCAGCTCAACCTTTGGAAGTTTGGCTGCACGCCTGTGAAGGTCGACTGCGGAAGTCTCCATCCCGGGAGCAATCACGCCTCCAATGTAGTCACCAGTGCCGGAGACCGCATCGTACGTCGTGGCGGTGCCAAAGTCGATGATGATCAGCGGTCCGCCGAATAACGCGAATCCCGCAACTGCATTGCAGATCCGATCCGCCCCCACCGAATTCGGATCGTCATACAGTATCTTGATCCCCAGATCAAGCGCGGAGGAAATAATCAGCGGCGCTAGATGAAAGTACTTCCTGGCCATCATTGTGTAAATGTCGGTGAGATTGGGGACAACAGATGAAATCCCAACCCGCTCGATCCCTTTGAGCGGTATCTTTGCCTCTTTGAGGAAGAGTCTGACCTGAGTGCCGACTTCATCTTCGGTCCGTTGCAGCATACTCGTTACCCGCCAATCTGCGACGAGTTTGGAATTCCTGTAGATTCCGAAAACGGTATGCGTATTGCCTATATCGATAGCGAGAAGCATAGCAGTTGATCCCCTTGGCCCTGTTTACCGCGGATCACGAAACCAGCGTGACATCCCCGGCATAGACTGTTTGTTCCCCTTCACTTGTAGCTATGACCAGGCCGGCGTCGTGGTTGAGTCGAAGCACTGTTCCGGCTATTGTGTGGTCGTGCTGCTGTACGGTAACCGTCTTCCCAAACATGAGGCATCGCCGGGTCCATTCGGCCTCGATGAATGAGAAGTCTCCCTCACGTGCAGATTTGTATAGGAGATCCAGCTCCTGGAGGACAACGTGAAAGACCTGCTTCCGGTCGAAGGTCTTTCCTGTTTCAATCGAGAGCGATGTCGCGCGGCTTGCGATTTCAGGAGAGAGAGACTGCTGATTGACATTGATTCCGGCGCCAATGACCGCATAGGAGAGCTCGGATTGCTGGGATGAGTTTTCGAGGAGTATCCCGCAGAATTTCTTTCCGTTCAGGAGGAGGTCGTTTGGCCACTTGCATTCGACTGGTGCTCCAACACATTGTTCGATCGCCCGCGCGATGGACACCGATGCATAAAGTGTAAGCTGTCCGGACACATCGACCGAAATGCGAGGCCTGAGCAGAACGGAAAAGAGAAGATTGGCGTCTGGCTCGGCCAACCAGGTGCGACCGAGGCGCCCCCGTCCGCTTGTCTGGAAATTTGTGACTACAACCGCACCCTCCTGTGTGCCGGCATCCCCGAGTGTTCGTGCGCAGGCATTCGTGGAATCAATCGTTTCAAAGACGAATATCTTCGATCCCACGACTTGTGTGGTAAGTCCCTGTTGCAGCTCTTCTTTGGAGTACATCTGTCTACTTGGCGAACATCGAAGAGCTCACGTTTCGCGCCAGTCCGCCCTTCATGTTGGCGACCTTCCAACCGGCGGCATACACGACCCGGATAATCTTCACCATTCTTTCGAATAGGATCTTGTCCACCGTGTCTGTTGGCCTGTGGTAATCAGCGTGCTCGCCCGTGAAGAAGAACGCAATCGGGACTCCGTTACGGGCAAAATTGTAGTGATCACTCCGGGTATAGTACCGGTTTGGATCTTTGTCGTCGTTGAACGTATAATCCAGGAGGAGGTTCTCCGTCTCTTTGTTCGAAATCTTCAGAATGCTATCGAGCTGTGTGCTGATTTTGTCTGAGCCGATCACATACACGTAGTTGGGATTTTTTAGCTCATCGTACTTCTTGTCTGTGCGGCCAATCATGTCCGTATTGAAGTCAGCAACGGTCTTCTCGAGGGGGAAAATTGGGTGGTTGACGTACCACTCGGAGCCCCAAAGGCCCTTCTCCTCGCCGACCACTGTCATGAACAGCATGCTGCGTTTCGGTTTCACGGGATTTGCGCTGAAAGCCTGCGCCAACTCCATGACCGTCACAGTCCCCGAGCCGTCATCGTCCGCCCCATAATAGATCGTTCCATCGTCCCTTATGCCGAGGTGGTCATAATGCCCGGTAAACGCAACGACTTCTTCTTTCAGTTTCGCATCCGAACCTTCAAGAAGGCCTACCACATTCTCTGTTGTCTTCAGTTCCTTTGAATTTCTGATGTCAAGAGTTACGGTAGTCTGATTCAGGGAGATCGGCTGGAATGCGGAATCCTGATAGGCAGCAACGCGCAGTTGGCTGAACAATTTGCCGGTTTCTCTCACGATTTCGTTCGCAAGTTGAGGGCTGACCGTCGTGGGAAAGCCAGCTCCGAATCGCATCGCACGAGATTGTGAGCCGACGACCGTCATTGAACCACGCTTCATATTCGCGGTCAACCTTCCAGAGAGCCGCTCGAGGGATGCAGCGCCGGAGTCATCTGCCACCACGAGCGTCGCGAGGCTGCCCGGAAAAGGCCGGATGAGGCCGAGGCGGCGCATGGGTGAGACGGTGGTATCGCGCCCATCTTCCTTCCTCCCTGGCAACGCGATGACGATTTTCCCCTTGGTAAGGAATGAATCAACCTTCGTGTCCATGTACCCAATGAATATCGCTGGAGCCGAAACCGGTAAGTCCTGTGCGAACTGAGAGAAGAAGTCCTTTGCGATAAGGAAGTTTATCGTACCTTGCTTGTTGTTGACGGCAATGCTGGACTTCTCGCTGATCTTTGTCGCTTCAACGTCGAACCGCTGAAAGTACGACCCGCTGTCTCCGATCGGTTTCAATCCGAGGCGTTGGAACTCTGACGCAATGTATCGCGCTGCGATCTTCTGCCCCCGGAACGTTGTCTCTCGGCCTTCCAATTCAGGTGAAGCGATAAAATGGAGACGTGCACTCAGGCTGTTTGCATTGATCGCTCTGTAACCGACAAGGGCATCTTTGGGGATTTTTGGATTCTGTGCAAACAGTAGCGCACACGGCAACACCAGAAGAATCAGCCGACGCATAGGACTCCTTATGAATTTTGGGTGATCGCGAAATCTGATGGAATGTCAAATTCTGCCAAGTAGAGTACTCAAAAGCTCACTGATAATCAACAAAGACAGCGTCCCTTAAACCCGAGATAGGAGCGGTGTTTTTTTGTATTTTGGGAACGTTGACTGCGATCTACGCGTCAAAGAGAGCAATAACGGGCTTGTCCGCTGCTGCTGAAAGAGACGATGCAGTCCACG
>Ga0163200_1000950_pt1 | contig 11306 bp, 9 predicted proteins | sample PL_2010_200m_FD_113535 | JGI IMG/M metagenome (GOLD analysis project Ga0163200, IMG submission 113535) | Freshwater microbial communities from Powell Lake, British Columbia, Canada to study Microbial Dark Matter (Phase II) - PL_2010_200m | ecosystem: Environmental > Aquatic > Freshwater > Lake ... | reverse complement strand
TGCTCACGGATGGTATTTGCCCAGCTTGCAAAAAAGCCAAGGTCCGGTTTATGTCCGCCGTTACTGAACGCCGGATGCCGGAGTACAACTCCTAAAAAGCAAATAATCAGGCACCCTATAATTATTCCACGCCAATCCCTGCCTGCGGTAGCGTCTATTTTCGCCTCATATTTCATCGATTTATTCCTTCCCGTATGTGCCTGTGTGGTATCCATAATGCTCCCTCGCTATTGTACGCCGGCGAAAGCGGAACAATTTATCAGGAGATACTTTTCTGATTTAATGTCGTTTGATTAACAGTATTTTTATTATATTTTTTCCTTTGGTCAATCGTTTCTTTTAAGTTCCTGGCTTTTTCCGGCCGGCAAAAGCAGTCCAGGTTGCAGATTTCGGTTAAAAAGAGATATTCAGGCGATTTTCCGGGGGAGAAAACTGCTTGGAATCGTCTCTTGACCTGGAGCAGATTTTTCCATATTTTTCGCGATGACATACGGTTCATAATAATCGCAGACTGAATTTGCCGCAATTGTCTGACCGGGTCATTTCCATCCCGCACCGGCTGTGATATTTTGGAAGTTTGCTCTTGACGGATAACTCCAAATAGGTTTTATTTGTGAATACAATCGAAAAATAAGAAGAATTCTTGTTTTGCAGGACAGTTGGAAAAGGATTTGTCTGTCTTCAATTTCTTGGAAAGGATGTAACGATGCGACTCGTAAAATTTGCGGTAATTTCTATTGTTTGTTTGTCTTTGGTAATGATGACCGGCTGCGTCTCGGACCAGCAGTATAAAGACCTTAAAATCCAGAACGACACGCAGCGTAAGCGCATAGCGGAGCTCGAAAGTGAGACCCAAACCGTCAAGCTGGAGCTTGACCGTCTGAAAAGGGAGCTTAATACCAGCGGCAACCGCAGCGGAATCGAGGTCAATACCCTGCAGCAGAAAATCGCCGCGCTCGAAGAAGACCTTGCGAAAAAGAAGGCACTCATCGAGTCAATGCAGAAACAACTGCTCGGCGGGGCCCCGTTGCCTGTGGAGTTAAGCACGATGCTCGAGGATTTTGCCAAAGGCAATGAAATGGTTACTTATGACGCCAACAGCGGCATAGTCAAATTCAAGAGCGATTTGCTCTTCGAGCCGGGCAGCGACGTGGTTGCATCATCGGCCGCTGAAGCCGTCAAGACGCTTTGCGGCATCCTGAATTCCGAACAGGGCAAAGGATTTGACATTATAGTTGCCGGCCACACAGACGATTTGCGCATCGCAAAGCCGGAAACCCGCGAGAAGCATCCGACCAACTGGCATCTGTCGGCTCACAGAGCAATAGCGGTGCTGGACGTGATGGCGAATGATGGTATCGCATCGGAGCGAATGAGTGTGCGGGGCTTCGGGGAGTTCCGGCCGATTGCACCGAACCAGCCGAGCAAAAAAGGCAATCCACAAAACAGACGCGTCGAGATTTACATCGTTCCCAGGGGCGTGTAGTCCCGCTGTCGGTGATTTTGCGGTCGGCCTTTGAATTTAAGACTTATAAGGTATGCAATAGGGGTAGTTATACAAAAAAATGGTGGAACGTACTTTGATTATTGTCAAGCCGGACGGCGTCCAGAGACACCTGGCCGGCGAGATTATCAGCCGATTCGAGAAAAAAGGATTTAAACTTGTCGCCGCAAAGTTCATTCAAATCTCCGAAAAAACCGCCCGTGAACACTATGCCGTTCACAAAGGCAAACCGTTCTTTGATGGCGTGGTGAAGTATCTGGCTTCGTCACCGTCGCTTGTTATGGTCTGGCAGGCCGAGGGCGTCATAGATATGGCTCGCAAGATTATGGGGGCGACCTTCGGTTACGATGCCCAGCCGGGCACGATTCGCGGTGACTTCGGCTGCTCAAAGGGCTACAATCTCATCCACGGCTCCGACGGCCCCGAATCGGCTGAACGCGAAATCAAACTGTTTTTCAAGCCCGGTGAAATCTTCAACTACGAACTGGCCGACGCATCCTGGCTTTACGGCAAAAACGATTAACCGCAGTTTTTACAAGCGATTCGGTTATGGGAGAGTTCGGACCTCAACAATTGGGCAAACTGGTATTTCTGGCGGGGGTCGTCATTTCACTGGCAGGGCTGCTGATAATTTTTTTCGGCCATCTGGGACTATTACGGCTGCCCGGCGATTTGGAATTCGGTGGCAAAAACTGGAAGATATATCTCCCCATCGCCAGCGGTATAATAATCTCGATTATACTTACATTGATTTTCTGGCTGATTAACTATCTGCGGCATTAAACCGGTTCAATCAACACCGTGTCGCCGTCTGAAATTGTTCAGCTAATCTATCCCGCTCAATGGCCAGTGCTAATTGATTGGCCGCCATTTCCAGAAGCTGGCGCTGGTCAGGGGCCTTAAATCGGCCAAGCTCGATAGACCTCAGTGCCAATACTCCGACAGTCCCGCTGGGGCCGACCAAAGGGACATAAATGGCATTGGCGTCCGGCAGTGTGTCCGTGCAGGCACCGGCGAGGCGGCTGTGATCAAATACCCACTGGGCGACGGCGATTTCTTTTTCGAGAGCAGCGAAACTATTGGGACCGCCGGCTGCTGCTTTGAGCCGGGTTGACTTGTCGGGCAGGAAAATCGCCACTTCGCTGGCAAAACTCTCCGACAGTTGCAGTTCGGCCGCAGCCACAAGCTGTTGCGTGCCGGCCGTGGCGGCGAGTTTTCTGCTGAGGTGATAAAGGGCCTCGGTGTGCCGCTCCCGCTGACGCGATATCTCCACCTGCTGGCGAATCCTGTGCGTGAGCGTGCTGATTAGAATGGCAATCGTCAGCATAACGCCGAAAGTAATGAAATATTGAGTGTCCGTAACAGTAAAATTAAAATGCGGCGGCACAAAGAAAAAATCGAATGCCAGTACGCTGGCGACCGACGCCAGAATCGCGGGCCACTGGCCATACCTTGCAGCCACGAATGCCACGCCCAGAAAATATATCATTACCTCGTTTGTTTCACTCATTCCGGCCAGGTACATCAGACCTGCCGAAGCCGTGCAGGCCGCAGTGACGAGAATCGCATCGCCGAAATGCCTGTAATCTATCCCGTCTCGCCGAACTCCCTGCTCCAATTTCTCCTTATCGGTTGGCTCATCCCTGCCGCGAATCACATATATATCAATATCTCCGCTGCGGCGCAGCACCTGGCTGATGACGGATTTGCCGAGTAACTCTCGCCATCGCGGCTGTCCGGTTTTACCGATGATTATTTTTGTTACATTTTCAGATCGAGCGTACTTTACAATCTCCTCGGCAGCGTTTTGCCCGTTGAGCATTACTGTTTCACCGCCGAGTTGTTCAGCGAGGTTCAAATTACCGGTGAGCTTCTGGCGTGAGGAGTCGCTGAGAAAACTGCCGTTGTCAACGTAAGCGGCAATCCAGGGAGCGTGCATCGCCGCAGACATCCGTTTGGCGACACGGATTAACCTTGCCGAGGTGGGACTGGGACTGATACAAACCAGCAGTCGCTCGCGGGTCGCCCATACCTGGGTATCTCCCGCCTCATGGCGGACCGTTTGGACCTGCGTGTTTACCCTGTCAGCGGTGCGACGCAAGGCCAATTCCCGCAGGGCAGTCAGATTGGACAATTTGAAAAAATTCCGCATTGCCTGCTCGGCCTGAGTTGGTACATATACCCTGCCTTCCTCGAATCGCTGTAATAATTCTTCCGGCGGCAGGTCAACCAGCTCAATCGAGTCGGCACGGTCAAACACCGCATCGGGAATTGTTTCGCGTATTTCAATACCGGATATCTGCTCCACAATATCGTTTAAGCTATCTATATGCTGGACGTTAAGTGTGGTATAAACGTTAATGCCGGCCTCTAACAATTCATCCACATCCTGCCACCGCTTGGTGTGACGCATACCCGGTGCATTGGTATGGGCCAGTTCATCTACAACCATCACAACAGGTTTGCGGTTTAATGCCGCATCAAGGTCGAATTCTTTTAATTTAATACCCTTATATTCAATCTGTTTGAGCGGAAGAAGTTCCATACCGAGGGTAAGGGCCTCGGTTTCAGGCCGGGCGTGGTGCTCGACGTATCCAAGAACAATATCCACGTTGGCAATCGCCTGTACCCGTGCGGCTTCCAGCATCGAATAAGTTTTGCCGACGCCCGCGGCATATCCGAAAAACATCTTCAGTTTGCCCCGTTGTTGAGTCTTTGTTTCCTTGCGTATTTGTTCAAGGATTTCATCGGGATTTGTTCGTTGATTATTCATTCATCGTCGAAATGCCCATACTTTAGGTTATTTTTGCAATGCGTCTAATGCGAGATTAAGTTCCAGCACGTTGACACGCGGCTCGCCCAGCACACCCAACTGTCTTTTGTAAGTATATTTGGCCGTAAGCTCCCTGATTTTGGATTCGTCGATGTTTCGCGTTTTTGCAATGCGGTGAACCTGATATTCCGCAGCAGCCGGACTTATATCAGGGTCAAGGCCGCTGCCGGATGCCGTTGCCAGGTCAACCGGCACGTTTGTTTTATTCTCCGGGTCGGCCGATTTTAATTTCGCTATTCTTGTCCTGACGTTTTCTGCCAGGGCAGGATTCAAAGGCCCGAGATTGGAACCTGAAGAGTTGGCGGCGTTATAAGGCACCGGAGACGTCGCCGACGGTCGCCCCCAGAAGTATTTCGGACTATTGAAATCCTGACCAATCAAACAGGAGCCGACGGCTTTGTCGTTCCTGATAATCATGCTCCCGTTGGCCTGGTATGGGAACGCCAGTTGAGCAATTCCCGTCACAATCAACGGATACACGATACCCGTGATGACGGTCAATATTATCAGGCAAACTACGGTTTGTCGCAGAAGATTCATAGTGATATTCTAACCTCAATCATATAATTAGACAAGATGCAGCACTACCAGAAGCATATCTATCAGTTTGATTCCGATAAACGGTACAATCAGCCCGCCTACACCATAAACCAGGAGATTTTTTCTCAACAATTGCGTTGCGGGCATCGGGCGGTACTTTACACCCCGAAGAGCCAGTGGAATCAGGAAAACGATAATTATCGCATTGAAAATGACGGCCGAGAGAACCGCACTATCAGGCGTGGCCAGTCCCATCACGTTAAGCCGATTGAGTGTAGGATAGGTCGATACGAACGCCGCCGGTATGATTGCGAAATACTTGGCCACGTCATTGGCGATACTGAAGGTTGTCAGCGCACCGCGTGTCATCAGCGTTTGCTTGCCGATTTGCACAATGTCCAGCAGCTTGGTCGGGTTGGAGTCCAGGTCAACCATATTGCCCGCCTCTTTGGCCGCCTGTGTGCCGGTATTCATTGCCACCGCCACGTCCGCCTGCGCCAGTGCCGGCGCATCATTGGTTCCGTCACCCGTCATCGCCACTAAGTGTCCCTGGGTCTGGTATTCTCGAATTAGTTTGAGCTTGTTTTCCGGCGTGGCTTCCGCCAGGAAGTCATCCACGCCCGCCTCAGCGGCAATCGCCGCCGCCGTCATTGAGTTATCGCCGGTAATCATCACCGTCTTGATGCCCATCCTTCGCAAATCGCCGAACCGTTCCCTGATGCCGCCTTTGACAATGTCCTTGAGATGAATTACCCCGAGTGTTTTTGCGCCGTCAGCCACTACTAAAGGCGTGCCGCCCTCTTTGGCGACTCTCTGGCTTGCTGCCCGGACCTCGTCGGGAATTGACCCGCCGTTTTTCCTGACAAATTTTTCAATCGCGTCAACGGCGCCTTTGCGAATCTGCCGGCCGTCGAGGTCCACCCCGCTCATTCGCGTCTGGGCGGAAAAAGGAACGAATTTGGCGCCCAATTTCTCGATGTCCCTGCCCCGCAGGTTGTATTGCTGCTTTGCCAACACCACGATACTCCTGCCCTCCGGGGTTTCATCCGCCAGCGAAGCAAGCTGTGCAGTATCGGCCAAATCTTCAATCGACACGCCGTCTGCGGCGATAAATTCCGTTGCCTGACGATTGCCTAACGTTATGGTGCCGGTCTTGTCTAAGAGCAGCACATCGACGTCGCCTGCCGCCTCCACCGCCCGTCCCGACATAGCCACTACGTTGGCCTGACTCAGCCGGCTCATCCCCGCGATGCCGATAGCCGAAAGCAACGCCCCTATGGTCGTGGGTGCAAGACACACGAGCAATGCCACCAGCACGGTAATCGTTACGGTTTTACCTTGGTGTGCCTGTTCCACGCTGTAGAATGAGTAAGGCAGCAGTGTTGCCGTTACCACCAGGAAAACGATGGTCAGTGCCGCCAGCAGGATAGTCAGGGCGATTTCATTGGGTGTCTTTTGACGTTTCGCCCCTTCGACCATTGCTATCATACGGTCAAGAAAGGTGTTGCCTGACTCCGCAGTAACACGGATGATTAACCAGTCCGAAAGCACGCGTGTGCCGCCCGTAACGGCAGACCTGTCTCCGCCGCTTTCACGGATGACCGGTGCGCTTTCCCCGGTAACCGCGCTTTCATCCACTGACGCCACGCCCTCGATGACCTCGCCATCGACGGGAATAAAATCGCCCGCATCCACGATGACCACATCACCCTTTTCAAGCAGCGACGCCAAAACCATCTCGAAAGAGGCGTCTCGATGTGGAGAAAGGAGTTTTTTGGCAACCAGGTCCTTGCGGGCCTTTCTTAAACTGTCCGCCTGTGCTCTGCCGTGCCCTTCGGCCATTGCCTCGGCGAAATTGGCAAACAGTACCGTAAACCACAGCCACAACGAAATGCCGAGGATAAACCATGTACCCGCCTCGCCCTTGCCCAAAAGTGCCTGGACAAACAGAGCGCCGGTCAGGACGCTGCCTATGAGCACCACGAACATCACGGGGTTGCGGAATTGTCTGCGGGGACTGAGCTTGCGGAATGAATCCACGATGGCAGGTCGGACGATTGCCCAATCAAACAATTTTCTTCCTTTTACAACACTACTCATATTTTTTTCAGCTTCAACTCTGCCCCTATTATCTGCCAATCATCATTAAGTGTTCCACAATCGGTCCCAAAGTCAATGCCGGGATAAAGCTTAATGCCCCAACAACCACAACCACGCTAATCAGCAGGGCGACAAACAGCGGGCCGGATGTTTTCAGCGTGCCTGCGCTGATGGGGACATACTTCTTGGCCGCCAGTGACCCGGCGATTGCCAGCACAAGGATTTTGAACAGGTATCGCCCGCCAAGCATAGCGATTGCGAGGGTGATATTATAGAACGGCGAATTGGCGTTAAGACCGGCAAATGCGCTGCCGTTGTTGTTCGACGCCGACGAATAGGCGTAGAGGATTTCGCTGAAACCGTGAGGGCCGGGGTTTAAGACGCCTGCCTGACCGGCTTTTGTTGTCACGCCCACGGCCGTGCCGACCAGCACCAGACATATCGGCAGCAAAATGACAAGCGAAGCCATCTTCATCTCAAAACTTTCAATTTTTTTGCCTAAGTATTCCGGCGTGCGACCGACCATAAGCCCCGCGATGAACACCGCCAGAACCGCAAAGATTAACATCCCATATAATCCCGAACCGACACCGCCGAAAATAACCTCGCCCAGTTGTATCAGCCACATCGGGACCATTCCGCCCAAAGGCGTGAAAGAATCGTGCATTGAATTGACGGCACCGCAGGATGTACCCGTCGTGGTCGTAGCAAATAAGGCGGAGTTAAATATGCCGAATCGCACTTCCTTGCCCTCCATATTGCCACCGCTTTGCATCGGACTCGGTTGCTGGTCTGCGCCCGCTGAGGCCAATTGCGGCGTCCCTTCCTGCTCCGACCAGCAGCACAGGGTCAGAAGGCCGATGAAGATGATTACCATAGAGGCCAGTATCGCCCAGCCCTGCCTCGTGTCGCCGACCATTTTGCCGAAGGTATAGCACGTCGCCGCTGGAATCAGAAGTATCGCCAGCATCTCTAAAAAATTCGACAATGGCGTGGGATTCTCCAGCGGGTGAGCGGAGTTGGCGTTGAAAAACCCGCCGCCGTTGGTGCCTATTTGCTTGATGGCAATCTGCGAAGCCGTCGGGCCAACCGCGATGGTTTGCTCATTGATACGATTGCCGCCGGTATCTGTGAGCGGCTCGACCAGAGTCGCCGTCGGATAAGACCTGAATGTCTGCACCACGCCCTGCGATACCAGCAGGATTGCCAAAACAAACGACAAAGGAAGAAGAATATATAAGGTCGAGCGGGTCAAATCGACCCAGAAGTTGCCGATGGTCTGGCTGTTTCGGCGAACGAAACCCCGTATCAGCGCGACCATCACCGCCATACCGCTTGCTGCCGAGAGGAAATTCTGGACGGTCAGACCAAGCATTTGCGTCAGGTAGCTCATAGTGGTCTCGCCGCTGTATGCCTGCCAGTTGGTGTTTGTGATAAAGCTTACAGCCGTATTAAAGGCCAGGTCGGGGGGCACGGCGGGAAAATGTTGCGGATTCAAAGACAAAAAGCTCTGCAATCGCATCAGGGCATATAGCGCAACGAAACCCGCGGCGTTAAAAACCAGCATCGCAACCGTATATTTCTTCCAGCCCATCTCGGTATCCGACTTGACGCCGCAGAGCCGGTAAATCGCCCGCTCGAGCGGTCCCAATAAACCATCCAGGCCACAGGGCTTATTTTCATATACGCGGGCTATGTACCATCCTAACGGCTTGACTAACAGCAACACCGCCGCCAGAAACACAGCTATTTGTATTATCCCGTAAGTAAGCATTAGAATTTCTCCGCCAACAGCACCGCCAGGACAAGATATATCACAAGCAGCACAGCGATAATCCCGCTAATCCAATATGCCCATATCATATTATTTACTTTCTTGTTTAAGGAAATGAATTCACGACCTTTCTGCCGTTTTCATGACAAACTTATTGTACCACAGGCAGAGGGGTCATACACTGCTATTTTGAGAAAACGCTGGGGGTTTGATGCCGTTTAATTATTTACGTTTCCCAAAGCCGCCGCCAGAAACACAACTATTTGTATTATCCCGTAAGTAAGCATTAGAATTTCTCCAGCACAGAAAGAAAAGTCAGCGGCATCACCGTACCTGCAAACGGGTACGTGATTAAAGAATAGAGGGTGCAAATCCCTCAACGATAGGCAAGCTGCAACAGGCGCATTTGGGCCAGTAGGCGCTACCAGAATTTGGCGTAGATGAAGAGCATGAGTGCGACCCAAATGAAGCACCATAGCCAGAGATTCTTGTACCAGGGATAGCCGAGAGCCAATTCTTCGGCTGGCAGCCGCATCATCGATGGACGCCAGACAAGTCCCTCAATCTGTTCGGGTCTTGGCGGTGGTGTTGCGAGCGAGAGGACCACCATAAAGACGAGCATGATGATGAATATCACACCGGCGACGTTGAATTCGTTTATCGAGGTATTATACGCGGTTTCGATTCGGGGAATGATATAGGGCAGGAAAAACAGCGGGAAGCACCCGATTAAGGTCCAAAATGCTGCTTTGCCTGTTGCTCGTTTCCAAAGGACGCCGAGGATAAAGACGGCTGCGACAGGCCCGGCAATCATCGACCAGCAGTTCTGGAAAAATTGAAAAATCGTAGGGAATTTGCTTACAACCGGTGACCAAAGCGTGCCGATGACCAGTACTGCTGCACTTGTGATTCGTCCAACTTTGACGAGATTTGTTTCAGAAACATTCGCACGGTATCGCCGATAGATATCCATCGTAAAGATTGCGGATGAGGAGTGCATGAGCGCCTGGATGGTGCTCATCACCGCGGCGCAGAGGCCGGCCATTACGAGGCCCTTGAGGCCGACAGGGACAAGCTGTTTTACGACAAAAGGATATGCCTGGTCCGGTTTTTCGAGACCGGGATTTAACACGTATGCGACAAGCCCCGGAAACTCCACCGATAAGGCCGTACAAATCATAAGAAATCCAAGAACGATGATACCCATTTTGCCGTCCCAGCGGGTCCTTGCGCCGAGGGTGGATTCGACGATGTACTGGGCGGTGCAGAAATACCAGATATTAACGGGGATGACGATGGCGAGGATTGCGGTCCAGGGAAGCTCGGGGTGACTGGCCGGGAGGATGAGATGTGTTCTTGCGGGGTCAACGCCCTGCGGGAGGAGAATTGACCAGAAGCCGCCGTCGATTTTAGTGACAGCGAGGATGAAAATCAGCAGGCCTGATGCGAGTAACAGGGCCGACTGGAACAGTTGAGTCCATGCTACTGAGATAAGGCCGCCATAAATGGTAAAGGTCCCCCCTACTATCGCCATAAGGGCGATGCCGATTAAGATATTGAGCCCGAACATTTCCTGGAGGAGAAATCCGCCGGTATATATGACACCCGGCAGAATGATGAAGACGGCGGCAAGGATAGTTATAATGGCATAGAGATTGCGAGGTCCCGGGCCGAAACGCTGTTCGAGATAACTTGGCATCGTTACAATCTTGCGATTAAGATAGATGGGCAGAAAAATCCAGAGCAGGATAAGCATCGCAGGCCAGTTGCCGAGTTCCCAGTTGAAGACGGGCAGGCCGTACTTGTAGGTAAAGCCCGCCGAACCGATAAACTGCTCGGTGGAAATCGAGGACGCGAGCATTCCGAAGGCGATTAAGTACCAGGGTAGACGACCGGCGGTGACGAAGTAATCGCGGGCGGATTCCTTCTGGCGCCTGCCGGCGTAAAAACCGATGAAGGTGACAATGACGAAGTAAGCGATAAAAGTGGCGATATCCAGCGGATTGAGATTCTGCATTTGCGGCTCCTTATCGATGAGCAAAGCATCTTTCGTTTATTTCGAGAAAACGCTCGAACGGCTGATGATAAGCCATGGTGTTTTTCGGACGCGGTTTGATGATAGAATCGCTTTTCACCATGTTTCTGCAGGCCTGTTCGATGGTGCGGTACGTGCCAATTGCCTTGGCCTGGATGATTGCCATACCGAGAGCGGCCGCCTCGGGGTTTTTCATGGTGATAAGGCGATTGCCGAGAATATCCGCCTTTATCTGATTCCAGAGACGACTTTTGGCCCCGCCGCCGAGCGAGCGGATTTCGCTGCAATCCAGGCCGAGCGTATGCATTTCATCTATTATCTGGCGAAGGACAAAGCCGATTGATTCCATTACTGCCCTGGCAAAATGCGCCCGGCTGTGGTGTAGTTCCAGTCCATAAAACACTCCTCTGGCATCGGGCTTGATGTCGGCGGTGCCGGGACCTGCCAGATACGGCAGAAAAATCAACCCCTCGCTGCCGGCGGGAATTTTCTCGGCAAGACCGGTCATATAATCATAAAC
>Ga0163200_1000949_pt1 | contig 11319 bp, 12 predicted proteins | sample PL_2010_200m_FD_113535 | JGI IMG/M metagenome (GOLD analysis project Ga0163200, IMG submission 113535) | Freshwater microbial communities from Powell Lake, British Columbia, Canada to study Microbial Dark Matter (Phase II) - PL_2010_200m | ecosystem: Environmental > Aquatic > Freshwater > Lake ... | reverse complement strand
CGTTATAATAGAAGAGTATGAAAATGATAATTTTAAAAAATCACCTAAAATCGGGATTGGATATAATCGGAAAAGTAGGAATGGATAATAATTCCGCCGCTTTGCCAGTTTTGAAAAACTTTTTAATGGAAACGGTTGATAATAAAATAAAATTATTAGCGACAAATCTTGAAATGGCAGTCACAGCGTTTGTTCCGGGCAAGGTCATCGAAAGTGGAATTTTCACCATCCCGTTCAGTATTTTTAATTCGGTTATAAATAATATCCAAAGCGAAAGAATAAATCTTGAAACCGAAGGCAATCAATTATTTATAAAAACCGACAATTACCGGGCAAAAATTCATATAGGCAAAAAAGATGATTTTCCAATAATTCCCCAAATAAAAAACGAATTATTTATGGAAATTTCTTCGTCCTTGATTAAAAACGCGTTTATGTTGGTGGTTGGGGCGGGCCAGGTTTCAGAAATCAAGCCGGAATTAAGTGGCGCACTTTTTGATTTCCAAAATAATTATTTTAAAATAGCCACCACTGACAGCTTTAGGCTCGCCGAAAAAACAATAATAAACACCCAATTTAAAACTGAAATAGAGGATAATTTCAGAGTTATAATTCCCTTAAAAACAATTCATGAAATAATAAGAAATTTTAAAGATGAAAACAATGAAATAAAAATATATTTCGACCCAAACCAAGTTCTTTTCAAAAGCGAAAATTGTGAAATTATTTCAAGATTAATAAGTGGAGAATTTCCCGACTATCAAGCGATTATTCCACAGGCCTTTGAGACAGAAGTGGTCTTGGAAAAAGAACAATTAATTTCCGCGCTAAAACTTACAAGTTCTTTTACCGATAAATTAAATGAAATTAAAATTTTAATAAAAGAAGGCTCGAGAAATATTGAAGTTTTCTCTTCAAATCAAACAGTGGGCGAAAGTAGTTATTTAATACCGGCGAAAATAAAAGGTGCCGGAGTCGAAATTATATTCAACTGGCGGTTTCTTATGGACGGATTGAAATCGGTTAATTCGGAAAATATATTTTTGGGTTTTAACGGCGGAAGCCGGCCGGTTTTAATAAAGTCTCAAGGAGATATTTCTTGTTTTTATATCTTAATGCCGATAAATCCGAATTAATTTATCCGGGCAAATTTTGCCACCAATTTTTTAGTGGCAACTCCCAATTCCAATATTGAGAATCCGATTCCGGATTTAACGGTTGCGGCCCTGTCGGGTTGCTTTTATCCACATAATAAAGGATATCGTGGACCTGGCCGTTTATAATATATTCTCCATTCATCATTGGTTTATCTTCTTGAACATCGTCGGGTTTATTGAAAAATTCCATTGGATAATTTTGCAGCGCGGCGTTCATGAATTCGCTCCAAATTGGAACAGCCGCTAAAATACTGCCGGCATGTTTCTGCATCGGAGTATTATCGCTATTCCCAGCCCAAACCCCAACAGTAAGCGAGGGGGTGTATCCAAGCGTCCATGCGTCTTTGTAATCATTCGTAGTTCCGGTTTTAAGCGCTACATCTCTACCTGGGAAAACAGTTAAATTTAAACTTCCCTGGAAAAGTCCGGCGCGAGCCTCATTATCGGAAAGAATATTATTAATAAGTTTAGGATATTGTTGGTCGATAACCCTTATGGCTTGGTCCAAGTATTTTTCCAAAACATCTCCCTTGGCGCTATCCACTTCCAAGATTGTCAATTGGTTATGTTTTATTCCTTCTTGGGAGAAAACCGAATAAGCTCCAACCATGTCTATCAGTTTAATTTCGCCGCCGCCCAAAACAAGCGAAAGTCCGTAGCGGCCCGGATCGTTTATGGTGGTTAGACCGAAATTTTGCGCGGTTTTTATTGTGTTGTTCAGCCCGGCAAGGTAAAGAACTTTAACAGACGCCACATTTATTGATTGCGCCAAACCATTTCTTAGATTGATCGGCCCGCGGAAATCGCCGTCGAAGTTTTGTGGATGGAAACACAGCGGATTTTCATTGTTATAATTTATATTAACAAGTTGGCAAACATCGGTGTATGAAGAAAATTCTGTTGGTAAGTCGAAAACAACACTATTAGGTGAATAGCCTTTTTCAAAAGCCGTCACATAGGCGAATGGTTTAAAAGAAGATCCTGGTTGTCTTAAGCCCTGGACGGCCACATTAAAATTTCCGTCGATACTCTTGTCAAAGTAATCTTTTGAGCCCACCAGGGCTAAAATTTGGCCCGTTTTGGGGTCTTGGGCGACGAGCGCGGCGTTCTTACCTTGATATAATTCCGTGTTTCTATTGGCGCCGTTTTCTACGGCGGTTTCGGCGATTTGTTGAAGTTTCCAATCAAGCGTGGTAATTACTTTCAGCCCGCCTTTTTCCACCATATCTTCACCGTATTTTTGGCTTAAATAATCTTTAACCATCATTACAAAATGCGGCGCTTTAATTGTTCCTATATTTTGGCTGACGAAAACCAATTTGGCTTTTTGGGCGCTTTCTTTTTCTTGCTTATCTATAAATCCGAGCTTATTCATTTGCTCTAAAACATAATCTTTTCTATTTATTAATTCTTCAGTGTGCGTTCCCCATGGAGAATAATAAGACGGCGCCTGAATCATCGCCGCCAAAGTGGCCGATTCGGCGAGTGAAAGGTCCTTTGCCGGTTTATTAAAATACGTTTGGCTGGCGGATTCTATTCCATAGGCGTTTGTGCCGTAAGGAATTTGGTTGAGATACAATTCCAAGATTTTATCTTTTGAATATTTTTCTTCTATCCAGTTTGCCAAAATCAACTCCTTGATTTTTCTTTGGATGGTTTTTTCCGGGGTTAAAAATGTGTTTCTCGCCAATTGCTGGGTGATTGTTGATCCTCCTTGCGACATTTCGCCCGTGGTCAAGTTGGCAATCAACGCCCTAAGTGTGCCTTTCCAATCCATTGCCGCGTGCTGGTAAAAATTTTGGTCTTCTATGGAGAGGGTCGCCTCCCGCGCGTATTGGGGAATATCATTAAAGGAGATAACTGTTCTTTTTTGGTCGCCATGGATTTCGTAAAGCAAAACTTCGCCCGTCCGGTCGTAAATCTTGGTTGATTGGGTGATTTGACCGTCTATAAGATCCTTCGGGTTGGGCAGTTCCTGAGCCATTTTCGTCACACTAATCAATCCCCATATTCCCAACAACAAACAGGCCAGTATGAACAGGCCTGTGAGTTTTAATAGAAAACGTTTTTTGTTTTTCACTTGATTAATCAATTAAGATTTTTATTCAAGGTATTCTTCTTCGTCTTTAGAATTCTCATCTTCCTCCTCCTCTTCTTCTTCGTCTTCGTCATCAACAGAGAATCCATCCAAATCTTCCTCGTCTTCTTTGGCGGTTTTTAAATCCTCGTCGTATTGAGATTTTAAAGTTGTCAGAGTTTCCAATTCAATAGCCATAATCAAATGTTGTTTTTTACAATCAAACGACCTTTTTGGTTATGTGTTGAAATTTATATTTAAACTTCCTGTGATTGCCGCCGCCAACGCATCGGTGGCATCATCGTATTCATTTATTTTATCCATTTTTAAAATTTTTGCAACCATTTTAGCAACGGATTTCTTATCTGCTAATCCATATCCCGTTACGCCCTGTTTTATTTCAAGCGGCGTAAATTCCAATAGGGGTATTTTGCTTTTTGTTATTAATAATGTCAAGACGCCCCGCGATTGAGCCACCTCCAGACCAGTTTTTTGGTTTTTGACGAAATAAAGTTTTTCCATTACCGCCCAATCCGGTTTCTCTTTTTTTAAAAGCGCCAAGAAAGATTTTTCCAAATCAACCAACCGCTCGCATTTATCTTTCGAGTTTATTTTCAATAGGCCGTCTTTTAAAAACTTCAATTCACCGCCGGATTTTTCTATAAGTCCATAGCCGATTCTTGTGCTGCCGGGGTCGATGCCGAGTATTTTCATAGTTTAGATATTTGTGTAAATTTTTTGGACGTCGTCTCGTTCTTCAAGCTCCTCAATTAGTTTTTGGAGTTTTTGTTTGGCTTCTTCCGATATTTCTTGTTTAAATTTCACCCGCCAAATAATTCCATCATCGCTATTCAAGCTTTCAAACGCCCACTGTACACTTCCCTGCTCGCCGAATTTAGCGTTATTGTCGCTTAAAATCTTTTTAATTTCCGAAATTGTCCGATTGCGGCTGTCTGTTACCGCTTCTATTAAAATCGCCGAACCCTCTGGGCCGTAGGCTTCAATAATAAGTTCTTCCAAATCTTTTTGTTCCGAGGCGCGCTTGACTGCTCTTTCAATATTGTCTTTTGGAACATTGTTTTGCTGCGCTTTTTCAATTGCCGTTCTTAGCCGAGGATTGAATTGCTGGTTGGTTTCGGTTTTAGCGGCGATGGAAATCGCGTTAAGAAGCTTTGAAAAAACCAAGCCCCGTTTTTGGTCCGCAGCGCCTTTTTTATGTTTTATCCCCGCCCAATGAGAGTGCCCTGACATGCCACTATTTTATAAACTTATTGATTTATAATCAAGAAGTTTATCTAAAATAATGAGCACCGAGCATATAATCAATTACGTGCTTGGTTATTGTTTTCTGCGTAAATTTTCTTCGGTGCTGCCTTGAAAATTTACAGAAAGCCAATAAAAAAATTCCCTGTAATTCGCTTTGGCAGAGGCCGCAGCGAATTACAGGGGCGAGATTACCGGATTGCTCCTTGTATGCCTATAGGCAATAAGGGAATTCCGTAGCTGAAGTGCACGGGGAATGGGTATTGGGGTTGGGGAACCCCGCTCAAAACGATGTCCCCGCCGACTGTTTGTCCCGTGTCGCAGACCCAGGTATAGCCGGTTATACAGCTTTGATTCCACTGCTCTCCGGCAAAACTTGATTCTACAACTCGGCCGTCGCTGCTAACTTCCAGATACGCATGCGCCCAAAATCCTTGGCATTTACTCCAAAAGTTACTCGACAACTTCACATACATCGCAGCGCCCGGGTACAACACTATTTGCTGGTTATCCGGCCCAAGCCAGAATCGCCAGTAAGCCGGTCCAACGTTTTTAATGCGGACTGTTTTGTACGTGTCGTTATTCGCCCTGATCCCCGTCGGTCCCGTTACAATGATCGGTGGTAGTGTCGCGCCGCAACCAATCGTCATTGTGATGGCGATCACCAGAAGCAATGTTTTCAGTGCCGTAGTTGTCTTCATATCCCCTCACCTCACTTTCTTTCATATAGTTTAGTTAGTAATTAGTTTTTTAATGATGCTGTTTGTATTATACACTTTTTTCACCAATTTGTCAACCCCGGCTTGGTAAATGCCAAATGCGACAAGTGACATGTAAAAATTCATTCAACTTATCGCATTTACCTATTTACTAATAACCCACCATGTCTTATTATTTATTTAATGGACTTTTCCCAAAACCCCCTTTCAAAAATAAAAGAAAAATTGGCGCAGATGCGGCGTGAAGCCGAAGAAAGAGACGCCAAGCGGCGGGCGGAAAAAACAGAATTTCCCTACGCCGATTTGTCGATGACTGCCATAAATATAGAAGCGCTCTCTTTGATTTCCGAAGAAGACGCAAAAAAAGCCAAAATGGCGGCGATTGAGCTTAAAGAAAAAAAAGTTGCCTTGGCGGTTTTTGATTCAGAAAATCCCGAAGCGAAAAAAATCATAGAAAAATTGAAATCAAAGGGCTACGCGCTTTCTATTTTCACGGCTTCGTTAAGCGGGCTTAATAATATTTGGGGTTTTTATAAATTTGTTTTCAAAAAGCCGGAAAATATTACTGGCAGAATTAAAATTGAAGAGAAAAAATTAATGGAATTAAAAGACGCGCTCGTTTCTTTGAAAAGCATAAACAATGCGATTGCCGAGTTGAACGAGAAGGAGGGCTATACCGGAGAAATTTTGGAGGTTATTTTAGCGGGAGCGCTTTCAATGAGAGCTTCGGACATTCACTTTGAACCCTCCGAACATTCGGCGAAAATTCGCTTAAGAGTAGACGGCCTACTCTATGATATTTTTAATAATTTAAAACCGAAAACTCACGGCAACGTTATTTCGCGCATAAAACTTCTTTCAAGATTAAAAATTAACGTGAATGATCAGGCTCAAGACGGCCGGTTTACCATCGCTTTATCCAATAAAGAAATAGAGATAAGAACTTCAATTAACCCTTCGGAATTCGGCGAGACAGTTGTTTTGAGAATTTTAGATCCGGATTCCATCCACGTCGGATTGCCCCAACTCGGATTCCGAAAAGACGATTTGGAAATAGTTGAAAAAGAATTAGGTAAGCCGAATGGAATGATTTTAAACACTGGTCCCACCGGCTCCGGAAAAACAACCACTCTTTATGCCTTTTTACAGCACACTCAAAAATCGGAATCAAAAACAATCACAATTGAGGATCCAATAGAATACCATATTGAGGGCATAGAACAAACACAGGTTGAGCCCGGTTCTGATTATACTTTTTCAAGCGGTTTACGTTCGCTTTTGAGGCAGGACCCGGATGTGATTTTAATCGGTGAAATCAGGGATTTGGAAACCGCCGAAATAGCGATTCACGCTTCGCTTACCGGCCACTTAGTTTTTTCAACGCTTCACACGAACGACGCCTCGGGCGCGATTCCAAGAATGATAGACTTGGGGGTTAAGACTTCTGTGCTCGCGCCGGCAATCAATTTAATTATCGCTCAGCGCTTGGTGAGAAAGCTCTGTGAAAAATGCAAGGTTGAGAAAAAAATTGACGCCGAGTTAGAAGATAAGATAAAAAATTTCATCGGAAAATTGCCGGATAGAGTAGATAAAAATTTTTATAAATCAAACATCAAAATGTTTGAATCCAGGGGTTGTGAAAAATGCAACAATTTGGGCTACAAGGGCAGAGTGGGAGTCTTTGAACTTCTTTTAGTTGACGGCGAGATGGAATTATTAATAGGCAAAGACCCGACCGATATCGGCATTAAAGGATTGGCAATTAAAAAAGGAATAGTGATGATGCAGCAAGACGGGATTTTGAAATCGATTTCCGGAATAACCACTTTTGACGAAGTTGAAAAAACCACGGGTGCGATTGAATGGTAGATGCGATCCAAAACTACAAAAGCATCCGAATCTACAAATAAATCCGAAATAACAAAACGTATTGGTAGCCATTCGTAGATTCGTATAAATTCGTAGTTTGGTATCGGTTTAATAATAAAACCGCCTAATTCTGTGGGCGATTCTCGGACGAGAATTGAAACTCTAATATAAAAAAAGAGATTAAGAATTCTTTCGAGGAGATCTCCAGCCGGAGCCGGACATTCCGTGATCTAAAAAAAATTCTCTAGAGCCCACAGAATTAGACGGTCTGATATTATTTATTTTTTGCAGTATAGCATACTTTATGACAAAAGTCAACCCCCACACCTAATCACCCAAAACTGATTAGGTGTGGGGGTCAAGACCTCAACTAACATGCCTAAAACTAACATGCCTAAAATCAAAACTAGCAAAAAAAGACAAGACGACGAGGAGTTCATCGATTCCGCGCTTAGGCCGGTATCGTGGAATGATTATATAGGACAAGAGAAAATAAAGAAAGCCCTCGCCCTGATTTTGGCCGCGGCGAAAAAAAGGAAAGAGTCGGCGGACCATTTGCTTTTTTACGGCCCGGCCGGATTGGGCAAAACAACTCTGGCGAATTTGGCGGCAAAAGAAATGGGAGCGAATTTGAAAACCGCCACCGGGACGGCACTGCAAAAGCTCGGCGATTTGGCGGCCGTGCTTTCAAATTTGGAAAATGGCGACGTTTTATTCATAGACGAAGCGCACAGGATTCCACGGGCAATAGAAGAAATTTTATATCCGGCGATGGAGGCAAGAAAATTATGCTTGATGGTTGGAAAGGGTTTGGCGAGCAGGATTGTCTCAATTGATTTGCCGGCTTTCACATTGATTGCCGCTACCACCCGGCCGAGCTTGCTTTCAAACCCGTTGCGTTCAAGGTTTGGCGGAATTTTCCATTTTGATTATTACGATTCCGGCGAAATAGAAACAATAATCAAGCGTTCGGCGAATCTTATGGGTCTCAATATGGATTCGGGGGCGGTTTTGGCGCTGGCGAAGGCTTCAAGGTTTACTCCCCGGACAGCAAATAGGCTTTTAAAGCGCGCCCGCGATTTCTCCGAGGTAAATAATTTAGAAACTATAGATGCCGAAGTCATCAAAAAAATCCTTAAATTTTTTGAAGTTGACGAGCTCGGACTTGAGACCTACGAACGCGACCTTTTAAAGGCAATTATAAGCAAATTCCACAACAGGCCAGTTGGCATTAACGTTTTAACTTCTTTTTTGGGCGAAGAAAAAGGCACAATAGAAGAAATATACGAGCCTTATTTAATGAAAATTGGATTTCTTCAAAGAACGCCGCATGGCAGAATCGCGACACAAGAAGCATATAATCACTTAGGTTTAAATTGACCTAATTATTCTAATTAACCTAATTGACCTAAAACTTTTTGGGCATTGGGATTTAGGATTTCATTAGACTAATTAGAAATTAGGGCAATTAGAATAATTTAATGGTTTTAATTAAAGAGTTTTTTCCTAACCCTAGCGGCAAAGACACCGAAGGCGAATGGATAAAGTTATTTAATAATAGCAACACTGCGGTTGATGTGAGTGGCTGGCAAATAAAAGACGCTTCGGCTAAGGCGTTTATTTTTTCAGCCACAGATGGGAAAAACACTCTAATCGCCGGCGGCGAAATTTTGACGCTTGATTATAAAACCACAAAAATTTCTTTAAATAATAATGGCGAAACGATTTTCCTTTACGACAAGAACGGAATTTTGGTTGATAAGGCGGAATATACCGGTACCGCCGCCGATGGCAAAGTTTATATTCGCGCCGAAAACGGAAAATTTATTTTAAGCGGAAGCCAGGCAGAATTACAGGAAGTAAATTCTATTCCGGCCCCAACTTCTTTTAATAACAAAAGCGCCAACTCCGGCGCAATTATTAATAATTCTAACCTTGGCCTAAATTTTTCAATTGGCATTTTTATCGCTTTGGTTCTGACGGTATTATTTATTTTTATTTCTAAAAAATTAGAATTGTTTTCTGGCGATGAATAATCAATAAATAAATCTTTGAATAAATCTTTTGACGAAACTTACGCCATGGCGTGTAATTAGTCAAAAGTTTGGGAGATAAAGTTATCCACATATCCATCACTTGTTTAAAACAAGTGAACTATTATAATTATAGATATAAATTTATGAACAACCTTTCACGAGAGAGAGAGAGAGAGAGAGAGAGTAAACGGCGCGAGCGCCGCTCCTTTTAGTAATTTCTTCAACAAGCGTCTTTTTGTAGTGTTAACCGCCATAACAGCGGGAATTCTTATTGCCATAACAATAATGGCTTTTACTGGTCCGGGTTCAAACCAACCACCAAACGGCGACCCGGTTTTCTCAGTAGGAGTTCCAAGCGGCGCGGTGATGCACTTTAATCTTGCCGCCTGCCCTACAGGTTGGACCGCGCTCGCAGCCGCCCAAGGCCGATATTTGGTCGGACTACCTAGTGCCGGCACACTGGCCGGAACTGTCGGTACCGCGTTAACTAATCAAGAGAATAGGGCTACAGGTCAACATAGCCATGGGATTACGGATCCTGGGCATACGCATCCGTCTGGATATGGTGAGAACAACCGCATTGGCGGCGAGCCTCAGAGTGACCACTGGGAACCCAATCGGCCTGCTTCAGGCGGAACCCCCTCAAATTCCGCCGTGACCGGCATCACCATTAACGCCACTGGCACCGTCGCTGGCACCAACGCCCCATATATCCAATTTTTGGTCTGCCAGAAAAATTAAGTCATATTAGGCTTGCGACCGGATGTCAGTATTAGATATATTATATTGCAAATAATTTTTAAATCTGCCGAATAAGTAAATAATAAAAAATCAATATTTTCTATTTTTAATACTTCCCCGCGGGGAAGTGTCCCTCAAAGGAACTCATACTTCCTCATAGGGAAGTAGACACACTCATGGCAGATTAACGACATCGCAAGTCGTTAATTATTTTTAATCGACGATGTTCGCGTTTACAACCGCGCCCTTTCCGCCGCCGAGATTTTAGCACTTTATAACGCGACGAATAGGTAAAAAGTAACAGTTAACAATTAAGCAATTTGAGGTAATTATTGGCAGTAATTAGAGCTAAAAATAGCCACTATGACATGTCATAGTGGTGTGTTAGAATAATATTCATAATTACAAATATGGTCAACGATGTGAATAAAAAACCAAAAAGAGAATTGTCAGTAATTTTGCCGCTAATTAAAAATTATCCCTCACGCAAGGAATGGGAAGTAGTTTGTTGGCGGAAGATTTTAGAGTCTAAAGAATTGTTAAATTTACTTATTACATCCAATGAAGGGCATAATTTAGTGATGCGTGCGGTCGTAATGGAGGGATTATTTTCCGGCAAAAGCTATAAGCAAATTAGTGAAGAGTTATGGCTTTCGCCGCAAACGATTAGCAGTATTAAAAAAGCCTTAAAAGAAAAAGCTTATAGGAGTTATCGCGAACGGGGCAAAACAGAACGAAAAAAGAAAGTATATAGTTCGTGGTCTAGGCCCGCGCCTAAACGATCTCGCCCAAAAGGCGTGCCTCGTCGCACAAAATACGGGACGGTTTATTTTCCCCAAATTTGACAGGCTTTGACGTCTGTAAATATTTAAATCGCTTACATTAAGCACTATGACATGTCATAGTGCTTAATAATTTTAGCCGATCATTTTTTTGCCTTTTTGTTTAATTTAACATTGAGTGTTATAATTTTTTAATGGAATTTAAAACAATTTCTTCAGCCCAAACAAAAAAAATCGCCGGATTGTTGGCAAAGAAAATTTTAGCCGAGAATAAAAAAATAAAGAATGCTTTAGTGTTGGCATTGGTTGGAGATTTAGGCAGTGGAAAAACAACTTTCACCCAAGGGTTTTTGCGCGGATTGGGAATTAAAAATAAAATTACCAGTCCCACATTCGTGATTGCAAAAAAATACAAAATACAAAATACAAAATACAAATACGCCTATCATTTTGATTATTATCGCATTAAAAAACCCGCTGAGTTTTTCGCTCTAGGCTTTAAAGAAATCTTAGCCGACCCTCAAAATATTGTTTTAATTGAATGGCCGGAGGTAATAAAAAAGTTTTTGCCCAAAAATTCTATTTGGATAAATTTTGAGCATGGCGAGAAAGAAAGTCAGAGAGTTTTATTTATCAACTAATTACTAATTTTAATACTAATATACTAATCGGTTT
>Ga0163200_1000948_pt1 | contig 11328 bp, 9 predicted proteins | sample PL_2010_200m_FD_113535 | JGI IMG/M metagenome (GOLD analysis project Ga0163200, IMG submission 113535) | Freshwater microbial communities from Powell Lake, British Columbia, Canada to study Microbial Dark Matter (Phase II) - PL_2010_200m | ecosystem: Environmental > Aquatic > Freshwater > Lake ... | reverse complement strand
TCTACGAAAAGCCCGGCGGAGAACGGACCTTCAATGTCGAATCCCGGTACGGGCTGAACGAAAAGACCAAAGATAACCGGTCGCAGAACAACACAGATCGCGAAGACGTCTGGATCATCAACCGGGAATACAAGCCCGGGACGATGAAAAACAAGAACGAACTGCCGGTGCAGCTCTTGACAAAAATGATCCAGTACAGCACGAATGAGGGTGACTGTATCTGTGACTTCTTCCTTGGCGGGTTCTCCACCGCAATTGCCGCTATCGGGCTGAACCGGAGGGCGATCGGGTTTGAGGTTTCAACACCGGTGTTTGATCAGAAAATCCCGGAGATCGAGGCATTGCCCCCCGGCGCACTCCTCCCTCTGCAACGAATCCCTGCCCCGGGAACGTTTAAGAATTCCCGGAAACCCTGGACGGATGACGAGATCAGGCACTTCACGATAGAATATACCCGGCTCCTCAATGAGGGCTTGACAAAAACAACTATTATTGCTCAACTGGGGGAGGAACTCGGGCGCGGGCACTGGGCAATCATAAAAGCCCTGAAGAATAACGGCCTCACTGGAAAAAGAAAGAGATAATCACGACCCTGTCAGATTATCCCTGAAATTTTTCCCGGGAGATTCCCCTTTTTAACAGCAACAACCTGAGTTCTGGCATGTTTCGCCTGACGGCTGACAATCTTCCTGCCCGCAGGTACCGGTCGACGAAACCTTAACAACCTTTCCAGCCAAAATTACTCGCACTATGTGGAAGGCAGTCGAGATCGATGCGTGGGTTGCAGGCAGGAAGGGAAGCCTGGAAGATGCGCGTGCCACCGTAACCGAAATTATCGGGCGTGTACGAAAGGATGGCGATACCGCATTACGGGAGCTCTCCCGCCACGTAAAACTGACAGAGATCGCGGTCTCAGAAGAGGAACGTGAAGCGGCATACGATGAGGTCGAACCAAAGATTGTCGAGAGCCTTATTGAGGCAGAAGCCCGCATCGAACGCTTCCACGAATTGCAACGCCCCAGAGACCTCTGGTTGCAGGAAATGGAACCGGGCGTTGTGCTCGGCATCAAGACCACGCCGCTCAACCGTGTGGGTCTCTACATTCCCGGTGGTCGTGCTGCATACCCGTCATCCGCCCTCATGTGTGCAGTGCCGGCACGGGTGGCTGGAGTCCCGGAGATCTGCGCCTGCTCCCCGCCTCCCATCAGCCCCATGACACTTGTTGCACTAGACATCGCCGGCGTGACCGAGATCTACCAGTCCGGGGGAGCCCAGGCGATTGCCGCGATGGCACTCGGGACAGAATCGATAAAACCGGTCCAGAAAATTGTCGGTCCGGGGAACGTGTACGTCACGCTTGCAAAGATGATGCTCCGCGAGAACGTGGAGATCGATTTCCCGGCAGGCCCGAGCGAGATCGGAATTATTGCCGATGAGACGGCCAATCCCGCTTTTGTTGCCGCAGATATCCTTGCACAGGCAGAGCACGACCCGAATGCAGCCTGTATCCTGATCACGACGGATAAGACTCTCCCGCAACGGGTCGGGCGCGAAGTAGAGGCACAGATGAAAAAAGCCCCGAGAAAAGAGATTATCGAACAGGCAATGAAAAACTCCGGGTATACCGTAGTTGCCGACCTCGATGCCGCGATTGCAGCATCGGATGTGGTCGCTCCTGAGCACCTCTCAATACAGGTCGCCGATCCGCTCCTTGTGGTAACAAGGGTAAAAAACGCAGGTGCAATCTTCGTCGGCAGGTATTCAGCCGTTGCGTGCGGGGATTACGCAGTGGGGACGAACCATGTGCTCCCAACCGCCGGATACGCGAGGATGTACTCCGGGCTCGATGTGCAGCACTTCTGCAAGACGGCATCTGTGGAGATAATCGACCGGAACGGGCTTGAGACGATTGGCGATATCGTCGAGACCATCGCAACGGCAGAAGGTCTCCACGCCCATGCAAACTCCGTCAGGATCCGGCGGGAGAGCACGGGTAAGAAGTGTTAAACAGTTTTTTTCTTTTTTAGGAGTTACCGCGCTCTCCGGTGCACGAAAGGGCACCCGAAAATCCCCGCAATCACCAGCGCCGCCGCGATGACGACGGGGATGCCCCACCACATACCGGTAAATTCTCCTTTTTTGCATAAAACAGTGTCATGTCGCGAGTGATCAGAACTCCACCACCATGACCGCTTCTTCCTCCTTTTTCAGTTCGCCCTTGAGATGATCGGTGTCAAACTCGTAGGCGTCCCAGGGGTTGTACTTGTCATAGAGCTCGCATTTGTCCAGCACATCGACGAACTCCTTTAAGAATATCCGTGGGATTACATCCACCCTGCCGCCAAACCGGGTCGTGATCTTTTTTATCATCGCGTGGATGAACCGGTGCGACACTCTCTCCCGGTCAACTTCCCGGTACGCCTGCGAATAGACTTCAATAACCTTGAGAGAGACCAGTTCGAGTTTTCCGGCATCAAATTTCGAGAGGGTGATCTGGGGCTGCCGGGGGTTCCGGTACGAGTCCGTCTGTACCACGCTGATACGGTCATAGAGGGGCGGGACGGAACGGATGCCCCGCGAACCGTCATACAGCGCCGGGGTTCCGGTAAAGAGGAAGTAACAGCGCGGCATCTCGCCCCGGTCAAGCGCATCGATCACCTGCACGAGCGTGTGGTACCCCCGTTCGCGCTGGTTTCGTTGCAGACCCTGCGTGGTCTCCATCTCGTCAACGGCAATCGCGAGCCCGCTGTACCCTGCACCGTGGATGATGGCGACCAGCCCACGGAGGAAGATAAACGCGATGGAATCGTCGATATCTCCCCGGATCCCTGCTTTCTGCTTGAAGTCCCTGCCAATGTTGGGTTCGGCAGCGAGCCAGCCAAGCGCTGCCTGTGCGAGCTGGAAGTCGCCGGTGTTATGCGCCCTGTAATACGTGCGCAGAGCAGCGGCAAGTGCAGTGTTCATCTCGGAGATTCCCCGGAGAGCGGCCTCTATCTCCCGCTCGGTTGCTGCTTCGAGTGCGGCATCCTCTGTTGGAGTACCACTCACCGATATCAGCCGTTCCTCGATCGCAAAGAGCCAGTTGTCGATGATGGTTTTTAACGCGTGTTCATCTTCCTTCGTGCGGAGGTTTGCACAGATCTGCTGGTAGATGGCTTTTACCTTGTAAAGCGGCGATGAAGAGGATATGACGACATGGGACGTGACAAAGCCCTTCCGGCTCGCAATCTCAAGCGCTCGTGCAACAAGAAACGTTTTGCCACTGCCGTAATCGCCCCGTATGAACTTCAGGTCGCCCCCGCTCTGTGCGACATAGTCCAGCTGTTTGCCAATAACACCCTCTTCCACATCGAGCCCGACCGCGATCCGTTCGAGCCCGCTCGCCGGGACGGTTCCCCGCCGGAGGGCGTTTATGATATTTGTGCTTTCCAGCCGGCGCCGGTCCATCTGTTCAGGTTCCGGAATATTCATAGACTTCTCCATCCTCACTGACCCCTTTCTTTTCGATGAGCATAATTCCCTGTGCCGTCGCTTTTGAGATTAGCCGGTTGACGATCCCGACGACCCGTCGTGTCCCGAGCACCGTTCTCAGGTCCATCTCGCTTGCCTTCCGGTGTGACCGGAGGAACTCGACGATCTTCTGTTCCTGCTCGGTAAGGGCGAGCTGATCGGTGATCTGCTGTACTGGTTGTACCCGTGATGCCGGTTTTTTTATCGCACGGGTGTGCATGACCAGCCGGTCTGCGATCGACCGGTCTTTGCATTCCCGGACGAGCTTCAGGTAGTCTTCCAGCCGGATAGTGCGGGCGTGAGCAGGTATCACGTCAATCCCCGAGAGGCAGTAATATTTGCACCCCGAGTAATCGCCTTCTTCGAGTGCATTTTCTGCTGCCACGAAAAACGAGACCGCAAGCAGTTCCATCTCTTCCGAGCTGAGCGCAATCCTATGCTCAACAAACTTCCGTATCAGCTGCGCAATCAGGCGCTTCATCCGGTGCATCCTGCCGTCTTTGTCGAGGATTACCGTTGCCACGCGCCCAAGGTTAACACTTTTTTTCACATTTGAAAGGATATAAAGCATCACTTTCTCGCATTCCCGCTCTTCGCCATGAGAGGCAAGGAATGTTGCATAGGGAAGTCCTCCGGTAAGGTAATCCGCCCGGTATGCCCGGTAGTACCACGACCGTGCCCCGGTGAGATCTCCTGTCTCCTCGCAGTACCGTGCAGTCTCCCGCAGGCTCACGACGTTCATGTCGCAGGAGACCCGGGAAAGGAACCGCGACACGGCTTCTTTTTGCGGGAGATGTGATTTCAGGAACTCCCGGTATGTGCTGATGATCTGACCCAGTATCACGAGATCGTTTTTTGTTTCCAGTTCATCCGCGATCAGGGCTTCGTACGCAGCAAGTGCGGACATATCGTCACCCAGCGCCGCGTAGAGTTCGCATTCAACCAGCCGGTAGCACGGCATCTTTCCCTGTGACAGGAGCGATTTTGTTGCGGCAAGTGCCCGCACGTACTCCTTGTTTTCTTTGAGGAGAAGGACATAATCAAAGAGGATGCCAGGGTCTTTTTCGTCAATAAGAAACAGGGAATATGCGTCCAGCGATGCCGGGAGATCATACCGGGAGAGGGCGTAGAGGTATCGTCGCAGGAGGGCAGGATCGCGCTTTTCACGATAGGTTTTCCAGGCAGTCTCCGCCGCAGCATGGTAATCCCCAGTCTGGCAGAGTGCGTCGAGATATTCAGGACTGGTTGCATACTCCGGACCGAAAACCGTGCAGGTGGCGATCGCCTCCTTCGGCTCACCAATCCCGACGAGCACCCGCATCAGGCTCTTCACGTCTCCAGGCTGTTTTCCCTGCTGCACCAGCCATTTTAACACCGGGAGTGCGCCCCGGAGATCCTGACGGGATACGAGATACTCGGCATAGCTGCGCAGCGCGTCCTGGTTTGTCGGATCGAGATGAACAGCGGTTCCCCATTCGGCAATCGCCCCTTCGTCACCCCGTGCCTCCAGCACTTTTGCGAGGTAGCTGTGGACATAGGAAGAGTCCGGCATCTTCCGGGCAAGATCGCGGAAGAAAACTTCGGCATCTTCAAGTTTTCCCGTGTAATACAGGTTGGTTGCGGCGAGAACTTCGAGAGAGGGCTCTTTTACGGTCTCCAGAAGATGGTGGCAGAGGTCAAGTGATTCCTGGTAGCGCCCGTCTTCGAACAGCCTGAAGGCTTCTTTTTTTACGTCTTCTTCCGATAAGGGTATCATGGATTCCCTGTATGCAACCGGACCGTGACAAGTCCGATGAGCATCCGTATCATATCGCGTTTTTTTACCCGCGAATCCCCTTTGTTCTGCCATTCGATAGGGAACTCGCCAATTTTATATCCGGCGCCCGCAAGTCTCCAAAGGAGTTCCACATCAAACTCAAAACCCCGCGAGACCATCATGGGTAATACCACATCGATGGCGGATTTCTTAAAGACTTTTGCGCCGCACTGCGTATCCCGGTAATTCAGCCCGAAGAGGAATCGTATAAAGAGGTTAAAGCCCCTGCTCTCCAGCTGCCGGAGGAGTCCCTGCCGTACCTGTAATTTCGATCCCGGCACCCAGCGGGAACCGAACACTCCGTCGTATTTGCCGAGATACGAGAACAACCTCGTCACCTCTTTAAGGCTCGTTGAGCCGTCTGCATCGACATACCCGATGAGAGGAAACTGTGCCGCCATCAGTCCTGCAATCACGCCCCCGCCTTTCCCGAGCCGGCTTCCGAAACGCAGGCAGCGGATACGAAGGTCAGTCCGTTCCTGTGCGATCTGCTCCACGACTTCCGCCGTAGCATCTGTCCCGTCACACACGATGATGAGTTCGCCGTCAAAACCGGTGATGGTATCAAAAAAGGATACGATCCGGTTTTCCTCGTTATAAGCCGGGATGACAAGGCTGTACCGGGTTTCGGGTGATGGCGACATGGGAGGTGTGCGGGATTCTGGGGAGTCGATCATGGTTCCGTGTGAGAGGAGGGGCATGTTCCAAAGGCACCCGGTAATACCATGATGCAACCGGAAATGGTATATTTCAGTACCTGTAGGCAGAGAATACCAATAACATTACTGGTGCGGTGCCGGACGTTCTGTTACCGGTTACACGAAGGTGACGGCGCCGGTAGCATCACTGGTGATTGCCAAGGTGCCGGGAGAGTGCGGGGTCCTTCCGGTATTTTTCAGCAATTTTGAGCGCTGTTGTCCGGAGTGCGTTGTGATCGGCGAGGCAGCTCGCGGGCGGGGGAGCGTTTCTGAGGATTGCTGATGTATTCTCGGTTACCTGGATGAGTTCTGTCGCGATCAGGGCATTGAGCCAGATGAGATCGGCAAGCATCTCTCGTGTTTCATCTGTTACCATACAGCATACGTCATGCGTGGAATGATATAGTGTTTTTTCATGGATGAAGTTGGGAATAATGGGACAGTCTCAATGGTTTGTATTAAACGATGTGGGGAGAGCCTCATGAATAATAATCTTAATCCCTGAATATCCCGAACATTATACGAGAAAAATGTCCTATCTTGAAGAGATCAGAAAGCACGGCAGAGATGCGAACCCCTTTTTTTGCCTTATGGGGATCGATGTTGTGCATGTTGAACCGGGAAAATCAGTCTTAAAGATGGAAGTCCGCCCGGATATGCAAAACGGTGTCGGCTGGTTGCAGGGCGGGATGCTTGCAGCGATTGCTGATGAGGCGATGGCACTTGCGCTCTATCCTCTGCTTGCCGAGAACGAGGGGATTGCAACCATATCCGAGTCCACTAGTTTTATCAGGGGTGTCAGGGAGGGTGTGATCTACGCTGAAGGACGAGTCGTGCGGAAAGGACGGAGGGTGGCATTCACGGAAGGCGATGTCCGGCTTGCGGATGAGGCAAAGACGATCCTCTCCCGGACATCAGCAGCATTTGCGGTGACGACAAATACCGGAAAAAATTAAGGGATTTGTACACATCCGGATTTCACTGTTTTTACCCTTTTCTGTCTGAATTGGTTAACACCGTTTCCTGCCAAACATGCGGATGTGAGCTCGTGATATTCGACATTCGTCATTGCGAAATTCCGCTGCTCCAGAAATGGAATTCCCAGAGCACTTTACGTGATTGTGACGGACTTGAATCAATTGACTGACACATCAGTGGGACTTGACAGATAGGAAAAATGAGTTGCCGGGAATTCTCCGTGACAATTGATGAGGGTGAAAATTTCCCTCATTTCTTCTTTGACTTTTCCGGCTTTTTCTGTTCAACGGGTTTCCGGAATTTTACATACGATATTACACTACCGATAGCAACGGTCAGGACGAGAGCCAGCACAATAGTGGTGGTCTGCGTTGAAGTGGTGGTGGTCTGCGTTGAAGTGGTGGCCCCCTTCTGTGCAAGAGCGAGCCCGGCTGTGGCAGCACTGTTGTCTGGGTTGATCTCGAGTACCTTGTTATATGCATCGATGGCATCTGGGAACCTTCCCATCTGGTAAAGGACGTCTCCCTTGTTTACCAGGGCAGTTGTGTAATTCTTATCGAAGGAAAGCGCCTTGTCGTATGAAGCGACGGCACCAGCATAGTTGCCTTCCTTGAACAGTGCGTATCCCTTGTTGTTCCAGAGCATGGTATCTTTGGGATAGATGGCAAGCCCCAGGTCAACTGTCTGGATCGCATCATCGAATTTGCCCAGCTGGATTAACGCATATGCTTTGCCTTGGTAGGTATATAGCAGGGCATCAGACTGTTTTATCATCGTGATGTTCGACGCAAGTGCCTGGTCAAAGAGGAGGATTGCATTTGCATAATCATTTCCAGACAGTATCCGCACACCCCGGTTGTAGAGGGTGGTAGCCTGGTCCTCCGTCTGGTTGTCATCTGCTGCCATGACGGGCATGACGATACAGGTGATTATTGCCAGAATTGCCAGAATATAAATGATCTGACCCTTTTTCATACCGGTAAAATTTGGTTTCCTGACACATGAATGTTCCTTTCACCGCTGGCATTGTACCTGCTCTGGCATCTGCATCGGTGCAACCAAGGTGATGGCACCCATACCACCGGCGTAATGATAACAATAATCAGCATTGCGAGGCAAAATGTAGAACAATCGGGGAGATTACGTGAAGTACATTTTTATCACCGGCGGTGTGATGAGCGGCCTCGGCAAGGGAATTACCGCGGCTTCAGTCGGGCGTATCCTGAAGAACCGGGGCTACCCGGTAACGGCGGTCAAGATAGATCCGTACTTAAATATTGATGCAGGCACCATGAATCCCGCCCAGCACGGGGAGGTGTTCGTGCTCAAGGATGGCAGCGAAGTAGACCTCGATCTGGGGAACTATGAACGGTTCCTCGACATCGAACTCACCGCTTCCCATAACATCACCACCGGCAAGGTGTACCGCACGGTCATTGAGAAAGAACGCCGCGGAGATTTCCTTGGCGAAACTGTGCAGATCATCCCCCACATCACCGAACAGATCAAAACCTGCATCCGGCAGGCAGCTGAGGAACCATTCCCGGATGGGACAAAAGCGGACGTCTGTCTCGTTGAGGTCGGCGGGACTGTTGGTGATATCGAGAGCATGCCGTTTTTAGAGGCCATCCGGCAAATGAGGGGAGAACTCCCGGAGCATGACTATGTCCTGATACACGTCACCCTTATTCCCGAAGACACGATGGGCGACCTCAAGACAAAACCCACGCAGCACTCGGTGAAAGCGCTCCGTGAACTTGGGCTCCATGCGGATATCATAGTCGGCAGGAGCGAACGGGTGATCGGCGCCCATACCAAGCGCAAGATCTCGGCATTCTGTGATCTCCCCCAGAATGCGGTCATCTCCGCCGCCACCGCCCCTGATATCTACGAGGTCCCGATGGAACTCGAAAAAGAGGGTCTCGCGGATGTCCTGTCCGTCCATCTCGGGCTCGAGAAACGCGATGCAGACACGAGCTGGTACCGGGTCGTGACTAAGGAGTATACGAGCCGGGTGACAGTTGCGATCGTGAGCAAGTACGGCATCGAGGACGTGTATATCAGCATAAAAGAAGCGCTCAGGCATGCGGGTAGGGCACTCTCGACCGAGGTAAAGATCGTGTGGCTGGACTCGGAGCGGTACGAAAAGTGCCAGCTCAAGGATTATGACGGCATCCTGATCCCGGGAGGCTTCGGCAAACGGGGGATCGAAGGAAAGATCGATGCGATACAGTTTGCACGGGAGACCAATGTGCCGTTCCTTGGGCTCTGTCTTGGCTTCCAGCTGGCGGTGGTGGAGTTTGCCCGCCATAAAGTGGGAATATCAGATGCAACGAGCGAGGAGATAGGCGAGGGCAGCCACGTCATTGCCCTTCTCCCGGAGCAGGAAGGGTTAAAAGAACTGGGCGGCACCATGCGCCTTGGTGATTATACAGCGGACATCAAGAACGGGACTCTCGCCATGAAATTATTCGGGCAGGGCGTGATCACGGAACGGCACCGGCACCGGTATGAAGTAAACCCACGATATATCCCGGATCTCGAGAGGGCGGGGATGATCTTTTCAGCAACAAACCGGAACCGGATGGAGATCCTGGAACTCCCCGATCACCCGTTCTTCTTTGCCACCCAGTTCCATCCTGAGTTCAAGTCCCGCCCGACACAACCGTCGCCACCGTATCTCGGATTTGTCGAAGCATGCAGGGTGAACAAGCGGACGAAATAGGCAGTGCAACCATGGTTAATACACAAAAATTTATCACTCAGGCAATAGCGGAGATCAAGACTGCGGCAGGCAATGACAAGGTCGTGATGGCACTCTCGGGCGGTGTTGACAGCTCGGTCTGTGCGGCGCTTGCTGCACGGGCAATCGGTGACCGGCTCATCCCGATCTATATCGACACCGGTCTGATGCGCAAGGGCGAGACTGAACGGATCAAAACCATCTTCGGGAATATCCATCTCCAGGTTGTCGATGCAGGAGACGAATTTCTCAACGCCTTAAAAGGTGTCACCGACCCGGAAGCCAAGAGAAAGGCGATTGGCGAGCGGTTCATCCGGGTCTTTGAGCGGGAAGCAAAAAAGCAGGGCGCGAGATGCCTGTTGCAGGGAACGATCTACCCGGACCGGATCGAGAGCGAGGGGGGCATAAAGAGCCACCACAATGTCGGAGGCATGCCACTTGAGATCGAGTTTTCAAAGGTTATCGAACCGATCCGCGACCTCTACAAGGACGAAGTGCGGGAGGTGGCCGGAGCGCTTGGGCTGCCAAAAGAGATCCAGCACCGGATGCCGTTTCCAGGTCCCGGGCTCGCGGTGAGGGTGCTGGGGGAAGTCACTCCGGAGAAGGTAGCAGTCATCCGCGAGGCAAACTGGATTACCGAGGACGAGATCGTCGAGAAGTACCAGCCCTGGCAGTGCTTTGCCGCACTTATCGGGCTCGGCACCGGGGTAAAGGGGGATAACCGGATCCATGGATGGATTGTTGCCATCCGTGCGGTGAACTCCCGGGACGGGATGACCGCAGATCCGCTTAAGATCCCATTTGAGGATCTCGTCCGGATCGGTTCGCGGATAACCGCTGAGATCCCGAGCGTCGCCCGTGTCGTCTATGATATTACGGCAAAACCCCCGGCGACGATTGAATATGAATGACCACTCGATACAGAGAAGAGAATTACCGGATTACACCAGAAAAAATGTGATAGGAATGGAAAAGACCAGCCAGTTCAAGGCGCTTGATGAGCGCTACTATATGCCCGCTTTCTCCCGCGACATGGCAATCGTGAAAGGCGAGGGAGCAAAAGTGTGGGATGCGAACGGAAAGGAGTACATCGACTGTGTGGCAGGTATTGCTGTCTGCAGTACAGGGCACTGTCACCCGGCAGTGGTAAAAGCGCTCTGCGAACAGGCGCACTCGCTCATCCACTGCTCGAATTTGTATTACGTGCCCCACCAGGGAGATCTTGCAAAGAAGATCGTGGAAATCACCGGCATGCACAAGGCGTTCTTCTCGAACTCGGGTGCAGAGGCAATTGACGGCGCCCTGAAACTTGCCCGTGTCCGGACCGGAAAAAAGAAGTTCGTCGCGTTCACCCATGGGTTCCATGGCAGGACGGTGGGTTCGCTTGCCGTTACGCACAAGCCTGCAATCCGTGAACCGTTCGAACCCCTCGGGGTACACTGCACCTTCGTGGAGTATGGCGATCTTGACGGGCTCAAAAAAGCCGTTGACCGGGATACCGCAGCGGTCGTCGTCGAACCCATCCAGGGTGAAGCGGGTGTCATCATCCCCCCGGACAGTTTCATGGAGGGGATCCGGGAGGT
>Ga0163200_1000946_pt1 | contig 11346 bp, 13 predicted proteins | sample PL_2010_200m_FD_113535 | JGI IMG/M metagenome (GOLD analysis project Ga0163200, IMG submission 113535) | Freshwater microbial communities from Powell Lake, British Columbia, Canada to study Microbial Dark Matter (Phase II) - PL_2010_200m | ecosystem: Environmental > Aquatic > Freshwater > Lake ... | reverse complement strand
GGCAGGAACATGCAAATGACGATCGTGCCGACGACCACGCCGAGAAACACGATCAGCAGCGGCTCGATCAGCGAGGTCAACCCGTTCAATATCGCCTCGATCTCCTCGTCGTAGAAGTCTGAGATTTTCTCCAGCATGGTGTCCACCTTGCCGGTCTGCTCGCCGGCGGAGACCATCCGCACCAGCATTGGCGGGAAAATCTTGTGCTGTCCGAGCGCCCCGGCGAGGCTCTCGCCCTTCTCGATGTGCGAGGCGGTGGCCACGACGGCGTATTCAACCTGAGTGTTGCCGGAGGACTGGCCGACGATGCGCAACGTCTCCAGGATCGGCACGCCGCTGCGCAACAGCGCCGCAAAGGTGCGCGCAAACCGCGACATGGAGATCTTGTGGATCAGTTTGCCGAACAACGGCAGCCGCAGCTTGATGCGGTCCCAGATCTCGGTGCCGCGCTTGGTTCGTTTCAGTTTCACCAGACCGAATATGAATGCTCCCGTCCCCAGCACGAAGAACAGGAAATACGCCCGCAGCAGGTTGCTGAAGCTGATCAATATCTGTGTCGGCCCCGGCAGCTTCGCGCCGAAGTCCTTGTAGATGTCGGCGAAGATCGGGATGATCTTCATGATCAGAAACAGCGAGATCACGATGGCGATGCAGCAGACGATCGTCGGATAGCTCATCGCCGATTTCACCTTCTTCTTCAAACGCGCCGTCGCTTCCAGGTACGACGCCACGCGGTCGAGAATCTCCGAGAGCAACCCGCCCGTCTCGCCGGCCTCGACCATGCTGACGTAGAGCCGGGTGAACACCTTCGGGTGCTGCGCGAGCGCCTGGGAAAAGGAATCGCCGCCTTCGATCCGTTCGGTCACGTTGTGCAGGATCGGCTTGAACGACTTGCTCTCGGTCTGTTCCTCCAACGCCGTCATGCACTGTACAAGGGGCAACCCCGCCGACATCATCGTCGCCAACTGCCGGGTGAACACCACCATGTCCTGCGCCTTGACCTTGCCTTGGTAGCGCTTGGCGGCGGCGGCTTTCCGAGATGAGGCCATCCGCAACTCGGTCACCACCAGGTTGCGGTTCAACAACAGCGCCGCCGCCCCCGTCTGGTCGGCTGCGTCAATCTCTCCGCTCACGGTCTTTCCCGAAGTGTCTCTTGCCTGATAGCTGAAGGTTGCCATGAAAATCAAATCTCCGCGTCAATTGTTGCAGTTAGTGTGCCACCGGTTTACGTCCCCGGCGATGAGAATCCTCCGCTTCCCACCAGCCTTCGATGTGCGGCGTCACAATATGCTTCTGACGGATCTCTTCCATCAATGCTTCCCGCGTGCTCACATCGTACTCCACCAGCCCCGTCTCCGGCAAGTCCGCAATCTCCCGCAGCTTCTTCCACCGCAACCCGCCGCTGGCCAGTTCGTAGCTGTTGAACGCCACCGCCAACCGCTCCCCTTCCCCAACCGGCCCGCCGTCCGCTCGACGTAACTCCAACACACGGCTCCCTTCCGCCGCGTGCGGATCAAACCGCCAGCGCAATCCCCACACGCCGCGAAATTCGTGCTTGTCATACGCGCCGACATCCTCGTCGAGAATCTCCCGCAACTGCGCCACGCGAAGGTGCGCGACCCCGACCGTGTTTTCGTACGGCACGATCCGCCAGACATCGGCGACGGTCAGCGGCCCCTTCGCCAGCGACTCGCGCGCGTTCAACAGGCCGTGCACCACCGCGTCCACCTTCACCCCGCGCCGCTCCAACGCCCCCGCAATCGCGCCGCACAACAAATTATGAACCGGCGTCTCCCGTTTCGGCCCGCCGCGTGTCGGGAAATCCGCCGCCGCCTCACCGAGCGGCGTGGCTAGATATTTCTCCGCGCGGTCCAGATCCTCGCGTGCCAGCGTCATCACCGCATCATCCGCCGCAACATTCGCGTCCATCGGGATGGTACGGGAGCGGCGCGAAGTGACCTGCCGTTTCTCCGTGTCGAACACCAGATCCACCCGTCCCAAGTATCGCCCGTGAAACCCGGCCTGATTGTAGAGAATCCGACCGAGGCGGAACCCGTTGAACTCGCGGTGAGTGTGTGCCCCGATGATCACCGACAGTTCCGGAAACCGCTCCGCAATGGCCCGGATCTGGTTCGCGTGATCGTCGCCGCCTTCCTTGTAGCCTTGATGGACCACCAACACGAACACCTGCGCCCCATCCTCCCGCGCCGCCGGCAACACGCGCCGAAGCGTCTCCACCGAGTCCGAAAACCGCAATCCCGGAATCAGCCGCGGACGGCTCCAGTTCGGAATTCCCGGCGTCGTCAACCCGACAATCGCCACCTTCACCCCATCCACCTCCCGCATCACATACGGCTGCACCCGCGCCAGCCCGCTGATGTTCGCGCCGAGCACCGGCATCGCAGCGCGCGCGATGCAGTTCGTGAGTTTCTCCAAGCCCCAGTCGAACTCGTGGTTGCCCAGCACCCAAGCGTCGTAGCGCAGCGCGTTCAACACCCTCACCAGCACCTGCCCGCCGCTCAGCCAACTCGCAGCCGAGCCTTGAATCGTGTCGCCCACATCCACCAACAACACATTCTTCTCCGACGCGCGTGTCTGGCGGATCACCGTCGCGCAACGCGCCAGATTCTCCACGTGCCCATGCAGATCGGTCGTATGGAAAACGGTAATCCGAACTTCTCGCGCCCACGACGACGCGAGAAACAAGAGAAACCACAGACAGATGGTTCTCATGATTTTTGTCCGGCGCGAATCTGCTTCAACTTGGTCAGGAAGGCGTCCGCCCGTTTCTTTTCGCCGGCCAGACGGCGGTTCTTTTCCGTCAAATACCGCTGGCCGGTGATCGGGGAGTTCTGCAAACTGTCCGCCCATGCCCGAAGTTGCCGGGAGATGGACTCGGCCAAAGATTTGAGATCTGAAATTTCAGATTTCAAATGGGCAAAGTAGGGAAGCCGCTCCAACAGACAGAGCATCGAACGCACTTCGCCCGCCGAGCCGCGCGCGATGTAGAGAAACGTGAGCAACTCCTGCGTCGTGCCGCGCTCGAAGCCTTCGGCGACATTGTTCGGCACGGACAACGCGGCGCGTTGCAACTGGCTGCGGAGATCGCCTTTGTAGTTGAAGCTCTTGTCCTCGGTGAGCTTGAAGACGCGTTCCGTCAGCGTCATTCCCGCCTGCCACACCGGCAACTGTTCAAACCGCTCATAAGTCATAATCTCAAATCTCCAATCGCTTCCGCCTCTTCTCCAATTTCCAATCTCCAATCCCCCCTTCGCCCCCAACTTCAGCGATTACCTTATCAGCTTTGCTCCGCCCAAGCCAGTCCCCTGCCCCGTTTGGGTTCGTTTCGCAGAAATGCTGTTTCATCGCGACCCAATATCCATGCTCATCGGAGGCGGGATATTCTCGCCGTTCCGTCGCCGTTGCAGCCGTTCCAACTGGTTCATGGCCCGATAGAGTTGCCGTTCCAGCGTGGTCTCGTAGCGGAGAATCTTGTCTAGCGTCTGCGCGGAGGGCAGGTGCGCGGCAGCTTGGTGCGCTGATTCTTCAGCCTCCTCTCGCTCGGTGGCTTCTCGTTGCTGCCAATCGTAATGGTTCAACTGGCGATCAATTGCCGTCAAGATTTGCTCCCGCCGTTTGGCTTTCAGGGTCGCCTCATCCACACCGTCCGGATTCTCCACTTGAACCGCGCGCAGTTCGGCGAGCTGTTTCGTGAGGGAACTCGGTTTGCCGATGAAGTGGGTTTCCTGCAAGGCCGCGTCGGTCAGTTCCCCGTCTTTCTCGACCATCATACGCACTTTCAGCAACGTGAGACGCAGGCAAGACAGACCCAAAACGGATTCCTTCATCTTGTGTGCCGCGTCGCCCGTCCCGGTAAGCGCGGCCAACTGGACTTGGAGCGCCAGCCGGTCCGGTCGGCTTCGCTCGTGCTGGCCGCCGTCCACACTCAGCGTGATCTCCCCGGTCTCGGCGGTCAACGCCCGGCGCAGCCGCCAGTAGGCCGTCACGATCTGGTCAACCAACATTTCCTCCAGCGGCCCGACGGGCTGGAGTTCGTCGCAGAACCGGGCACGCAACTCTGCGAGTTCGCGCGGCGACTCTTTGATGTGCAACCCGCGCACCACGACCTCGCGCGACAGAATGCCGTGCTTGAGCGCATTCAACTTCGACTTCGCCTTGCCGTCGGTTGTGCGCGGCCCCGTGGACTTCAGCGCGTTGCGCCGGTTGGCCGCGAGTTGTTTCAATGACATGGTTTTTGGCTTGGCGGTTCTCCGTTCGCGGTTCTCGGTTTTCTGACTGTTGATTTCTTGCTTCGACGCAATCATCGGATCCTCGAGTGGCGGTAATAGGGTTTGATGTAGGCGGCGAGATAGCCACCCTTGGAACTGGCGTTCAGTAGGCCGGTAAATCTGTCATACGGCACAGAAAAGTACCGGTACAAACTCCCGCTGCGGAACGCGACCAGCAAGTCGCTCCCGTCGTGGTCCACCGCTTTCAGGTTCGACGAACTTACTGCGATCATTGTGTTCTCCTTGCTGGTTATAAAGTCGTATCCACGACAACGCGGTAAATGAGCTTTGCCGTGTCGCGTTCACCACACAAAGGAATGATTTCCAAGTCGGCGGAAAGATGGCCCGTCGCTTCTTTGCAGTGGTTGCTTGTGGCTTTCATTTGTCCCCACTCTACCGGGACCAAAGAAAGCTACTTTCCCCAGAATCAGGCGGGCGTGTTACCGGAAAGCGCGAGGCTGTGCAAGGCTTGGGCGATGCGCTCTTTGATACGGGCGCGGATATTCACAGCGGCGGTGCGCGGCGTAGCGCGCTTCTGTTGGCCTGCGCGCTCGGAGTGTTTGGCACGATACTCTCCGAGTGCGCGAAGCTCCGGCACGTCTTCGGGCCTGCTGTTGGTTTCTTCGAGGATGGCCTGCCAGCCGATCTCAAACCAGTTCGCAGCGGTGTCCTTCGTAAGTGTCGGCAGCGTGCAACAGGCTTTCGCCCATTGTGGCCAATTCCGCCAATCCGCTTTTGTCACAACTCGGCCAAGCCTCGCATTGGCCTTCAGCAATCCCACAAGGCAAATTGCTTCACGACTTGCGACACTCAGCCCACCACCCCAGCCCACTCCCCACCGGGCTTGTTTCTTCCACTCGGTTTCCTCACCCACTTGGAGAGCGGTCAACGCTTTTGACACCGCTTCGATCTGTAGCGGATGCTGTCCTGCCAAGACGGGCCAAAGCACCCGCTTGCGCGCCACTTGTCGCACAAACTCCGGTTTCAAGCCGTTCAACCGGCCCACCACAGTTTCGATCATATCACTCAACTCGCTCAGAGCCTCAACATCGCCCTCGACGGCATATTCATGCAACAGGCTGAGGTAGAAACCCGCCTTGCTCGCCAGAAATCTCACTTTGGGATTGGCGCAAGTATCACTGGGGCGAAGCCAGCCACGCTCAAAAGTTCTACGGCCTGGACGTGGATAGTAAATCGGCGGCGCGTTGCACGGCCTAGATTTATCGTAAGCGAAGGGCTTGCGTTTCTTGCGTTCTATCTTCTGGCTTTTCATGATTCAAGTTCCTACGCCTTCGGCCACGCTCACCACGCTGGCGAGCACGATTTCTTCACGGTTCACCGCCGACACGTTCACTCACAGTAGTACAGCAGCGGCAGCCGGGATGAAACGGGGGCAACATTTCCAAGGTAACAGTCGCGACTCTTTCCAACCTCTTGGATGCCTCAAGACAAAATGGGCAGTCGTCCGTTAAAAGAGCCTTCATCTTTAGGCGCTCTGATCTATTGCTAAAATCCCGGTTCAACTCCGCCAAACTCTTGTAGTCCCGATAAGTTGCCATCATCCCGCACAATGTGTGCGCGAGAAGCTCGGCGCGAAACCGTTCAAAATCGGCACGCGGGACGTCAGGTTGTATCAGTTCGAAGACTGCTTCGGGAGGCAACTCTTCCGAAAGTTTTTCCGCTCCAATTGCAGCCATGAGAGGCTGGAGGATTCGCTGCCTTCGCTCGAAATAGTCCTTTGGTGCTTCACCCTTCTTTGCCCGTGGCACTGTCACTCCGTACTTTTTCTGGAGTGCTTGAAGCCATTTCAGCGACAAGCACTCTAATCTTTTTTCAAGTGACGCTGGAGCGCATCGGCGAGCAAAGCCCGCAGTCACAAGTTCCGATATCGCCGTTTCCAACTCAATTCCTCCGTCGTGTAACGCATCCGGAGTCAGGTCGATTCGACGCCCAAACAACAATCGCCGGGCCGACAGAGATTGTTCGTGCATCTGCGCCAAAAGCGGGTCTGTTGGTTTCGCAAGTTCGCTCTCATAGAAGTCGATCTCGTCTGATTGCGAAGTGCCTTCTTCGTCATTTCCGACGATCTCCCACATCGAAGGCCAAGTGTGTGATTCTTTGCACCGGCGAAACCACTCCTCAAACACTGGCCATTGTAGATTGCCGCCGACAACAACTGCGCGCATCTCCTCACAACCTTTTCTGTGGCTACTGCCGCTCAATTCTTGCCAAACCAGCGCGCCGAGAATCTCGCGTTCTTCCTTCGGCGTCAGATTCTGGAGTGACTGCGCGATTGCCCACCTTGCTCGTTCGATCACGCTTTGCGCTGTGCCGTGGAAGATGAATGCGTCACTCAACTGGTATCCCTTTTCCCGCGCTCGCGCCTTCTCTGCTTCCTGCAGAACGCAAATCGCATCCTCCACACGCAATTCATACGCTAAGTCCCGACACCGATAGCCAAGCTCCTCGGAAGACGGTGCGGTGTCTGGTGGTGGTGACGGTGCCGGCGGTTTTGGCACGGTGAGGCTCACGCCGCATTTTGGACACTGGATGGCGAGGCTAGCGCCAGCTTCGTCAATTACAAGGTGTTGCCCGCACTTCTCACACGCGAAGGTGATGTCCATGCTGCCTTCTCTTGTTGCTGTGAATCATACCGCTAGGCACAGGGCGCTGCCAACGGATTGAGTAGAAAAGTTGGCGCTTCGCTCTTTTCGTCGCCCTTCAACTTGGCGGCAAATCCAGCGAAGTTGTGAAAGTCCTGTTCGAGCGAAGTCATGAATTGCGCTTCCAGCTTGGCGGGTCGAGATAGACGAGGTCAACCGACTCGTCTTTCACGTAGCGGCGAAGGATGTCGAGATTGTCACCGTAGTAGAGCGTTCCCATGGACGCGCAGTGTAGCAACGAAACGGTGGTTGCTGCAAGCGCGCAGAAATGTTCCGGTTTGCCGCAGACGGCGTTTGCTGCCCATTACCCCTCAGCGTCTCGTCGGACTCGGCTCGCTTCGCTCGGCTTGTTCCGGCGAGCTATTTCAGCGCCTCAGCGCGGCTGGTGATCGTCACCTTGCGAACGACAACCCGTTCTTCCGGCACGCTCTTCTCGCCCGAAGGGCCCATCCGCGTCGGCACCTTGCCGATCTTCTTCAAGACCTCATCCCCCGCGATGAGCCGGCCAAACGCCGTGTATTTGCCGTCAAGAAAACTCGCGTCACCGAGACAAATGAAGAACTGCGACCCGGCGGAATCCGGGTCCTGCGACCGCGCCATCGAGAGCACGCCGAAGACGTGCTTGTTCGAGTTGAACTCGGCCTTGATCCGGTAGCCCGGGCTGCCGGTGCCGACGGCTGGATTGTTCGGGTCCTTGCTAAGCGGGTCGCCGCCCTGGATCATGAACCCCGCCACGATCCGGTGAAACGCCGTCCCCTCGTAGAAGCCCTGAGTGGCCAGCTTCTTGAAGTTGGCGACAGTGTTTGGCGCATCGGCATCGAAGAACTCGATGACCATCTTGCCGTAGGTGGTGTCGAGGACAGCGACTTCGGACGGTTTGGTTTCCTGTTTGCTCATGGGAGTTGTTGACCTTTCGCAGCCGAGTAACGCCAGCGCCATCGCGACGCCGAGCAGGTGGATGTTGATGTAACGCATGACGCCCACTTTACCGCACGCCGCCCGCATTTCAAGCGCCGGAAGCCGGGAACATTTCCGGCTTGTCCGCCGTAGCTTCAGCGTAGGCGGAAACATGACATCTCTTCTTACCCTCGCTTGCCACCTCAGTTCGCGCTTGCTAGACTGAGCACAGATGAAGGCCACACTGAAAGTCATCAACCAAATGCAGGCTGACGGCGTCCTTGCGGACTACGCCATTGGCGGAGCTGTCGGCGCGACGTTCTATCTGGAGCCGGTCGCCACGCTCGACATTGACATCTTCGTTTCATTCCACAAGAAGCCCGGCAGTCCGCTGCTTACGGTGTCGCCCATCTACGACTACCTCACGGCACGCGGCTACAAGACCAGGAAGGAATACATCATCATCGAAGGTTGGCCGGTGCAGTTCCTGCCGCCCAGCGATGCTCTTGGCGAGGAGGCATTGACTCAGGCCGTCGAAACCAAACTTGACGGGATACGCACATGGGTAATGACCGCCGAGCACTTGGTAGCCATCGCCCTCAAAACCGGACGCGCCAAGGATTTCAGTCGCATCCTGCAATTCATCGAAACTGGTGTCCTCAATACGAACAAACTTGACCAAATCCTCAAACGACACAGCCTGCTTGCAAAATGGGAGGATTTCGGACATAAGTTCCTTGAAGATTCCCCATGAGCAACCGCCTGCAGAAAATCCTGGAGAGCAAACGGGCGATGCGCAAGCAACTCGCCGCACTCACGTTTTCTCAGAAAGTCGCCCTCCTGGAGAAACTCCGGGACCGCAGTTTGCTCATCGCTTCGAGTCCCTTGCGCCGCCGCCATTCTCCAGCCGGCTGACGTCGGTCGCCCGCCAAGCCGACACGGCGATGCAACTCAGAGTAACATCATGTTCCGGTTTTGTTCCGGCACGGCATTGTGCTTGTCGCGGTGAGGATGTTCGTGTTTAATCCGCCCACTTGAACACAGGAGAGATATCATGAGTGAGACCAAGTATTCCGTCGCTCCCAATGGCGAGCAATTTTCCATCCCCCACAAGGACGAGTACCCGCCGGAGATGGAGCGGTTGGAGAAACTCGCCAGCGCGGCCCGCAAGGAAGGCAAGGAGATCGTCGTCGTCATGGGCGTCGGTTTCGTCGGCGCGGTCATGGCGGCCATCGTGGCCGACACGGCGGACAAGAAAGGCCGGCCGAGCAAGTTCGTCATCGGCTGCCAACGACCCAGCACGCGCAGTTACTGGAAGATTCCGTTGCTCAGCCGCGGCCAGTCGCCGGTCAAGGCCGAGGACCCGGAAGTGGGCCAGATGATTGGACGGACGGTGCTGGAGAAGAAGACGCTCACCGCGACGTTCAACAGCGATTGCCTGAAGCTGGCCGATTGCGTGGTCGTGGACGTGCAATGCGATTACGCGAAGCAGAGCCTCGGCAACATGAAGACCGGCGAAGCCGACATGGCGGCGCTCGAAGCCACCATGCGCACCATCGGCGAGAAGATTCCCCCGAAATGCCTCGTGCTCATCGAAACCACCGTCGCGCCCGGCACGACCGAGTTCGTCGCGTGGCCGATTCTGAAGAAGGCGTTTGCCGCGCGCGGCCTGAAAGTGACGCCGCTGTTGGCGCACAGTTTCGAGCGTGTGATGCCGGGACGCGAATACGTCGCCAGCATCCGCGATTTCTGGCGCGTCTGCTCCGGCTGCAACGCCGAGGCGCGCCGGCGCGTCGAGAAGTTCCTCCGTGAAGTGCTCAATACGAAAGAATTCCCGTTGACGGTGATGGACCGGCCCATCGAGTCGGAGACAACCAAGATCGTCGAGAACTCCTACCGGGCGACCATCCTCGCCTTCCTGAACGAGTGGAGCCTGTTCGCCGAGCGCAACGGCGTGGACCTCATCAAGGTCATCAACGCCATCAAGATGCGCCCGACCCACAGCAACATGATCTTCCCCGGTCCCGGCATCGGCGGCTATTGCCTGCCGAAAGACGGCGGCCTCGGTTACTGGGCGTACAAACACATCCTCGGCTTCGAGGACGGCGACGACGTGTTCAAACTCACGCCGACCGCCATTGACATCAACGACACGCGCGGCCTGCACGTCGCCGAGTTGACCCGCGATGCCCTGCGCAACATGGGCCGCTACATCGCCGGCGCGGACGTATTGATCTGCGGCGCAAGTTACCGGCAGGACGTCGACGACACCCGGTACAGCGGCAGCGAGTTGGTCACGCGCAAGCTGACCGAGATGGGCGCTGAGATGCGTGTCCACGATCCGTACGTCGAGCACTGGTATGAGTTGGAAAACCAGGACACCTATCCTGCGACCGGTGCCTCATGGAGTCGGTTCTTCCGCAACCAAGACGGCCTCGCCAAAATCCGCGTCCAGCACGACCTCAAAGCGGTGCTCGACGACGCCGAGGCTGTCATCTTCGCCGTGCCGCACGAACAATATCTCGATCTCAAGCCCGACGATGTCGTGAAGTGGGCCGGCGGCCCGTTGGCGGTGATCGATTGCTACGGGATTCTCAGCGACGACAAGATTCGCCGGTACTTCGAGTTGGGCTGCGAAGTGAAAGCCCTCGGTCGCGGCCACATCCAGCGCATCAAGGAAGAAGTCCGCCGCAAGGCGAAACGATAGCGCGATGCCGATTGACCTGAGCAGCGACGATTATTTCATGCGCGAGGCGTTGCGCCTGGCGCGCATGGCGTTCGATGCCGATGAAGTGCCGGTCGGTGCCGTCATCGTCCGCGAGAACCGCGTCATTGCCCGCGCCCACAACCAGGTGGAGATATTGCGCGACGCGACGGCGCACGCGGAGATGCTCGCCATCACGCAGGCGGCGCACGCGCTCGGCGACTGGCGGCTGGAAGGCTGCTCGCTCTTCGTGACGAAGGAGCCGTGCCCGATGTGCGCAGGCGCGATCACGCTGTCGCGGATGGCCCGCGTGGTGTTCGGCGTGCGCGACGAGCGGGCCGGCGGCGCAGGGTCGGTGTTTGAGATTACCTCGTGTCCGGGGTTGAATCACACCGTTGAGGTCGTTGGCGGCGTGCGCGAAGAGGACGCGCGGACGTTGCTCCAGAATTTCTTTCGTCAGAGGCGGATTAGTTGAGCTTCGGGTTCTTGCGCAGCGAGTCCACGAGGCGCAGCGCGGTTTGTCCGACGATCTCCATGCTGCGTGGGCTGATCTTGTCGAGCGTGTCTTTGTCGGTGTGCCAGTAGTCGTTCAGACCGGGGGCGCTGCCGAACTGGAGGTCAATGATGTCCACCGCGGGAATACCGGCCAGCGCAAACGGAACGTGGTCGTCCATCGTCGCCATTCCGCCGAAGCTGAAGTAGTCACGGTTGCCCGTTAACTTGGCAGCGTCGAAGACACGCTGGACGAGGCCCCGGTGGCTGTTGGCGGGCATGACGATGTTGAGGTCCTTGT
>Ga0163200_1000945_pt1 | contig 11348 bp, 8 predicted proteins | sample PL_2010_200m_FD_113535 | JGI IMG/M metagenome (GOLD analysis project Ga0163200, IMG submission 113535) | Freshwater microbial communities from Powell Lake, British Columbia, Canada to study Microbial Dark Matter (Phase II) - PL_2010_200m | ecosystem: Environmental > Aquatic > Freshwater > Lake ... | reverse complement strand
ATTACCGGGCGACCGGTCTGGTCAGCGGCACGCGGTATTGGTTCCGCGGCGCCATCATCGGCACCGGCCAAGACAACCAAAGTCCGTGGAGCGATCCCGCCACCGGCATCGCGCCGTAACCGAAGCCGCCATCAGGAGAGAGCAAACGCCCCGAACCCGCCATGTTGCGTGTTCGGGGCGAATTGTTTGTAGTGAAACGGGCGTCCCGCCCGTTTGGGTCGCAAGGATTCTCGAAGAAACGGGCGGAGCCGAGTTGGACGAGACGCCGCTGCCGTGTGCGGCAAACCCCGTTCCACTTACAGCTTCGGCGTCGTGTTCCGGTTTTGTTCCGGTTCAGCGGTGGCGCAACGCAGGCCGGGCGGCTTGCCAGCCGGCCTCCAGCGCGCTTCGCAACGCGTTCACGGTGTCTTGATGGCCGGCGTCCTTGGCGAGGTTGTTGTCTTCGCCGGGATCGGTCCAGTGATCGTACAGTTCGATCTGGCCGTCGGGATGGACAATCAGACGGTGGCGGTCGGTGCGGATGGTGTTCGCTTTGTTGCCGATGGTGCTGAACGCCGCAGTTTTCCACGGGCGTTTGGGGCCGGCCAGCAGCGGGACGACGCTCGTGCCTTCGAGGTAATCGGGGGCGGGCAGCCGGCAGAGTTCGGCCAGCGTCGGGTAGATGTCCACCAGCTCGACCAGCGCCTTCGTCGGCGGTCGGCCGGGCAGCCACGGGGCCTTCACCATCAGCGTGATGCGAGTCGGGATTTCGGAGTTGGCAGGCTTGCTCCAGAGGCCGTGCTCGCCAAGCCGCCAACTGTTGTCGCTCCACAGGACAATCACCGTGTTCGTGTCGAGGCCGAGCCGGCGCAGTTCGTCGAGCACCTTGCCGATCTGCGCGTCCACAAAGGTGATGCTGGCATGGTAGCCGTGGATGATTTCTTTGGCCTTGTCTTCCGGCATCGAACCTTTTAGCGGGCAGTCGCCATAACGGCGGACTTCGTCCCAGTCGCCACGCGGTCCACCGGCCGGCTGGCGGAAGTTGGCAGGCAGCGTGATCGCGGCGCGGTCGTATATGTCCCAATACTTCTTCGGCGCGGTCAGCGGCATGTGCGGACGGTAGAATCCGGTGGCGAGGAAGAACGGTTCGCCGGTTTGCTTGAACTTCCGCAACTCTTCGATGGCACGTTGGGCAATGATGCCGTCGGGGGTCTTTTCATCCGGCGTGTCGGTGATCTCGGAAATGGCCGAGGCGGGCAGTCCTTGCCGGTGCTTGCCCTTGAGATAATTCTGTACCGTGGCGCGATTCGTTTCCAACTGATAGCCGGAACAGTAGCCATTGCACCACTCTCCCTCGGAGGCAAAGGTGTCGGTGTGCCGGCGCACCCAGCCGGCTGGGTCATCGTTGTTTTCGTGATAGACCTTGCCGATGGAGATGGTGGTGTAGCCGTGGTTGCGGAACAGTTGCGGCAGCGTGACGGTGTTGGTGGGAACGCGCCCGGTGACGCGGTGGGTTCTGTTGATGCTCTCCGGTCGGAAGCCGGTCAGGACGCTGGCGCGCGACGGCATGCAGAGCGGGAACTGACAATACGCCCGCTGGAACAGCACCCCCTCAGCAGCGAGCCGGTCCATGTTTGGCGATTTCACCTCCGTGTTCCCATAGCACCCAAAATCGGGCCGCAGGTCATCCACCGCAATGAACAGCACGTTTGGCCGCCCGAGCGCGACACCGCACACGACCGACATGATTCCCAGCAGCAGGCTTGTTCTCATGCTTCGTCTGTCACTTCAGTTCCGGCGGCACGGCGCCATAACCCCACGGCGTTTTGGAGGGCGATGCCAGAGGCGGCTGCGGCACCGGACCGGGCGTCATCTGGTTGGCGAGTTCGATGCCGGTGTCCGCCATCTGCCGGCCACCGCTGATTTCAAGATTGCTGTAGGAGGTGAGCCGCGTTTCGTAACCGCCGCCATGTGGACCGAGCGCTTCCTCGGTCGGCACGTAGCCGCAGATGCCGTTGGCCAGCTCGACCGGGAACGTAAATGGGAATTTGCTGCCCTTCTTGATGTCGAGTCCGTATTGCACAAAATACTCCGCCGGGTTGGTCACGAACACCGCCGGGCCGACTTGCACCGCCTGCACCTCGACCTCCACCTCCGGCCGGGACTTCATCAGCGCATCGAGCATGACCGTCTCCTTCGCGAAGGTCCATTCCGTCGCGCCAACGTCCTTCGGAGTTTTCTGAACCAGTTCTATCGCAGTTTTCACTTTCTCCGGCGACGGCGCGCGTCGTTTGATGTTCCAGACTTTCTGGCGCGCGTCAACTGGGATGTCGTTGGTCGCACCGCGGCGAATCAGCAGCAGCGTCTTGAACGCCTCCGCGCCGACCCGGCCGCCGACGAGCTGGCACCATTCTTCGGAGGCGGGCCTCTGGAACTTCGCGAGGTTGTCCACCTGCGTCACGTCGCCGCACGCGCCTTGCATGAACACCACGGGCAACGAGGCGTTGCCGGTGGCGCCGCGCAGCGTTTGCTCCATCGCCCAGATCCAGTTCGCCGAGATGCCGCCGGGCGACGCCGTTGCGTGACAGGAGAAATTCACCACCACGCCAAGCAGGTTGCCCTTCAAGTCCCACGCGCCGACGACGCCGACCTGCGGGTCGGTCGGCCCCGCGTAGCCGATGATGTCGGGATTGCCCGCGCCGGGGTGCGACCAACTTAGGCCGTTCTTCATCCGCAGGCGGCGGTTGAAGGCGACTTTGTCCTCGTGGCCGTAGCCGACAGCGAGCTTCGCGTCGGTGCGGAACTCGTTGGCGGACGCGACGGCCTCGACGGTCTGCCTCTTGAGCAGTTGCATGTAATCGGGATTGGAGACGATGGATTTGTCGTTCACGAGTTCCTTGACCAACGGTGAGGCGTTGTCGTAATCGCCCGGCTCGCCCATGCCAATCGGCCCCGACGAATGCGAGTGCGACGCGCCGATGAGCACGCACTCCGGCTTGATACCACACCGTTTTTGAATCTCCGCACGCACCTCCTTCACGAAGTGGCGTGTCACAAACAGGATGTCCATGCCGACGAGCGCGACACGTTGTTTGCCGTCGTCGAACACGGCGACGCGAACCTTGCACGGGTCGTGGAACGTACGGTGATAGCTCTTGCCGTATCCGCCGGGCGCTTCCATGCCGATGTCCGGCGTGATGTCACGCTCGGCAAAGCCCGCTTTGAACGCAGGTGCGGGCGCGGAGGCTTTCGGCGCCTTTGCGGCGTGACCGTTCACAGTGGCCAGAACAACGATGACGAGAAGGTGAAGGATTTTTGTCTTCATGGTGGTCAACATACCCTGACAAGGCATCTGCTTTCAACTGAACAGTACATTATCGGACTTCCAACGATCCGGAGCGCTGGCCACTGGCGTTGAAACCGGCGGCGAACACTTTCGCATCGGAGCGCAGATCGCCAACTTCCATCATGCCGGTTTGGCCTGCGGAGCGAAGCATGATGACGTGGCGTGCGCGGGCAGATCGTATTTCGACGGCGCGGCAGTTGCGACCTTCCAGCAGGCGCACCGCTGGCAACGACGCGTCCCTATCCTCGCGGAACGGCAGCAGCACGGTTACGAATTGCCGCCGGGTCAACGGTTCGTCGGCGTGCGCGGTCAGGTGCCATTGGTCGGGATAACTCTTGCCCTTGACCGATTCGTTTGGCGCTTCCGTGAATTTGCCTGTTTGCTCGAAACGCAAACCAGTCGGTGCGAGGAACTGGACTCGCAGTCGCGCCGCACCGCGCTGAATCGTCACTGTGCTGTGCGCATCGTCCACCTGCATCTTTTCGAGCGCGTGAAGCCACCATTGAAAACGTGCGGGCTTTGGACTCGCCAGCTCGTCAACGATGACCACCATTGCCTCGTCGCCATCGTGCGGGCGCAGATAAATCACGTGACGGTCGAACCGCTCCAGCCGGCCTCCGTAGGCGACGTGCGCATCTCCCATCGCGTAGTGCGCGTAGTCGTTGCTGGCAAATGCGGCGATGCAGCCACGCGCGCCCGCGTCCTGAGTCGGTTGGCCTTCACCGTCCACAGTGATGCAGTTGCCGGCTTTCGTCAGCCGCGCCCAGGAGCGCTCATGCGGACTGTTGGCGAGATCGTTGTAACCCGACGCAATCGCCAGCGGCTCGCCAAACGCGTGCAGCACGAATGCGTTCTGGTCGGCGTATCCGTGACTGATTGAACCGAACGGACTGCTCCGCAAAAGCACCTGCACGTTGCGCGCGCTGTCGGCCAGCGCGGAGTGCATCGCCACCAGACCTGCATCGCGGAAACAACGCGCCTGCGGCAGATCATCGGGCGCGCGCGGTTTCAAGTCGCCGGGTTGGAAAAGGAACGCCATCAAACCGCTGGGACGGAAGTTGAATTGTTTGGCATACCAAAGCGCATAGGGATTGCGCAGCCACGCACCGAGCACATACATCGCCTGCGGTTTGTCCGCCGGGAATGCTTGCCCGTCACCGAATGGCGACATCTTGCTGTAGGGCGGGTTGCCGTAGAGTTTGAAGAGTGGCGCGTTGCGCGTCAACGGTCGTTCGCCCACCGGGGCGCCCGTGGCGCGTTCGATGATGACACAGGTGCGGGCAAAGACGTTCCAATACCAACCCCAATAATATGGCCCCTCCGACCAGCCGCCATCCTCGCCACCGAACGGCGGATAATACGGCGACCAGAATTGCAGCAGGCAATACTCCAGCATCTCCTCGACCGGCAAGTCGCCCGCCATCGCCAGACACGCCTCGGTCAGGTCGGGCAGATACCATCCCATCGTGTGACTGCGGAACGGACTTGTCTCGAACGGAATTCTCCGCAGCGCGCAGTAAACGTGCTGCATCCGCACCGTGAGCATCTCACGGCATTTTGCACGCTCGGCCTCGGTCAACAGCGGATGGATGTAATCATAGACGCGCGGGCAGGTTCGGACGGCTTCAGTTCCCGGTCCGTCGTGGCTGGCGAAACTGGTGCTGCCGTTGGGGTCCCAATTCATCAGATGCATCAACCGCCGACGCGCCTCCTGGCCGAAGCGTTCATCGCCGGTAAGCAGATACGCCTCGGCGCACTGATTCATGGCATCGGTCAACGCGCGCGACTCCCTGAACATCTTCATGAGGGCTGCGCCGCGCGCCGAATCCTTCCGCGCCGGCAATGCCGGTGGTTCGGACATCAACGGTTTGCCGATGGCGGATCGAGCCGACTTGAGCAGCGGCTCCATCGCCGGCGCCATCTCACCGCGCGCCTGCGTCCGCAACTTCTCCACGTCACCCGGCCGCAACGCGATGCGTGGCCGCATCGCCGACAACCGCCGCACCACCTCGCGCACATCGGGAAATGGAACTCGCACGGCATCGGTGGGCACCTCGAACGCGCGCACGCGGCCGAACACCGGCGCAGCGTCCTTGCCGGTAACAACACCGCAACGCCAGAACCATTGTCCTGTCTCCAGCATTTGGCGTGGCACTTCGATACAGGCGTTGCACTCGCGTTGAATCGTCGCATTCGCCGGGAACTCACGCGAGCGGCTGACCTGCAGCACGTAACGTTTCGCCTCCGGCACCGGCAGCCACACAAACGCCGGCGGATTCGCGATCACTGTGCTCCCATCGGCCGGTGCACACGACACCTCCCGCACGCCCGGCTCGCGGTCCAAGTCCGCCATCTGTGCCCAGGACAAGGCCGTTGCCAAAACGAAGCAAGCCGCTAGAGAATGTCGCTTCATGATAGCTTATTTCGTTCGGTTTACCTGATTTCAAGCCGTTCCGCCATATGTAACATCACCGGACCGAGCAAGCCGGAGGGGAGTAGTGGAGAATCCGCGCGGAAGTGTTCCGCGGCGGTCGTATGAGTCAAACGCTTTTCCGCCGGCAGACTCAAATCGCCGATGATCCGGTTGGGCCAAAGATTGATGACCTGAATTTCCAGTTGGTTCTCGCCCGCCTTCAACAGGCTCGACACTTCGAGGCGGAACGGCGGTTTCCATGCGATGCCGGCGCTTTGGCCATTGATTTTGATTGCCGCCAGTTCGGCGTGAATGCTGACGCCGGAAGGTGCCGCGGTTGTACCCCATGTGGTCAGATAATTCATCCACATGCCGGGAACATTGACTGAGCTGATACCACTTGCCACCCCATCCTTCACTAACTCCTGCGACATGGCATACAAGTTATTGAAAAGACAGTCACTTGTAGCGGTTCTAATACCGCGTTGCGCGTCGTGGATGAATCCTTGAGGACTTAGAACCGCAAGCCGCGAGGCGCAGGATGCCTCAGTAACGTCACTGTAGCGGTACGAGCAGATCGTACTTCTTGAGCTTGTATTGGAGGGTGCGGCGGCTGATGCCGAGCGCGCGGGCGGCAGCTTCCCGGTTGGCGGAGACGTGGAGGAGCGTCTGGCGGATGAGTTCTTTTTCCACGGCGTCGATGGTCATGCCGGGACGCACGGTGAACTCGGCTTGCGTGGTGGCAGCCTGGCGAATTGGTTCGGGGAGGTCGGTAGGCTGGATGGCTCTAGTGTGGACAGTGATAATCAGTCGCTCGATGACATTGCGCAGTTCGCGGACGTTGCCGGGCCAGCCGTAGCGCTGGGAAAGCTGAAGGGCGTCCGGCGACATCACTTTGGCGGCGCGCTTGTGCTTGGCAGTGAAGTGGGCGAGGAGCGCTTCGATGAGCAAGGGGATGTCCTCGGCGCGGTCGCGCAGCGGCGGTAACTGGATCGGCACAACGTGTAAGCGATAGAACAGATCTTCGCGGAAACGGCCGTCTTTGACGTGTTGTTCCAAGTTCTTATTGGTGGCGGCGATGATGCGGACGTTGCAGCGGGACAGGTCGCTGCTACCAACCCGGCGGAACATACCCTCCTCGATGACGCGCAGCAGGTCACCTTGGCCTTTGGCCGGCATGTCGCCCACTTCGTCGAGAAACAGCGTTCCGCCCTCGGCCATTTGGAATCGGCCGGGGCGGTCGGTGTACGCGCCGGTGAACGCGCCTTTGACATGGCCGAACAATTCGGCCTCCAGCAATTGCTCGGGCAACGCGGCGCAATTGACGGAAACGAAAGGTTTGTCACGGCGCAGGCTTTTCTGGTGGATGGCGCGGGCGACCAGTTCCTTGCCCGTGCCGCTTTCGCCCTGGATGAGGACGGTCACGTCGCTGGCCGCCACTTCTTCGACGAGGCGACCGATGGCGCGCATGGTTTCGGTTGAGCCGAGGAGCGGGCTGGGTTCGGAACGTTTTTGCAGCCGCAGCCGCAATTCTTTATTCTCGGCGACCACCGCTTGATATTCCAGCGCCTTGCCGACCAGCGCGCGCAGCCGCCGCATGTCCAGCGGCTTGGGCAGGTAATCATACGCGCCCTGTTTCATCGCTTCGACTGCCGTGGTCACCGTGCCGTAGGCCGTCATCAGAATCACGACGGTGTCCGGGCTTTTCGCCTTGATGTGCACCAACAGGTCCGGGCCGGTGAGGCCGGGCAGGCGGACATCGGAGATTACAAGATTGTAGAGACGCTGCTCCAATCGTTCGATAGCCTTTGGGCCGTCGCCAGCCGTAGCCACCTGATAGCCTTCGCGCTGCAGCGCTTCTTGGATACCTGCGCACAAGCCCGGCTCGTCCTCCACCACCAGAATGTGAATCCGTGATTTATCCATGCGAGATCCGGGTGGGCAGAGTGAGGATGAAGGTCGCTCCCTTGGCAGCGGCGCTTTCCACGCGCAGCGTGCCGCCATGAGCGTGTACGATCTGTTGGCTGATCCACAGACCAAGTCCGCTGCCATCGGGTTTGGTGGTGAAGTACGGCTCGAAAATCCGGTCGTGGTGGTCGGGCGAGATCCCGTCCCCATCGTCGGTGAACTCAACGGTCACAGCAGCGTCGCGTCCCGCGGTGCGCACCACGACATGCCCGCCTTTCGGAGTGGCTTGCAGGGCGTTGATGACAAGATTGATGAACGCTTGGGTCAGTTGATCGGCATCCGCCTCAATCGGCGGTAAGGCCTCCGCTAGTTCCACCACCAAATTGATCCCGCGTTCCTTTGCTTGAGGTCGCAATAATTCACACGTGTGGCTGACCTGTTTGTTCACTGAGAGTGACACAAGATTCAGCGCGGGCGGGCCGGCCAGTTGGAGAAACCGCGTGACCACATTTTCCAGCCGATGCAGCTCGCCATGGATGATCTGAAAGCGTTCCCCAGTCCGCTGCGTGAGGTCCGCGCCGCCGGTCGCCACGTCCTCTTCGAGCAACTGCACATGGATATCGAGCGAACTCAGCGGATTGCGGAGTTCATGGGCCAGATGGGCCAGCAACCGGGTCAAAAGCTCGCGCTTCTGCTCTTGCGTTAACCGCTGCAATTCCTGTGGCGGAACGGAGTGCCCGATCGCATTTGCGAGGATTCTTTCCACGAACTCGATGATAACACGATCTGCAGGTTGAGCAAGGGTGCGCATGGGATTGCACGACTTGCCCGTGGGTTCGTGCAAAACTTGCACGGAGCAGGCTGCTCGCGGGCCGAGTGCACGGTCGCCGGGTTGGCGGGTGAGCCACAACTTGCTGCTTTCCAGTGGATTCGCAATCGGGGCGTTTGTGCGGCACTGCCGCTGCTAAAGGTAGAGGTGACCGACGAGATAATGTCCATGGCTGATTACACCATTCAAAATCAATTCGAGCTTCAGGAACATCAAGTGGACGATCTGACCATCCTGTCTGCCAGAGGTCGAATGGAAATGAGCGAGCTTGCTGTAATCGAGGCTGCGTTTCATCGCTTAGCGCAAGACGGACGGCGACGTGTCATCGTGGATCTTACGGAGGTGAGGACTCTATCTACGCTGGTTGTGGCCGGCTTCGTCATCCGTGCCGAATCGTTTCACTCCAATGGCGGAGAATTGACGGTTACAGGGGCGTCATCGTTGCGCAATGTCTTCCGCATGCTCGACCCCAAGGGCAAAATCCAACTGCAAACCGACGTTGTTACAGCCATCAAATCCATGTCCCAGCGAACCGCTCAACCCGAAACATCCAGGCAATCTCCAAAGGGTCATTGATGATGCATCCGGTACTCGATAAACTGGTTGAGGTCGATCGCTTGGAGGTGACGCGTGACTCCGTTCCCTGTGCCGAGGATAGGAAAGAACTGACGTCCAAGGCACATGCCTTGCGAGTTGAGATTACCACCGACATTCTGACACACTACGATCGGTTGAAAGCGCGGGGTAAGAAAGGAGTTGCGCCCATCGTGAATGGCACTTGTCAGGCGTGCCACTTGCGGCTGTCGAGCAGCGCTGCGGCGCGTCTGCGAGACAAGAGCCAGATCCACCTGTGCGAAAACTGCGGCTGTTACATCTATCCCCTTCACGTTCCGCCACCGCACTCGATCTCTCCCCCAATGAGAAGGAAACGAGCGCCATCACGGCGGGATTCACCTGTGCCGGCTGACGCTCCATTGCCGGTCGCATGAAACCGACACTGACAATGGGATTGCGCGCGCTGGTCAAGCACCTAGCCGCGCTTCAACGGCTGGAGCGGCTGGCGCAACAAAACGGCCAAGGGATTCTTAGCCCGCAAGAGCTTCTTTTCTTGAAGCGGCGGATTGCCCACCTGCACATGCGTATCCCGTCTGATGTCCTCGATTGCTACAAAACGATGAAGCGTTCCGACCCCGAGCTTTTCGCCAATCCGCAACTGTTTCCGCTGGCGGTACTACTGACTGCGATTACCGGCTGGGTTGAGCAGAAACCGCGTCACTCAGCCTCCCGAAGACATTACGTTCGAGTGAAATTCCACGTGAGCCGAATCGCCCGGCCTCGCCTCCGACGCGACGCCAATCGCTCACCTGTAAGAAGGAGTAAGATGATATGAGCAATCAACCGCCGACAGCACCACGACGTTACCAGCCCGTTTCCCGATTTCCTCCCAAGAAGCCGCAGAAACTTCGTCACGCAACGTTCAGGTTCGCGAATCCAACGGCTCAAACAGTTTGTGTGGCCGGTGACTTCAACACCTGGTCACCAGACGCCAATCCGATGTCGCGTACAACTGGGGGATTGTGGGTGCTGCAGTTGGAATTGACTTCTGGCAGACACGAGTACCTGTTCACCGTGGATGGCAAGTGGGCCTTGGATCCCAAGGCGGTGATTTCAGCCCCCAACTCCCACGGCGGCAGAAACTCCGTGATTCTCGTCTAACTGCATTAGGGCATTTCCTCTCGCGTTGTGTTTGTGTGCCCCAGACGCTTGAAAGGAGCAGCGCGCCTGAGCACAGAAAGTTCAGGAAAGAGGTGTTGAACCTCTTTCCTGAACTCCGGTACGCACTCGCAACGAACTACTATGGATTGCCGTCAGGGTTTGACCGCAGGTTTCCTTTGCGCCGGCTGGGGCTGAATCCGCAATGTCTCGCCTGTCCGTAGTGTTCGCACCCAAAGGTCGTTCGCCCGTCGGAGTTCGGTGGTGAGCAAGCCGTACTTGTGCGCGATGTCCTCCACTGTTTCCCCTGGCAATACGCGATGCTTCGTTGGACGACCAAGTCGTCCTTCCTGGCCAGCCTCCGAAATATGATTACTTAGTTGCACCGGGCGTCGTTCCCGTCGGCGTTGGTGCAGCGGGTGCCGGCGCTGTCTTCGGTGCGGTAGCGGTTGCCAGGGCCGCAGCCGGGCATGGCGCTGGTACTGCGGCGGCACGTGCCACGGGAATCCTGAGTTTCTGGCCGGGCTGAACTACGCTGACATTGTTGAGCCGGCGCAATTGCTTCGCGGACACGCCGTAGTTCCTCGCGATTTGCTCCAAGCTCTCGCCGGCAACGACCACATGTTCTTTTTGCGCCGGCGCGGCGGGCTGTTGCCCCGGCTGTGGTACAGATTGAGTCTGTTGAATCATAATAATTATCTCCTCCGGTTGATGGTTTGAATCAACCTGTCAGTCTTCATCGCATCCGCAATGCCATGCCGCGGACGGTTTGCCCAACCGGCTTGCCCGTGAGCAGTTACAGAAGGCGGCCGCTGGCCGCGCGTTGGTGTCGTGGCGGTGAAACGTAGCTTTTGGGCAATTATTGCACGTCACGGCCCGTCCCATGTGCAAGGCGCAGGCGGCTGGCCGGGACACTTATTCCTTCGCACCGTGGGCGCGCAACAGTTGGACGACCGGCTGGTGGCCACGTTTCAAGGCCAGTTGCAGTGGCGTTTGTGCCTTTTCGTCCTTTGCGTTGATGTCCGCGCCGAGGGACAGCAGTAGTCTGACAGAATCCGTGTGACCCCGGTCGGCGCCAACATGCAGCGGGGTGAAACCGTAGCGACCGACGGCATCGAGCCTCGCCCCGTGTGCGACCAACATCCCGGCCACTTCGGTAT
>Ga0163200_1000943_pt1 | contig 11356 bp, 13 predicted proteins | sample PL_2010_200m_FD_113535 | JGI IMG/M metagenome (GOLD analysis project Ga0163200, IMG submission 113535) | Freshwater microbial communities from Powell Lake, British Columbia, Canada to study Microbial Dark Matter (Phase II) - PL_2010_200m | ecosystem: Environmental > Aquatic > Freshwater > Lake ... | reverse complement strand
TCTGGATATCAAGATGCCCGGCATAGACGGTATCGAGACTTTAAGGCGCCTGCGGGAGACTAATAAAGACATCAAGGTGATTATGGTTACCGGCAAAAAGCCTGACGAAGAAGATGCTTCTGAACAATGCAAGCAATTAGGTATCCTGGATTATATCCATAAGCCGCTGGAGCTGGACGAGCTTGAGCGCGTGGTGATGAGTAGCTTAAAATAGGATGGGCATTAACTATAAGAAGGAATTAGAGAGCGCAGCCAAGAGTATGATCCTGGTGCACGAGCCGGATACGCTGATTCGGATGATTGTGCGCACCATTGTCAATAAAGTCAAGGTCCGCCACGCCGGAATCCTGCTGCATGATAAAGAGAGGGATGCTTATATATTATCGGTTTCGCGCGGCCCTACGGGTTTAAAAATCCCTGCCGGGTTTGCGCGCATGGATGCGGATAACCCGCTCATCCGTTTCTTCAAAGAGCGCTGGGATAAGAGGCTCCTGCACGACGGCGCCCTGGTTTACCGCGAGGCAAAGAAGCTTTTAAGAAAGCGCCTGGAGCCGCAGGCAAAAGAGCTTCTTAAAAAGACCCTCTACCAGATGGAGATCTTTGATGTAGAGGTCTGCCTGCCTACCTATTTCGAAAACGAGCTTTTAGGGATACTTTTATTAGGCAGCAAAAAAAGAAACGCCTGTTTCGGCCGCGATGAGCTGGATTTCTTTGTTGCCCTTGCCTCGGACGTGGTCATGGCCATCAGAAACGCCAAGCTCTTCAAAGACCTGCAGGCAGAGCTGGAAAAGGAGCGCCGCCTGTTTATCCATACCACCATTGCCCTTGCTGCTGCCATCGACGCCAAAGACCATTACACCCACGGCCATACCTCGCGGGTGACTAATCTTACCTTGGAAATTGCCAAAAAAATCTCCCAGAAATATCATGAATACAAGAAAAAGTTTGATGAAAAATTCATGGAAAACCTGCATATTGCCAGCCTTCTACACGATATAGGTAAGATCGGAATATCGGAAAATATATTGAATAAGAGCGGCCCTTTAAACGAAGAGGAAAAGCAGAGGATGCACGAGCATCCCAGCGTCGGAGCGTTAATCCTGCAGCCGATCAGAGAATTGAGCGAGTCGCTTTTGGGCGTAAAATACCACCACGAAAGGTATGACGGCTCAGGGTATCCGGAAGGCCTAAAAGGAGACCAGATACCGCCGATTGCCCTGATTATTGCCGTGGCCGATGCCTTTGATGCCATGACCACTGACCGGCCCTACCGCAGGGCCCTCTCCAAAGAAGAAGCAGTCCGGGAGATCACCAAAGACAGCGGTAAACAATTCGACCCTGTCTTTGCCTCTGTTCTGGCAGAGCTTTATCAGGAAGGCAAAATCTAATCCCCTATGGCCGGCGAGCGTATAATCCTGATGTATATTTCTGAAGTTTCCGGCCACCACAGCGCTACCATTGCCATTGAAAAGGCGGTCAAGTCATTATCGCCCGACGCCGAGACGCTCAATATCAACGCCTTTAAATACACCAACCCCATTTCGGAAAAAGTCATCAACCGTATCTATCTGGGCGTGATAAAAAGGACGCCCAAGGTCTGGGATTATCTTTATGATAACCCCAAAGTAGCCAAGCGCCTCTCTAAAATCAAGGAGGCGGTGCACAGGTTTAACTCGCCCAAACTGAAAAATCTTTTTGACCGTTTTCATCCGGACGCGGTAGTTTGCGCACAGGCATTCCCCTGCGGGATGGTGGCGGATTATAAAAAAACGTATAATTCAGGCCTGCCATTGCTGGCGGTACTTACGGATTACATCCCGCATTCTTACTGGGTCTATGATAAAGTAGATTATTATGTCACTCCTTCCGCAGAAGTAGCGGAGCGGCTGGTTAAAAAAGGTGTTCAGGCGCATAAAATCAAACCCTTAGGCATACCTTTCGACCATAAGTTTAATGTCCCCTTTGATAAAATCAAAGTCATGCAGAAACTCAAAATTGACCCCGGCTTAAAGACCTTATTGATTATGGGCGGGGGCCAGGGTTTAGGCCCGTTAAAGTCGATTCTTCGGTCCTTGAAAAAAATAAAAAAGGAGTTTCAGGTCATCGTGGTGGCCGGCAGCAATAAAAAGCTCTATAATTCCCTGAAGAAAAAAATAAAACGCTACAAGAAGAAGCTTCTGGTTTTCGGCTATGTGGATAATATCAATGAGCTGATGGGTGTATCCGATATCCTGATCACCAAGCCCGGCGGCATTACTACTGCCGAGGCCCTGAGTAAAAAAATACCTATGGTGATTATCAGGCCTATTCCCGGCCAGGAAACCAGCAACACCGCTTACCTTACCGCAAAAGAGGCGGCAATCAAAGTAGATAAGGCCAAAGAGATAGGCCCGGTTATCGACGAGCTTCTGGGCAATCCGGAAAAATTAAGGCGCCTTGCTGAGCATTCCGGCCGCATTGCCAAGCCTGACTCCAGTATGGATATTGCCAAGTTAGTCTTAGAGTTGTGCCGCAGAAATGCTTGATTACATCCTTTACCGCGTCGGACAATTTATCGCGCTGAATTTGCCGCTAAAAGCAGGTTATGCTATTGCCCAGGGAATTTCAGACCTGCGCTATATCTTTGCCTTCAGGGACCGTGAGGCAGTAAGCGGAAATTTAAAAGCTATATTCCCTGAGAAATCAGAGCGCGAAATCCGCCGCATCAGGATAAGGGTCTTCCGTAATTTCGCAAAATACCTCGTTGATTTTTTTCGCTTTTCCAAAATAACCAGGGACGAAGTTAAAAAATATATCGGCATAGAAAATAGCCACTATTTTGACGAAGCCCTGAAGAAAGGCAAGGGTGTCGTGGTCCTTAGCGCGCATCTGGGGAATTGGGAATTAGGAGGGGCGGTAGTCGGGCTGCTAGGGTATCCTTTATGGGTAGTAGTGCTGCCGCATAAAGATAAAAAGGTGGATGAGTTTTTTAACCGGCAAAGAGAAAGCAAGGGAGTAAAAATTATTCCTTTAGGAAAGGCTGCGCGGCAATGCTTCCGCGTCTTAAGAAATAATGAGCTCTTGGGGTTGGTGGGCGACAAGGATTTTTCGGATAAGGGCGTAGTCCTGGATTTCTTCGGCAGGCCGGCGCTTTTCCCGCAAGGGCCGGCAGAACTGGCTTTAAAGACAGGAGCGATAATCGTGCCGGCGTTTGTGGTCAGAAACGGCGATGACAGTTGCACCTTGAAAATAGGAAACCCCATAGAGTTTTCCCCTGCCGGCAGCCCCGATGACCTGCCTAATCTTATGCGGCGCTACATTACAATTATTGAAGAGGTAATTAAAAAATACCCGGAGCAGTGGTATATGTTCAGGAGGTTTTGGCTTTGATGAGGGCCTGCGTGATTATCCCCGCCTATAATGAGTCTCTGAAAATCGCCTATCTAATTGAGGAGATTAAAAAGCAGGGCCTGGAGGCGGTGGTGGTGGACGACGGCTCGCGCGACAATACCGCCGGGATTGCCGAGGCGCACGGAGCGGTGGTTTTGCGCAATGATATCAATCAGGGCAAAGGAGCGTCCCTGAAGCGGGGTTTTGAATATGCGCTGAAGGAAAATTTCGCCGCGGCCATTGCCATGGACGGAGACGGCCAGCATCTGCCGCAGGAGTTAGCGCATTTTATCGGCGTAGCCGAAAAATCCCCTGCTGCGGTCCTGGTGGGAAACCGTATGCGTAATTCCCGGAGCATGCCCCTTGACCGGCTCCTCACCAATAAATTCATGTCCTGGTTGATATCGGCGGTAATCGGCCAGCATATTCCGGATACGCAATGCGGATACCGCCTGATTAAGAGGGTAGTTTTAGAAAGGCTCAGCTTAAAGACTTCCAAATACGAAATCGAAACCGAAATCCTTATTCAGGCGGCGCGGATGGGCTTTAAAATCGAATCCCTGCCGATTAAAACCGTATACACCGGCACCAAAAGCCAGATCAATCCGCTATTAGATACTTTACGTTTCATCCGCTATATTTTTAGGGTGATTTTTAAGGGCTGATATGGATGATGAAAAATTAAGAAAGGCGATGGTAGAGGAACAGCTTATCCGGCGCGGCATAAAAGACGAGCGCCTGCTGGCTGCTTTTTATAAAGTAGAGCGGCATAAATTTATCCCCGATGACCTCGGGCCCGGCGCTTACGGCGATTATCCGATACCTATCGGCGAAAGCCAGACAATCTCCCAGCCGTATATCGTAGCTTTGATGACCGAGCTTCTGGATTTAAAGGGAGAGGAGCGCGTCCTGGAAATAGGCACCGGCTCCGGTTATCAGGCCGCAATCCTTGCAGAATTGGCAAAAGAAGTTTATAGTATCGAGCGCTTTAAGAACCTGGCCTTAAGCGCAGAAGAAACGCTCAAGAGATTAGGTTATACCAACGTGAAAATAAAAATCGGGGACGGGACATTGGGCTGGCCCGAAGAAGCGCCATTTGACCGCATTATTATTACTGCGGCTAGCCCCCGCCTGCCGCTTCCTTTAACCGACCAGCTTAAAGAAGGCGGCAAAATGGTCCTTCCCCTGGGAGAGAGTTTTAGCCAGGTTTTAACCTTGATAGAAAAGAAGGGCGCTAAATTAGAGCAATGCGATATTTGCGGCTGCGTCTTCGTGCCCCTGGTAGGTAAATACGGGTGGAATAAGGATGGTTGAGGCAATTCTTGGTGTTTTAAAAGGTATACCCAAAGAGTATATCGTGGTGATTATGGGAATTTTGCCCATCTCGGAATTAAGGGGCGCAATGCCCTTGGCACTATCCTTTGGCATGCCCCTCGGTAAAGCCTTTTGGCTGTCAGTTTCCGGTAATTTAATTTTTGTCGTTCCTGCGCTTTTTTTCTTTGAGCCGGTATCAGAAAAGCTGCGCAGGTTTAAAATCTGGGCGCGTTTCTTTGACTGGTTTTTTGCGCGCACCAGGGAAAAAGCGCAGATTATACAAAGATACGAAGCATTGGGCCTGGCTATCTTTGTGGCGGTGCCGCTTCCGATGACCGGCGCCTGGAGCGGAGTTATCGCTGCCACCTTATTTAAGATGAAGTTCAGATATGCCTTCCCGGCAATAGTTGCCGGCGTCTTTGGCGCGGGAGTGATTGTCGCTATACTTTGTAAATTAGGAATGATCAGCTGGAGGTTACTGCATTGATACAGATTTATACCGGTAATGGTAAGGGTAAAACTACTGCGGCCTTAGGGCTGGCAGTAAGGGCAGCCGGAGCGGGCCTTAAGGTGTATATCGCCCAGTTTATCAAAGGTAAACGCTACAGCGAATTGCGTGCGCTTAAAAACTTTAAAAATATAAAAATAGAGCAGTTTGGCAGGGGCTGTTTTATCCGCGGCAAGCCAGAGAAAAAAGATATAGCATTAGCCAAAAAAGGCCTGGAGAAAATAAAGCAGGCCATAACCGCCCGCCGTTTTGATTTAATCATCTTAGACGAGATAAATATTGCCACCCGGCTTAAACTGATTAAAGTCAGCGACCTGCTTAGCGTGCTTAAGAAAGCCCGCCCGAAAACGGAATTAGTCCTTACCGGCCGCTATGCGCACCCGAAAATCCTAAAAGTGGCGGATCTGGTCAGCGAGATAAAAGAAGTAAAGCATTATTTTAATAAGGGCATTAAGGCAAGAAAGGGAATTGAATTTTAAAAATAGTTATTGACAATTTAGACGAGAAGTAGTATTAATAAGGTCGACATAAATATAGGTTAAGGGAAATCCGTACCTGCCGGCAGGCAGGAAAGCGGATGCGGTCCCGCCGCTGTAACCCCGTCCTTTCTATTTTAGAAAGGGAACCTTTTCAGGCAATACACGCCACTATCCCGGATAAAATCCGGGAAGGGAAGGCCGCTGAAAAGGCGGGGGAGCCAGAAGACCTACCTATATAAAATAGCCTCGCGGAAAGGGCCAAGTTTAAAACAGGGTGCAACCCCGACGCAAAAGTCGGGGTTTTTTATTGAGAAGAATAGCTCTAATCATCGGCCTTTTATTTATAGGGACTGTCCCCGTCAACGCTATTAACATATCGCATGAGGGGACTGTCCCTGTAGCTAAGCCGCGATACATTTCTCTTGCGCCATCGACTACTGAAATTTTGTTTGCTTTAGGCTTAGATGAAGAAATCGTAGGGGTAAGTTCTTACTGTAATTATCCTTTAAAAGCGAAAAATAAAGAAAGGGTGGGAACATTCAGTAGGGCGAATACGGAAAAAATTCTCTCCTTAAGGCCTGATTATATCTTCTGCACCGGCCTGGAACAGGCCCCTATAATTGCGGAATTAAGGCGCCTGAATTTAAAAGTCTATGTTAGCGATCCAGCGAATATGCAAGAATTATTTAATTCAATCAGAGACATGGCAAAAATTACGGGTAAAGTTAAAGAAGCGGAAAATTTAATTGAGCATATGGAAAATCAAATTGAAGAAATAAGCTCAAAGGTTAAATTAATCCCTCAAGAGAAACGGCAAAAAGTATTTATTGAAATTTGGCATGACCCGTTAACCACCGCAGGCAAAAGTTCTTTTATTGATGAGCTGCTTACTTTAGCAGGCGGTGTAAATATCGCAAACGACGCTGGAAAGGCATACAGTATTTTTAGCCAAGAAGAGGTAATAAAAAGAAACCCCGATTGTATAATTCTTGCCTATATGGATAAAGAAAGCCCCCAAACTTCCGTCGGAAAACGTTTTGGATGGTCGGGGATTTCCGCGGTCAAGAATAACCGCGTATATAACGACATTAACCCCGACCTATTATTACGTCCGGGGCCGCGGGTAGTCGAAGGCATAAAAGAAATCTATAATAAGCTGTATCCGTAAATGAACCCAAAGTTAAGAAAAAAAATCTTCGCATTATTCGCAATATTAATTTTTACGGTTTTGTTAGGTGTCCTTAAGGGGGCGGTTAATATCCCTTTTAACAAATTATTTCTAAAAGATAATCAGCTAATTCTAAGCTTGCGGCTTTTGCGTATCTTGATGGGGATAGTCGCAGGCAGCGGTTTAGCGGTTTCAGGAATAGTGCTGCAGGCAATTTTAAGAAATTCGCTTGCCGAACCTTATCTATTGGGTACTTCTAGCGGTGCAGGATTAGGGGCAGTAATAGCCATAATCATAGGGGTTTGGCAAATCTATCTTCCCCTGGCCGCCTTTATAGGAGCGATTCTTAGCATTATCTTAGTTTATAATCTTGCTAAACAAAATAACAAAATTCCCGAACAATCACTGATACTTTCCGGCGTTATCGTATCCGTTGCCCTTTCTGCCATAATTATATTTTTAATCTCCATTTCGGGTAATGAAGCATTGCATGGAATGACTTGGTGGCTATGGGGAAATCTTCAGGTATATGATTTTAACCTTCTCTTTATTGTCTCTTTGATAGTCTTTTTGGGCGTGGCGGCAATCTATATATTTTCACAGGATTTAAATGCTATCAGTACCGGCGAGGAAGAAGCAATACATTTAGGGATAGATATAGAATCAGTAAAGAAAATTTTAATTTTGATTACTTCTTTAATTGCCGCGAGCCTTGTCTGTATTTGCGGAATAATCGGTTTTGTGGGTTTAATGATACCGCATATGATGCGCTTGGTTGTTGGGCCAAACCATAAAATCCTTATCCCTACAACCTGCCTTGCTGCGGCCATATTTATGGTGGCCTGCGATATCCTTTCCAGGACCCTCTTTCCGCCTTTAGAAATCCCCATCGGAGTTATTACGGCTATCCTGGGAGCGCCTATATTTATTATTTTATTAAAGAGGAGCCAAAGGATTAAGTAAATATGGATAGCTTATTAAAAATAAATAATCTGAGCGGCGGCTATCATAAAGAAACAATAATAAAAGATATTTCTTTGGAGATAAAAAAAGGCGACTTTATCGGTATTATTGGGCCGAACAGTTCCGGCAAAACTACTCTTTTGCGCTTACTGAGCAGGGTCCTTATTCCCCAAAAAGGCAATATTATTCTTGGGGGGTACAACATCGCGAGTATGGGCCTAAAGGAATTCTGCCAAAAAGTTGCCTTTGTAGCACAAGATACAATAATTAATTTTTCTTTTAGCGTTTTAGAGATTGTGCTGATGGGTAGGATTCCCCATCTTAAAAGATTACAACTTGAGACTAATCAGGATATACAAATAGCGCAAAATTCTCTGATTATGACCGACACTGTATACCTAAAAGAGAAAAGGATAGATGAACTTAGTTCTGGCGAGCGACAAAGGGTTATTATTGCCAAGGCATTAACCCAAGAGCCCATTCTATTATTTTTAGACGAACCCACTTCGCATTTAGATATCGGCCATCAGATACAGATATTAGATTTGTTAAAGAAGCTCAATCGCCAAAATAACCTTACTATAGTTATGGTTATTCATGATTTGAACTTAGCCGGCGAATACTGTAACCGTCTAATTTTACTTAACGAGGGTAAAATTTTTAAAGAAGGCGCGTCCCCCGAAGTTTTAACTTACGAGAATTTAGAGGCCGTATATAAAACCGTTGTGGTGGTAGGTAAGAGTCCTATTTCTTCCAAGCCTCATGTATTCTTAGTGTCAAGGGTAATTTAAATGCCTACAAGATTAATTTTAATCAGGCACGGCTCAACGGACTGGAGTAAAAAAAAGAAGTATTGCGGTTTTAGCGACGTGGATTTAAATGATAAAGGGGAAAATGAAGCAAGAAAACTTTACCAGAAATTAAGTAAAGAAAAGATACATAGAGTATATTCCAGCGACAGCAAACGGGCATTACATTTTGCCAGAATAGCCTTTAGAGGCCTTTCTGTAGAAAAGGCACCCGAGTTGAGAGAACTTAATTTCGGTATTTTTGAGGGGTTAACTTATGAAGAGCTCATGAAGAAACACCCCAAAATATATAAAAAATGGCTGAATGACCCGTCCGTCATCGCTATCCCGCACGGTGAAGATTTGCGCGATTTTAAAAAAAGAGTAGTAAAAACTTTAAAGAAAATTATTTTTCTTAATAAAGATAAAACAATCGCGGTAGTCTGTCACGGCGGAGCAATAAGTATATTTATAAATCATATCTTGAAAGCAAAAAAAATCTGGAATCAAAGACCGAACCTCGCGGGCTTAAGCATGATTGAATACAAAAATGGCAAAGCAAAATTAAGTTATTAAGCAATAGATACTATGTGTAAAATTACTTTTATTTTAGGCGGGGCCAGAAGCGGCAAAAGCCGTTTTGCAGTAAGCCTGGCTAAGAAGAAAGCCGGGAAAGTCGCATTTATTGCTACTTGTAAGCCTTTAGATTCAGAAATGAAAAGGCGCGTTGCGCTTCATAAAAAACTAAGGCCCCTGCATTGGAAGACTTTTGAAGAAACTAACGATATCCCCCGGCTATTAAGAAAAATTGGTTCAAAGTTCGAAATCATTATAATAGATTGTTTGACTCTTTTGGCGTCTAATTTTATGCTTCAGGGCCTTAAAGAAGAAGCCATTAAAAACAGGATGAATAAAATGTTAAGCGCCCTTACAACAATTAAAGCCAAATCCATCGTTGTATCTAACGAAGTGGGGTCAGGTATAGTCCCGGGAAATAAACTATCCAGAGATTTCAGGGATATAGCCGGCAGGATAAATCAAATGATAGCAGAGGAATCTAACGAAGTATTTTTCTTAGTTTCAGGCATACCTTGGAGAATAAAATGCAAAAAATAAAAGAAGTTATCAAAAAGATAACAGAAATTGATGATGGGCTTATGAGTATGGCGCAAGACAGGCTTGATAATCTTACCAAACCCCAAGGAAGCCTCGGTAGGCTGGAGGAGCTGGCAAAACTTATCGTAGGCATAACGAGAATTAAAAACCCGCAAGTTAAGAATAAAGTCATTTTTACCTTGGCTTCTGACCATGGCGTTACAGAAGAAAGTATCAGCGCTTATCCTAAAGAAGTTACTGCGCAGATGGTCTATAACTTTATAAAAGGCGGCGCCGGGATAAATGTTTTGGCAAAACATGCCGGCGCAAAGGTTGTAGTGATAGACATAGGAGTTGCTGTTGACCTGAAACCCCATCCGAAATTGATTATTAAAAAGATAAATTATGGAACCAGAAATATGGCTAGCGGTCCGGCAATGACAAGAAAAGAGGCAATAAAGTCTATTGAGACAGGAATTGAGATTTTTGAAAAAGAAGATGGTATTGATATTGTCGGGATAGGAGAGATGGGAATAGGAAATACCACTGCTTCTAGTGCAATAACCGCTGTTTTTACAAAGAAAGCAGTTAAAGACATCACGGGTAGAGGAACGGGAATTAACGAGGAGGCTTTAAAAAATAAAATTAAGATTATAAAACAAGCTTTAAAAATCAATAATCCTAATGCCTCTGATCCTATAGATGTCTTAACAAAGGTCGGAGGTTTTGAGATAGGCGGGTTAGCCGGAATAATTCTGGCAGCAGCTTCTCAAAGAATTCCCATAGTAATAGATGGATTTATTTCCGGGGCAGCAGCCTTAATAGCTTACCATATGCAGCCAAAGGTTAAAGATTACATGATTGCCAGCCACGTCTCGGCAGAAAAGGGGCATAGATTTATTTTAGAGCACATAGGCCTTAAGCCCATTTTAGATTTAAATTTAAGGCTGGGAGAAGGAACCGGTGCGGCCTTAGGGATAAACATTATAGAAGCTGCAGTTAAGATTTTAACCCAGATGGCAACATTTAAAGATGCAGCTGTTTCAGAAAAAATTAAACCATGAGAAGTTTCTTATTAGCCTTACAATTTTTAACTGTTATTCCGATTAAAATCAAAAATATAGATAAGCATAAACTGTCTTGGTCAATGGTTTATTTTCCTATTGTTGGGTTGCTATTGGGTTTAATTTTATGCGGCATAAACAATTTACTAATATTTTTAAACTTCGAGCCATTTATTTCTAATACTATCCTAATTGTTTTACTTATTATCTTTACCGGCGGGCTTCATCTTGATGGGTTAGCTGATACTGCAGATGCCTTCTTAAGCAGAAAGACCAAGGAAGAGATGTTAAAGATTATGCATGATTCCCATATCGGAGCAATGGGAGTTTTAAGTTTAATCTGTATTCTACTCTTAAAAATTGCCTTTCTCTCTTCTATCAGTCCAGCTTTAAAAACAATTGGGTTACTCTTAATGTGTACTTTGAGCAGGTGGACGCTGGTTTTTTCGATGTTTTTATTCCCTTATGCCCGTAATGAGGGGAAGGCAAAGGTTTTTGCTGAAGGAGTTAATTTTAAAATATTCATTTCGGCTACTATAATTACTTTAACTTCTACGCTCATAATTTGGAGATTAAAAGGATTATTTGTTTTTGGAATAATCGCAATG
>Ga0163200_1000942_pt1 | contig 11364 bp, 12 predicted proteins | sample PL_2010_200m_FD_113535 | JGI IMG/M metagenome (GOLD analysis project Ga0163200, IMG submission 113535) | Freshwater microbial communities from Powell Lake, British Columbia, Canada to study Microbial Dark Matter (Phase II) - PL_2010_200m | ecosystem: Environmental > Aquatic > Freshwater > Lake ... | reverse complement strand
TTGCCGACGATCCGCAGGTAGAGGTTGATCTTGATCGGCGAGAACAACGTTAGTTGTGCTTGTGTGGACACGCGCTTTTCCCTAGCATCTGGCTTTGATGAAATCAAAGCTTATCGTTGCGCTCGACGTGGACAGCTACGAACGCGCCGCCGCCCTGGTCGAGCGGCTTGGCGACTCGGTCGAAACCTACAAGGTCGGCAGCCAACTCTTCACACGGGTCGGGCCGAAGATGGTGAAGTTCCTCGAAAAATGCGGGCGGCGCTGTTTTCTCGACCTGAAATTTCACGACATCCCCAACACCGTTGCCAAAGCCGTCGAGAGCGCGGCGTCATTGCGCGTGGCGATGCTGACCGTCCACACCGCTGGCGGTGCCGAGATGTTGCGCGCAGCGGCAGGCGTGCAGAATCATCCGCTCTTGCTCGGCGTGACCGTGCTCACGAGCGTTGGTGGTGACGTGGCCGACGAAGTGGTCCGTCGCGCGAAACTGGCGGCCGAGTGCGGTTTGGAAGGCGTGGTGGCGTCGCCACACGAAATCAAGCTGATCCGCAAAGCAGTGGGCGAGAAGATCGTGATTGTGACGCCCGGCATCCGTCCCGCCTGGGCGGAAGCGGACGACCAGAAACGGATGATGACTCCCGTCGAGGCCGTGGCCGCGGGCGCCAACTACATTGTTGTCGGACGCCCGATTCTGGCGGCGTCCGACCCTGTTGCGGCAGCGCAGCGTGTGGCGGCGGAGATGGCGTCAGCCCGACCGGCGGCGGACCTGTAGGAGTCCCTGATCAATCTTTAACAGTTTCTCAAGAATCTCGGTCTGATTCTTGAGAATCCGCTCGTTTTGTTCGAGCAGCTTGTCAATGCGCGGATCGGGTTTGGTTTGTTCCTTGTCCTGGGCCAGCGCAATGGCCACCGCAAGTACTGCCGCGACGCAGAGGGAAACTAGCAGCTTGGTTTTCATGGCACCTAACTTGTAGCAGGTTGCAAGCCGGAAAGCAAAGTCTGCTGGGAACTCAAGGGTGCAGTTCAAATCTTTGGTCAGTGCCGGGTTGTAGGCCGAGACTGTGTCTCGGCGTCTGTGCCCGCGCCGACTCGCAGAGTCGGCCTACAACGGCTGCCCGCAACTTCGAACTGCACCCGGAACTCAATCTAGACTGGACACACGGCCCTCTCTCCCTACAATCCCTCCGCCATGAACCACAAAGTCACCGTTTTCGGCGCCGGCTTCGTCGGCGCCACGACCGCGCAACGCATTGCCGAAAAACAACTCGCCGATGTCACCCTCATTGACATCATCGAAGGCATGCCGCAGGGCAAAGCCCTCGACATGATGGAGTCCGCTTGCCTTGAAGGCTTCGACGCGCACGTTACCGGCTCCAACAACGCCGCCGATTGCCGCGACAGCGACATCGTCGCCATCACCAGCGGAGTCGCCCGCAAACCCGGCATGAGCCGCGACGACCTTCTCAAGATCAACGCAGGCATCGTCGGCAGCGTTTGCGACGCCATCAAGGCGAACGCACCCAGCGCCATCGTCATCGTCGTCAGCAACCCGCTCGACGTTATGACCTGCCTCGCCGGCATGAGGCTCGGTTTCCCCAAGAACAAAGTCATGGGCATGGCCGGCGTTCTCGATAGCGCACGCTTCCGGTGTTTCATCGCGATGGAACTCGGCGTCTCGCACCGCGACGTTGACGCAATGGTGCTTGGCGGCCACGGCGACGACATGGTCCCGCTCGTTCGCTACGCAACGGTTGCCGGCATCAAGGTTGAGGACCTTATCCCGAAAGACAAACTCGACGCGATGGTCGTCCGCACCCGCACCGGCGGCGCCGAGATCGTCAACCTCCTTAAAACAGGCAGCGCCTACTACGCACCGTCGTCCTCGACTGTCGAGATGATCGCCGCGATCCTGCGCGACGAGAAGCGAGTGTTGCCCGTTGCCGCGTGGTGCACCGGCCAATACGGGGTCAAGGACATGTTCGTTGGCGTTCCCGCCATCCTTGGCGCCAACGGCGTCGAAAGAATCATTGAACTGGAATTGAACAACGACGAACTCGGCCAGTTGAAGAAGTCCGCCGAACACGTTCTGGAAAACGTGAAACGACTGAGTCTGTAGCGACAACGAATGGCCGTACATGCTCTGCATTGAGACTGCCAACTGCAAACAGCACGCCGTCACGCTCGCCCCCGGCGCGACGCACAAGATGGAGGCCGTAGTTCGCGTCGAATGATATGAGGAACGCCGCCGTCCCGGCGGCAGTGGTCAGATGTTATGTTACGAAACTTCTCAGGAGACTCTTTTTCGCGGCGATCTCGGCCATGATCTCGGCGGGTGAAAGACCGGCACTTGTGTGTCGTGTGGAAATGCTGGCGGTCAGCGAGTCAAATGTTGTAAAGGTGAGAACGATATGAGAACACAAGACAGTCTCGCAAGGCTCAAGCGGCTCCAAGCGGAAGTTAACTTCATCCGACGAAAACTCCGAATCAGCGCGCCAAACGCAGTGCTCCACCTCTCTTCTCTGGATATTTGCGGTGACGATTTGGTCGTCGTTGAAGCCGATGGTTTCGGTGGAGCCACGACCAGTATTGTCGAGGGGAACTACCCCATCGATTACCTTTCCCGTCATGCAAAGAAGTTCGACAGCGAGAAAGCTGCCTGTGACGCAGCGGCAGAAATCGTCGAGCAGCATGTAGAGCCAGAAGTCGCCTTGGCCTGAGACAGACTCACATTGTGGCGGACATTTTCACCAGAGCCAAACGTTCGCAGGTCATGGCCGCAATTCGGTCATCGCGCAATCGGACAACAGAACTGGCTCTTGCCTCAGCGTTCCGCCGTCTGGGTGTTAGGGGGTGGCGTCGCCATACAAACCTGCCGGGCAAGCCCGACTTTGTTTTCCGAGACGCTCGTCTTGCCGTCTTTGTCGATGGGTGTTTCTGGCACGGATGTCCGAAACACGGGCACCGGCCACTGAGTAATCAGCGCTATTGGCTGGAAAAATTGAGAAGTAACAAGGAACGGGATAAGAATACTAACGGCGTGTTGCGCAGGATGGGCTGGAGGGTTTTGCGCATTTGGGAGCATGACGCGAAATCAACTCCGACGGCTTGTGTGGCCAAAGTCGTACGCGTACTGAACAGGCGCGCTATTCGAGGCTGTAGCGCCAGCCGTTCCGCCAGTCCAAGCCGGGCGCGGCGGAAAGCAAATCGTTCCACAATTTGAGCAAACCGCTTGGCATCGGCACGGCGTCTTTACGCGGAGAACATGCCATTTGGACGATTCTTATCCGGTCGATTACCCAGCCGTGTTTGCATAGCCTGTCCCAATACACTGGTCCAAGCTTGAGCAAGTCGTCTGGTGTCGCACCGCCCCTGACGCTGCTTGCTGAGTGAAAACCGCGATGCCAAACACCAGCGAAGACGTTATGCTTTTCTGTGATCTTGGACTCCAATTCTTCAACTGGCCCGGTTGCGCATTGGAATAGAAACACCGGTCTTCCACTTCTACCGATGTCAATCAGCGGGAAGGTCGCGGCAACGTCAACACCAAGGTCGTTGTCATGGGCAATCAGGTTTGCTTCCACAAGTTCAGCCTTTTCCCCAAATCGTTGCCCAATTTGGATCAGCGCCGGTTTCAGAGATTTGTGCAGTCCACGTTCGACTCGGGGTTCGCTTAGAACTTCCGCTGTAAATCCTGCCGTGCGAAGCGACCAGCACACCAAATCTTCGAACTGCTTGCGAAACCTGGTTGTCAGCGACTTCACATTGGCTGCGCCGCAATGCTTGAGCGATGATCCAAGCAGAAGAAATAGGTAGGGATTGAATCTATCGACTGGCTTGGCACCAATGGCTCGCTCCGACACCTCGAATGGATACCCTTGCGGACAAGCGGCGGCGCGCTGTCCCGCAACCCCCAGAGCCTCCTTCACCAAGTTCTCCAATTCCTCCGCAGGTACACCAATCGTCAGCGCGCTAACAAGCTCTTCCTGTGAAAGTTGCTTGTTCAACTCCAAAGCGGCCAACTCAACGGCATCACAAAGGGCGGCAGATACGGCGATTCGCATGGCTCACAATCCGAGCTCGTTTTTCAGGGTATTAAGCAGGGCTTCCAATTGGCGGAACTCTTTCTTAGCAGTGCGGACATGTTCGCGATTCTGGTCGTTTTCAACCAGCCGGCCCGCTCCTGACACTGTTGCGAGGACATCCTGCAAGTCAGAGCGGATTCTTCCAAAGACTTCTGCCACGTATTCCTCGCGGCTCTTCGTATTTGCAAAGGCCTTGTCAAGGCTGCTGGTCTTTTCCAACTCTCTTGTCGCAGCAGTGCTGGCCAAGACACGGTTCAGTCTGTGTATTTGCCGCGACTCAGTAACAACAGGTGACGCTTCTGCCTCCTTGCTGCCGTAGAGCCAAGTCCAGAGCCGTTTGAATCTGTCGCCGTCAATACTGCGAACTGTGGCCTTATCTTTGTCGGTTTCTAATTTAAGCCACTTCTTCGTGGCCGGCGCGTCGGTGGAGGTCAGGAGGTATGAAAAATAAAACTTGCCCGCAGCATCAGTCTGGTTGAAGCCTAAATCTTCAGCTTTCTCGATAAGCGATTGCGTGCGAATCCAGCGCGAAATATCGCGAGCCTCATTGCCTATCACTTGGGCAATTTCTTCAACTGTGTGTCCACCTTTGACAAGTCGAAGAGCGTACTGGGCCTTCGCAGCAGCTTCCCAAGGCACGATACCGGTGATGTGGCGAAAGCCCACGAATGGCAAGGTCTCTTCGCGGTTATCACGAATGACGACTGGAACCTGCAATAATCGGTCTCTTGATTCCTTGTCTGGGAATTCAGTGGGGCTTTCGAAGATCGACTTCAAGGCGGCCAGGCGACGGTTGCCTTCGATGACCACCAACACAGGTTCACTTCCTAGTTGAGCCAACGGCTCTCGCACCACAACAAGAGGCTCCTCGTAGAAAAACCCATTGCGGTAGAGTGAGTCTTTGAGTGGCTGCAGGTTGAACTCTTTCTCCATAACCCTCTGGATGGAAGCCTGCGTTCCAGTGTGTGAGAATTCCGCCAACCTGGGATTTTGGGGATCGAGATAGAGATCACGAACGCGAACCTCTTGGATTTGCTTTTCTTCGGCAGTGCGCTTGAACGCCGCTAGTTCAATGTGTGGTGACTTCTTCATAGAAAACTTTGTTCTCATAATAGCTCCTCCAGTATAGCTTTCGCCATCAACGGCGGCACAGCGTTCCCGACGTGCCGGTACTGGTCGGTGAGGGTGCCGTAAAAATGAACCCGGTCAGGGATGGACTGAATCCTAGCGGCTTCGCGCACGCTCAAAACGCGGTCTTGCGTTGGATGCACGAAACAGCCCCAGTGCGGATCGCACTTGGTCAGCAGTGTGAAGGCAGGCCGGTCGGGCAACAGGCGTCCATAGCGTGTTGTATGGTCGCATAGTCTTGCGCGCTTCATTCCGTCAGGCAGCAGCCGCCGTGGAATGTCGCGCCAGTTCCCGCCCGGCTGAACGTGAGCGATGCGCTTCAGGTTCACCGGACGGAGTTTTGCACACTGATGCGCGGTGACGGTGCCATCCATGCCCTTGCGCATCTTCCTTTGAAAACTATTCGCGGGTGGTGCTGCGTATCGCGATGGGGCAGCCGTTTCCTCTGGCAAATCACCGATGGCTTCGCTGACAGTTGTGCTATGCGATTTGCGAGCATGCAGCGACTTCAGGACGCCTGCCGGTTCAGTTTTCTCCTGGCTGCCAAGCAACACCAGACGTTGACGCCGTTGTGGCACCCCGAAACGGGCAGCGTCCAGCACTTGAAACCCTGTCTTGTAACCGCGAGCGCGCAGTGACTGGACGATCGTTGCGAGAAATTCACCGCCATCCACCGAAAGCAGCCCCGGCACATTTTCCATCAAGACCCAGCGCGGCTTAAGCACACTGGCAAATTCCATGAACCGCATCACCAGCAGACAGCGGTTGTCGGCTGTGCCGCGTTGGTGGTTGTTGACGCTGTACGGTTGGCAGGGGGGGCCGCCAACCAACACATCCACGTCTCCCCGGTTGATTCCGAGTTGTTTCAAAATCTGTGACGCGGAACGTTTCAGCAGGTTCTCACACGCGCCGGCTGATGCACCAAAGAACTCGGAGTATGACTTGATGGCAACAGAGTCCGCATCCACTCCACCAATCACCTTGTAGCCAGCCATCTCTGCGCCGAGCGAAAGCCCGCCGACACCGCAGTAGCAATCGAAGACAGTCGAATCAGTCACGCCAGCCTCCGTATCTGTGCGGCGAACCTTGGCCTCGATTGCGAGCCACAGGCGGCGTGAAACGACGGTTTGCGCTGTGTGTATCTTTGGCTGCTCTGGCTGTCATGGCACGATACTCTAAACAAACTGTCCATCGTCTCCAAGTGCAATCTTGTGTCGGCGGTTTGGCACGTTATTCTCGAAGACCGCCGTCTTGCATCCGGTTGTCGTTCGCTCCATACTCCCGCTCGTGATTACTCGACGAGATTTCATTCACGGAACGGCTGCTGCCGCGCTCGGCGGCTGGATGGCGGCTTGGGCGGCGGAGAAACGTCCGCGTCGCATCGTGTTGCGGTCGTCGTGGCAGACGGTCAACATCGGCGACATCGCGCACACGCCGGGGGTGTTGGCGTTGCTGGAGAAATATCTGCCCGATGTCGAGGTGCGGCTTTGGCCGAGCAGCGTGAACAACGGCGTGGAGGAAATGCTGGTAAAACGGTTCCCAAAGGTGAAGGTCGTGAAGGGGCGCGAGGACATTTTGGCCGCGTTGCGGGAGTGCGACTTCCTGTTGCACGGTTCGGGACCGGGGTTCGTCGCGGAGAAGGATGTCGCGAAGTGGCGCAAGGAAACCGGTAAACCCTACGGCATTTACGGCATCACGTTCGCCTCGACGGACGCGGAGGCGATTAACGTGTTGACCAATGCCCGCTTCGTGTTTTTCCGGGACAGCGTGTCGCTGAAGTTCGCGAAAGAGCACGGGGTCAAGTGTCCGGTCATGGAGTTCGGTCCCGATGGCGCGTTCGCCACCGACCTGCGCGACGATGCGCGCGCCGCTGCGTTCTTGAAGGAGCACGGACTGGAGGAGGGGAGGTTCCTCTGTTGCATCGCGCGTTTCCGCAACACGCCCTACTGGCTGGTCAAGAAAGGCCGGCCCTTTGACGAAAAGAAGAACGCACGCAACCAGGCGATGAAGGAGCACGACAGCGCGCCGCTTCTTGCGGGGATCATCGCGGTCGTACGCGAGACGGGATTGAAGGTGTTGCTCTGTCCCGAAGACCAGACTCAGATGGCCATCAATAAGGAGATGCTCTACGACAAGTTGCCCGCCGACGTGAAGGCGAAGGTCGTGTGGCGCGAGAAATACTGGCTCACCGACGAAGCCCTGAGCACCTACGTCCGCAGCGCGGGCCTGTTCGGTCACGAGATGCATTCGCCGATCATGTGCGTCGGCAACGGCATCCCCGCCATCGTCTGCCGTTGGGCCGAGCAGACGAGCAAAGGCATCATGTGGCGCGACATCGGTCTCGGCGACTGGCTGTTCGACTTGGACGTTGAAGAGGAAATTCCGCGTGTTGTCCCGACTGTGCTCGCGATGGCCAAAGACCTCGCCGCCGCAAAACTGAAAGCCGCCAAGGCGCGTGCGTTCGTCCAGCAACGCCAGCGCGAAACAATGGCCATTCTGGGCCGCTCTTTGAAATCATGAAATCTGCAATCTTGATATTGTTGTCCTTTGTCTGTTGCGTTTCCGCCGCCGAAACTCCGCGAGCCGACGGCTACCGGGGCATCTGGTTCACGCTCGGCCAATTCTCCGAGCACGGCGACAAATACTCCGGCGGCCTCGGCACCTACACGGCCAACCACGTCCCGCTGGCCGTCTATGCACCGCAGGTTGACAAGACGTTCTTCACCTACGGCGGCACGACGACCAAGGACAAGCGGTACCTGCTGATCATGGTGTCATATTACGACCACAAAACCGGCACCGTGCCGCGCCCGGTCATCGTTCACGACAAGAACGGCGTGGACGACCCGCACGACAACGGCAGCATCAACATTGACGACAAAGGTTACGTTTGGATCTTCGTCAGCGGTCGCGGCCGGAAGCGGCTCGGCTTCAAGTACCGCAGCAAAGAGCCGTACAACATCGCGGCGTTCGAACGCGTGTCTGAGGAGGAGATGACCTACCCCCAACCGTGGTTTCTGCCGGGGCAGGGCTGGCTTCACCTCTTTACCAAGTACACCAAGGGCCGGGAACTCTACTGGGAAACCAGCGCTGACGGCATGAAGTGGACCGACGACCAAAAGCTGGCCGGGCTGGGCGGCCATTACCAAGTCAGTGGCGCGCACGGCAAGAAGGTCAGCAGCTTCTTCAACTACCACCCCGGCGGCATCCCGGACAAACGTACCAACCTCTATTACGTCCAGACCGAGGATGGCGGCAAGACGTGGACGACAGTCGAAGGCAAACCGCTCACACTGCCGTTGCAAGACGTGAAGAACCCCGCGCTGGTCATTGACTACCAAGCGCAGGGCAAGTTGATGTACACTTGCGACCTCAACTTCGACCGCGCCGGCAACCCGTTGCTGCTTTACGTCACCAGTCGCGGCCACAAACCCGGCCCGGAAAACGATCCACGCGAGTTCTGTCTCACGCGCTGGGACGGATGCGCTTGGCAGACCAGCGTCATCACCAAGACTGACCACAACTACGACATGGGCAGCCTCTGGGTCAGCGGCGACGACTGGAAGGTGATCGCCCCGACGTTGCCCGGCCCGCAACCCTACGGCGGTGGAGGCGAGATATGCCTCTGGAGCAGCACCGACCAAGGCGCGACATGGGCGCAGAAGAAGCAAATCACCCACGATAGCCCGCGCAACCACAACTACGCCCGTCGTCCGCGCAACGCACGGGATCCGTTTTTCGCATTTTGGGCCGACGGCGACCCGACGAAGTTCTCCGAGTCGCACCTCTACTTCTGCGATTCGACCGGCGAACGCGTCTGGCGGTTGCCGTATGACATGCCAAGCGAGACGGCGAAACCGGAACCCGTCAGCGCGCGAAGCCCATAGCCACGGCGTCCCAATTGACAACGTTCCACCACGCGGCCACAAATTCAGCACGGCGGTTCTGGTACTTGAGATAGTAGGCGTGTTCCCAGACGTCCACGGTCAACAGTGGAATCTGGCCGGCACTGATCGGGTTGTCCTGGTTTGAGGTGGGGACGATGGACAAACTGCCATTGCGGTTCTTCACCAGCCAAGCCCAGCCGCTGCCGAACTGCTTGACCGCGACGGCACTGAACTGTTCCTTGAACTCAGCGAAACGGCCAAACTTCTTCTTGATGGCCTTGGCCAATTCACCGGTGGGTTCGCCGCCGCCGTTTGGTTTCATGCAGGTCCAGTAGAGCATGTGATTGTAGTGGCCGCCGCCGAAATTGCGGACGGCGGTGCGGACCTTCTCGGGCACGTTGTCGAGGTCCTTGAGAAGTTGCTCGACGGGCTTGCCGAGCAGGTTGGGATGATCTTTCAGCGCGGCGTTGAGACTGTTGACGTAGGCTTGGTGGTGTTTGCCATGATGAATCTCCATCGTGCGCGCGTCGAGGTGCGGCTCCAGTGCGTCGCAGGCGTAGGGCAGGGGCGGCAACGTGAATCCGTCCGGACCGTAGTCCAACGTCTCACCGGCGGCAGCCATGACACGGTTGAGCGGACGCGCCGTGAAAGCAGCGAGGCCCAGTCCAAGATGGCGGAGCAAATTACGTCGGGTCACTCTTTCGTGCATGTCGGGTGCATTCATGATGTCGTTTCCTGTCGGCGCGGAAGATACTCTCGCCGTTTCAAAATCACAACCACGACTTGCACGGCGATGATGACCAGCAATGCCGCCGCGCAGAAGAAATAGGGCGCGCGCAGCCCGAAGGCGTTGCCGGCCCAGCCAGCCAGTAGCGGCCCGGTCAAGAGGCCGCCGGCCAGAAACGCTTCGTGCAAGCCGCTGCCTTTGCCTTTCTCGGTCATTTCTTGCAGCGTGAAATAAATGCTGGCCTGATACGAGTATCCCGACACCACGCCCATCACGGCAAACGCAGCCAGCAACAATCCCATCGTGTTGGTCAGGCCGATAGCCACGGCGGTGACTGCGCACACGGCTTGCGCCAGCCACAACGGCCAGAGACGCACGTGCCAGAACGTCAACACCTGCATGGCCGCGATCATCAACATGGCCGTGGCGTTCATGACTGCCAACAGTCCGCCGTGCGCGTCGGCGGCGATGCCGAGGCGCGTGGCCAGTTGCGGAAAGATGGCCGCCACGCCGGCGTTCGCGAGGCGCACGCCGAAGTTTGCCATCCACGCTGACTTGCGAAACCCGCGTCCCGCCGGCACGGCGGGCAGCTCGAACGTGTTCTCCTCCTTCGTGTGGTGCGGACGCGCCGGCAGCAACAACAAGATGATGATGACACCCAGTCCGAACGTGGGAATGTCGAACGCGAGTTGCGGCCAGCGTCGAAACACCCAGCCGGTGAGAGCGAATCCGCAAAGCAAACCGATGTTCCACGCCACACCAAATTGTGTCAACCGCTTGTGCAACGCTGCACCGCGCGGTCCGTCGCTGATCCACGCAATGACCGGCGGCCAGAAGAATCCGATGCCGAGTCCGAACACCGCGGTCAACCCGATGAGCAGGGGAATGTTCGTGGTACGGGCGCAAGCGAACGTGATGATGCAGGCAACAACGGAGCCGATGAGCGCGATGTTGCGGCGTCCCACCCGGTCAGAGAGCCGGCCCGACACCAGCGAGGCGATGATGTACGGCACGGGCCATGTGGCGCCGAGCAGGCCGAGTGCGCCCGCGCTGGCGCCGAGTTCGGCGGCGCGCCGGCTGATGGCGAATATCAAGCCCGCGACGCTGAGGTCCATCAGCAGCGAGACGGCGTAAAGGATGTGAAGTTGGTTCAGCAAAGTGAGTTGAACTATATGCTTCTTTTTTTAGCGGCGGCAAATATAATCCGCCGCCATGCAACTATTGATCGCGACACGCAACCGGGACAAACTCAAAGAGATCGCCGCCATCCTCGCTGATCTCAACCTCGAAGTCATTTCCGCCGCGGACCGCAAGGGCCTGCAGGACATCGTCGAGGACGCGCCAACGGTGCGCGACAACGCCGTCAAGAAAGCCATCGAGACGGCCAAGGCGGCGAAGATGTTGACGCTCGCCGACGACACGGGCCTGGAAGTGGACGCGCTCAACGGCGAGCCTGGTGTGCGTTCCGCCCGTTACGCGGGAGAGGAGGCGAGCTACCACGAGAACAACCGGAAGCTGCTCGCGGCGTTGCACGGTGTTCCGA
>Ga0163200_1000939_pt1 | contig 11416 bp, 13 predicted proteins | sample PL_2010_200m_FD_113535 | JGI IMG/M metagenome (GOLD analysis project Ga0163200, IMG submission 113535) | Freshwater microbial communities from Powell Lake, British Columbia, Canada to study Microbial Dark Matter (Phase II) - PL_2010_200m | ecosystem: Environmental > Aquatic > Freshwater > Lake ... | reverse complement strand
TCCGCGCCCACAAAAACGAGGCCTTTCGAGGTCTCGTTCTTGTTATCAAGGGTTCGAGTGCTGCGCGATCCGCGCCCACAAAAACGAGGCCTTTCGAGGTCTCGTTCTTGTTATCAAGGGTTCGAGTGCTGCGCGATCCGCGCCCACAAAAAGACCGCCTTTGTGGCGGTCTTTTTTGTTCTATTCGTGCCAATTCGTGTCCATTCGTGGCATGAAAAGATTGACCACGTTTAGGCGCAGTGCTGCGGCGGTAAAGTCCGTGCCCAGAAAGAGTTTATGGCAACAGGATCTGCAGCCATTCGGGGAAGAGGCAATACTCCAGGTCCTGGATGCTGGTCGAGAAAATCTCGCCATCCGTATGCGCCGGGGTTGGGGTCTCGACGTGGATCTTCAGCCAGGTCATGTGGTACGCATAAATCTCCGGCTCGTGGATATAACTGTTCGGTTCCGGCTTCATCGTCTTGGGCAGCATCGCCAGCAATTGCAGCCGGGATTTGCGGTAGGCGTGCACGAAGGATAGCTTCTTGTCGAACGGATCGGCATGTGGGATCATATAGAAGCCGCCCGTACGCGGCGCGTTGCCAACCGTCACGAGCGAAACAGGCCCCTCGTACTGCCCATCATCCCATTCCATTTTCACAACCCAGGACGGGCCATCCATGATCCCTTGCAGCGCGGCTACCAAATAGCGAGCGACGCCTTTGATCCATCCGATACGCTGCTGCTTGAGCGTAACATAAGGCTCCAGGCCCATGGCGGAATTGTTAGCAAAGTAAAAGCCATTGACCTGACCCACATCCATGCGGCGGGTCTTCCCGGCTGCGATCACCTGCGCGGCTGCCAGCAAATCCCTCGGCAGCTCCAAGTTGTCCACCAAGTCATTGGCCGAACCCAGCGGCAGGATGCCGAACGGGCCCAGCAGCGACTTCTCAGACTTGGCCGCTTTCGCCAGGCCGTTGACCGTCTCGCCGATCGTGCCATCACCGCCGGCCGCGATAATGGGCGAGAAGCCCTGCCCCGCCGCCTCCGCCGCCAGCTCGATCACGTGCCTGGGTCGCTCGGAGACGACCATTTCGAAATCCACGCCGGCAGCCTTGAGCGCAGCTTCGGCCTCCGGCCAGCGTTTTTCCGCGTTCCAGCGGTTGGCATAGGGATTCAGGATGACTTTGGCAGTCATGGGACCTCCAGTTTGAAAAGTTATTCTGGCAATATTCTATACCATTTTCGACTTGCGCGGGGCAGATCGTCGCGCAGCCTCATCGAGGGGTTATTAGACCTCTTGCATAAGTACCAGCCTATGATGAAAATTTCTGCGGGACGGGCTCCCATGCCCGTCTTTCGGCGGTGTGGGAGCCACCTCTACAAAATCCTGGAGACTTTTGCAAGAGTTCTATTCCTCGTTTTCATATTTCCACGCCGTGGCCTTATCGAGAACCGCCTTCTCGTCAGCCGAAAGGCTGATCGCCAGCGCGCCGAGGTTATCTTTCAATTGATCGAGCGAATTCGGGCCGATGATCGGGCTGGTGATGAGCGGGGCGGTTAAGAGCCAGGCCAGGGCGATTTGCGAGAGCGTAGCGCCCTTTTCTTTCGCCATGCCATCCATGCGCTCGAGCAAGTCCCAATTGCGCTCGTTGAAATAGCGCTTTACACCGCCCAGGCGGGCGCTGTGCGCCTGACGATCGCGGCGATATTTGCCGGTCAAGAAGCCGCCCGCTAATGGGCTGTAAGGGATGACGCCCAGCCCATAGGTTCGGCAGACCGCCGCCAGTTCCGTCTCGAACTCGGCGCGATGTACCAGGTTGTAGTGCGGCTGGAGGCAATCGAACCGCGCCAGGTTGTACCTGTCTGATTCCCACAGCGCCTGCATCAACTGCCATGCGGCGTAATTCGAAGCGCCGATAAAGCGGACTTTCCCCTGCTTCACCAAATCGTCGAAGGCGCGCAGCGTTTCCTCGATTGGCACAGCCTCGTCCGGCCAGTGCGCCTGATACAGATCAATCGTCTCGATTTGCAGGCGGCGCAGGGAGGCTTCAACAGCCTCCATGACATGAGCGCGTGACAAGCCCTCGTCATCCGCGCCTGCGCCCATGTTCCCGCGCAACTTGGTCGCAAGCACCAGTTTCTCGCGCGGAATCCCGCTCCCCTTGAGCCATCGGCCAATGATCTGCTCAGCGACGCCGCCGGGGTTGCCATCTGCCCAGCGTGAGTAGATATCCGCGGTATCAATGAAGTTGACCCCGGCCTCGTAAGCCGCGGACAGGACGCGCTGCGCGGCCGGCTCATCCGCCGTCCAGCCGAACTGCATTGTGCCCAGGCACAGCGGCGAGACCTTTAGCCCGGTACGACCCAGCATGCGATATTCCATCATTCCACCTCCACGTAAAAAGGAAGTTTACAACAAAATGGGAGGTTGCACAACGAGGAAAACGCGATACCGACCAACAATCTCGGAAGCGATTCGTCTCACCCAAACCTATTGAAAAATGGCTGGGATTAGACTATACTGACATCGTGGATTCACGACATAGAGGATGCGGGAATCCACAAGAAGCACTGTGATTCACGACTGTTTTGTTTGGTGAAAGATAAGTTAGCCGAAACCTGGCCTTGAGGAAAGAATCATGCGTGCCATACAGCGTATGCGTCAAGCCATCCGCGAGCAACGATACCGTATCAGTTCGCACGCCAACGAAGAGATGTCCGAAGACGAGCTTGTGGCAGAGGATATCGAGAGCATCATTCTCACTGGTCAAATTGCGCGGAGGGTCACGCGTGACCCACGCGGCACCCGCTATGAGGTGGTTGGCGATACGATAGATGGTCGTCGCGCCTACGTGGTATGCCGCTTCCTGCCCTTGAGCGTATTGTTGATCATCACAACCTATGTAGAAGAAGAGTGAAAGGTGATGAAAATGACGACCAACGATGTATGTGAGTTCTGCGACGGCAAGGTAGAACAACGCAATATTCAGGCCAGATTTCATTTCAAGGGACAAACGATCTACGTGGATCGTGTGTCAGCCTGGGTGTGCGCTAAATGCGGTGAGCAGTATTTCGACGCACCCGTTTACAAGCGGCTGGAGGAGATTGCCAGGCATAGCAGTCGCATCAAGAAGACCGTCTGCTTCCCTCTTGCAGAGTACGATATGACTCTTGCCTGACCTGAGACAAGTAACGGCTCGGCTTCGACGGCAACGACTGTGGCGTCGAATTCCCGCAAGTAACTGTCGGTCTGGTAGAGCAGGTCGGTCATGGGCGCCTCCGAAGATAAAGATTGGCTAAGGGAAGTTTACAACAAAATGGGAGGTTGCACAACGAGGAAAACGCGATACCATCCAATCAAATCTCGGAAGCCATTCACTTCACTCAAGCCTATTGAAAAATGGGTGGGATTAGACTATACTGACGTTGTGGATTCACGACAGTTTTGTTTCGTGAAATATAAGTTTGCCGAAATCTGCGTTGTGCCAGAAAGGAGGTTCACAAATGCTTCAAAGCACAATGGCAACAGAACGCGGTCAGGTGATTGACACAGGTATCAGGATACTGGATTTGGTTGCCGCTTGGATTGCCATTACTGCTTTCCTTGCCAGCATAGTGAAACAGGATCCTCTTCTAATCTTTCTTATGACGGTTGCGGCGATTGCCCTCGCTGGCATTGTGTACAAAATAGGTCCGAGAGTTGGAAGAGTCCCATCCCTGATCATTCTCACGGGATTGGTGGTGCTAGCCATAATTGCATGGTCGTTGCTCGCAAGTTCAGGGGTGACACCAATAAAGGTCAACATTACTGAACCGCAAGACGGCGGAAATGTGACTATGCAGTACCTCGTGAAGGGAACGGTATCCGACCCGAACGTCAGAGTTTACGTCATCGTGCATCCTTTGCGGGTATCAGAGATGTGGGTTCAACAACCGCCCATCGTGGATGGAACAGGCAATTGGCAGGCTTCAGCCAACTTTGGCACTGAGACACTCGGCATTGGGGAACGCTACGAACTAATCGCCCTCGCCACGAATGACAACTTCTTGGTTACTTGGGCTACTGGCAATTCGCTAAGCGAAGGACAGAAATTGACAAGCCTTCCCCGTAAATCAAACAGATCGAACCTCGCCACAGTAACCCGTCCCAAGTGACCGACTTCGGCAAACACGCGCACGCCGACCACGCCACGTACGCGGCTTTTTGGCACTGTCGGTTGGCATAGGTGAAGGTGTCTTCATTTCGCGGGTCGGTTCGGGCGTGGTCGGCGTGCTGAAGTGTTAGCTGAAATTCGCGCGCCCTTTCAGGGGCGCAATCCACACAAACGGAGGTGCACAATGACAGCGACTATCATCTGCAACTACTGTAAGGCTGAGGCAGGGCCAGAAGCCAAGTTCTGCAAGCAATGTGCGACACCGCTATGGATAGAGTGTCCTAATCCTAAATGCAAGTCCAATCTCAGAACTGACCCGACCACAGTAGCGTGTGAGCGTTGCGGTACTACATTAGAAATGCCTCGTACTAAGGTGAAAGAGCCGCCCAAACCGCCCCCAGGTGAGAAATTTCCCCCTTGGATTTACAGACTTATAAACGCGGTTGTAGGCGCGGTAGCAACAGGACTCACCGCCTACTTGGCAACCAACGGTCAAGCCGTAGCCATAGCAATAGGTGTAGGCGTTGTTGGTGCAATGATTGGTTGGGTACTTGGTTGGAGAACTCTCAAGGCAATTGGTGGGATGGTTGCTGGCGCGACCATCGGGCTGGTTGTAGGCGGCCTCATCGGGGGACCTTTAGGACAAGCAACAGTAGAAAAGGTACTGGGGGGGACCATTACTTGGTGGCTTTGGTGTCCAGGTGTTCTCGGCGCTTTGGTTGCCTGGTTTGTGGGAGCAAAGATAGGTGAATCCGTTGGTGGTGAAAGAAGCAGAAAGGCAGGACGCGCAATTGCCTTTTTCCTCACCTATGCTATTGCTGTATCAGTCGCAGAAGGGGTCATGTCTGTCTATTTCCCCGCGCCTTCTGTGCGAGCTACAGCAGCTGAATGGTTCTGGTATTGGACAAGGACTTGGGCAGGCGGTTCAGGGGTGGCTGGAGTCATTTGGGGAGCACTCATTGGATTGTTGGACATCAAACTGTTTGAGTGACACTCAAGGAAAAGGCAAAAGTGAACTTCGGCTAACACACGCCCCCTGACATGCGGCGGAAGGGATGGCGCGTCGCGGGAGGGAAGTTGCTTCCCGCCGCACGTCAGGGGGCTACGGCGTTATCCGCAACCCCGCTTGATTCCGAGAGGTGACTATGGGACGCAAACATACATTTATGGACAGGGAGTTTGGACGCCCTGATTTTGACCCTTACGACCAAGGGACTTTCGAGAAAGACCTTGTTTTTGTCGCAATGTCTTTCTATCAAGACATGCAAGAAGTTTACTCCACCATCAAAGATGAATGTTCCAAACTGGGATTAAGGGCGACAAGAGTAGATGAAAATGTTGGTTCAGGATTCATCATTCGGGAAATCACCAACCTTATCGAACGCGCCGAGTTCATTGTTTTCGACCTAACTCACGAGAGACCAAATGTCTACTATGAACTTGGCTACGCTCACGGAGTAGGAAACGAGCCGCTAGATATTCTGTTGGTAGCAAAGGAAGGAACGAACATTCACTTCGACATTGCTCCTCTTAGGGTACAGTTTTACATGACAACGGCGCATTTGCGTTCCATAGTTGCATCAAGTCTGAAAGAAATGATTCAAAGAACGCGCGGACGATAAATTGGCTGCGGATAACACACGCACGCCGACCACGCTATCCTTCACTTCGCTCAGGATAAGCTCCTGCGGCTTTTTGGCATGGAGGGTTGGGCAAATTGGAAAGTGGTTTCATTTCGGGCGGCGTTTTGGGGCGTGGTGACGTGCCGATACGTTTGCGGACATGCCGTCACATTCCAGTCGCGCGCCGAACTGAGTGCGAGTCTGGATGAAAATCATTTATGTTCCAAGAGGTTTGCTATGAAAGAAGAAATCACCAAGTTCTCTGATACCTTTGCCTCTTCGTTGACAAAGGTGTATCGCGTTGGCGGTTTTGCGTTGGTATTTATTTTCATTGGCATCGTGGCTATGTTGGTGGGACATTTTTTTCAAAGCGAACTTTCGATATGGATTTTCAGTGTTGGCGCACTTTTGACTATTGCGTGCTTTGCTCTTTTCTTCTATGTTCAGATGAGAGGTCCAGTAAGAGCCTCACAACTTATTCGAGAAAATAAAGAGACAATTGACGCAGTACAGGAAATCGCTATTGAATTAACGCGAATGACAAGCGCGCTTCAGTCACTTACCTTCAAGCATATCAAACAGGTGGGTAGAATCTTGGATGCAGTTGTTCCACTATTGGCAAGAATTCCAGCCATCGCGGAGAAGATGGATAAGGTTGGGCTAAAAGATGCGCAAAATATATCCAAGATGATTGTAGACGCCAGTACTAAAACAGAAACTGTAATCCACGATGTAGAGTCTGCTTTGGTCAACGCGGATATCAAGAAACTCAAAGGTTACGCTAACGACCTCAAAGCGGTTACCAAGTCATTAAGAGGCGCATTGGCGGCTTCCACGCGGAAGAAAGAATAGAACCACGCGAAAAACGCGCGCCTATAAACACTCGCACGCCGACCACGCCGCATCACAAAATATGAAGGATGATGTCAGAGCGGTTCCCAGGAAAGGAGTCGCCATGAAACACCGATTTTCTTTCAAAGAAATGATGGCTGCGCTGGTGATAGCGCTGGCACTTCTGGGTTGTGGTCGTCTCGCGACGATAACGCCTACGGCAATTCCCCCCACCGCTACCGTGACGCCAATTCCACCGACACAGACAGCGACAGCTACGCCCACACCTACGGCTACTTCTACAACTGGCATCACTGTCACGCCAGTCTGCGCAGGATGCAAAATCACGGTCATCTTTGCCAGAAATGAAGGCGCCAGCGTCCTTTACGACACGACTGGACAAGGCACTTATATCATCGTCAAGGAGCCGAATACGCATTTTCTTGCAGTACAGGTACAAATCGAAGGAATGGGCGATGCTGACGTTGAAGGCATAGGATGGTTCCAGATATTGATGATAGACGGTAAGAAGGTGAGAGACCACGATGGGAACACCTATGACTGCACCTATTCATGGTCCGATCGCCCCAAAACGGAACGGAGCAGGGAAATAATCTACTATTTCGAGGTTCCCGATAACATCGTCATTACCGATCTTATCTGGTTAGACCGCCCGCCAATACCTTTGGAAGTGAAGTGAAGGAGGATACCATGACCGAAAATGAGATTCGTCTTGTGATTGCCCTCATCAGTGTAGCCGGGAGTGTGTTGGCGGCGATCCTGGCTTACATGCTGTCGCGCAGGCGGATATCCGACAAAGAGATGTTTTGGAAATGGCGCGTCGCCTTCGATCGCCGCGCTTTCAAAGGCCCCTATAACTGGCACTCTGATCCCCAGCCATTCGAGAAAGCGATTGCGGAGACGATCAAAGCCGTCAATACCGGCGTTGTGGTGACGGGCAGCGGCGGGGGTGGGCTGGGAAAAGCTTATATTAGAAAGGCCGCCTGGCGCGTCAAGATGGATGAAGTCGAGAGACGGTTGAGCAAGATCAGCAATCTGGTAACAGGATTAGAAAAGCCTTTAGACGAGACGCCCGCCGAGGCAATAGATCGTGAGAGAGACGAGATCATCAAGGCGCTCAACGAGATTTGGAAAACTCTTGGGATACCGGAACTCCCCATTCCGTCCCAGGTAACAGACCTCTTCTCAGATTGAGTCGCGGGTTGGCGTCTGTATAGCCAGAAAAGAGCCTCCTGCAGGAGAATTGCGATGGCGTTGATGACAAGAGACGAATATATCGAAAGCCTGGGCAGGATGAAGAAGCGGGTTTTCATCATGGGTCAGGAGGTCGAGAATCCAGTTGACCACCCGCTGGTGCGCCCATCCCTCAACGCATGTGCGCTGACGTACGAACTGGCCCAGCAGCCCGAACACGCCGACTTGATGTTAACCACTTCCAACCTGACAGGCCAGGCGGTCAACCGGTTCACGCACCTGCACCAGAATCCAGCCGACCTGGTGGCCAAAGTGAAGATGCTGCGCCTGCTGGGGCAAAAGACGGGTTGCTGCTTCCAGCGCTGCGTGGGCATGGACGCGCTCAACGCGCTGGATTCGGTGACTTACGAAATGGATCGAGCCTTGGGGACGGACTACCACGCCAGGTTCCGGCAGTACTTGGAGCACGTGCAGGAGCTTGACCTGGTGGTGGACGGCGCGATGACCGACCCGAAAGGCGACCGGAGGATTAAGCCTTCGCAGCAGGCTGACCCTGACCTGTTCGTGCACATCGTGGAAAGAAAGCCGGATGGGATCGTGGTGCGCGGCGCCAAGCTGCACCAGACCGGGGCGCTGAACTCGCACGAAATCATCGTCATGCCGACGCAGACGCTTTCGGAGGAGGATCAGGATTACGCCGTCGCCTTTGCAATCCAGGCGGATGCCCCAGGCATCCTCATGATCTATAGGCGGCAGCCTTCCGACACGCGCAAGCTGGAAGATGGTCAGCTCGACGCGGGCAACCGTGAGTTCGGCGGGCACGAGGCGGTGGTCATCCTGGAGAATGTGTTCGTCCCCTGGGAGCGGGTGTTCATGGCCGGTGAATACGCCTTCAGCGGGCTGCTGGTCGAGCGTTTTGCCGGCTATCACCGCCAGAGCTATGGCGGCTGCAAGACAGGCGTCGGCGACGTGGTGATCGGGGCGGCGCAGTCGCTGGCCCAGTACCAGGGCACGAACAAGGCGGCCCACGTCAAGGACAAGATCGTCGAGATGATCCACCTCAACGAGACGATGTACGCGTGCGGCATCGCCTGCTCATCCGAAGGCAAGCCGACGGCCTCAGGCACCTATTTTATTGATCCGCTGCTGGCGAACGTGTGCAAGCTCAACGTGACGCGCTTCCCGTACGAGATCGCGCGGCTGGCGCAGGATATCGCCGGAGGTTTGCTGGTCACGCTGCCATCCGAGAAGGATTTCGCCAATCCCAAGACAGGCCCTTACCTGGAGAAGTACCTGCACAGCGTGGATCAGTACACGACAGAGGATCGCTGCCGGATGCTCCGGCTGGTGGAGAATCTCACGCTTGGGCCGGGCGCGGCGGCCTATCTCGTGGAGTCGTTGCATGGGGCCGGGTCGCCGCAGGCGCAGAGGATCATGCTGGCGCGGCTGGCCAATCTTGAGGAGAAAGTGCAGTTGGCAAGGAGGCTGGCGGGAATCAAGGATTAGAACATTGCCTGCCCCTCGACTCCGCGCTATAATGATAGCTAAAGTGCAGCTACCATGTTAGCTTCACACAGCAAGGAGTATAACTATGGCCGAACAAACCGCTCGTAAGAACAAACCGTTCGAAGGGAAGATCCCCGAAGAGGTGCGCCAGCACACCCACGCCGCCCGTCAAGAGATGCACGCCAGCATGGAAGCGCTGCTCCCGCCCGAATTCATGGAACACCGCCGCAAGGCGCGCAAGGAGATGCTGCTCGCCTGGCGCAGCATGATTGACACCGCCATCAACAAAATGGAAGAGCACGAGAAGAAAGCCAAGCCAGCATAGAAGCAACCACCGCCCCGTAAGCGAACGGGGCGGTTTTGCTTTTTTATATGTGGCTGCACCGAAAAAACACCTTTTTACCACCAAGACACGAAGGCACAAAGATTATTGATAATCAGTAGATCACGAAAACGTAGTGACGACTTCAGTCGTGCCGCCAAAAGGCGACTAAAGTCGCTACTACGAATCCTTTTCGTGAAGTACTGATCAATGAAACTTCGTGCCTTTGTGACTTCGTGGTAAATGCCTTTTTGTAGTGGACTCATATGTGCCCCCTGGCAAAGAAAATTGTCCAGAGTAGAACCAGCGCAGAACCAGCCAGCATGATTCCTGCGAACAACCCGTTCCCGGCGTTGTAGAGCAGCACCCCCCCCAGCATCAGCGAGACGAATAGAAGACTGCCGATCAAGCGGTAGATCGCCTTCTCCAGATAAGTAAGCTGCCGGTTGATTTGAGGCGCTTGCACGAGCAGGTCGCCGCGCTCCATTTGGGCCAACACGCGCCCGGCCTGTGAGGGGATGGCGATCAGCGTTTTCAGCACTTCACCCGCCTCATCCAGCCAGACGCGCCAGTTGGAACCGGCCTCTTCGGCCACCAGCTTCTGCGCGTACGGCGCAAGGTTGGTCCACAAGTTGAAATCCGCGTCCAGGCCGGTGCACATGCCGGAAAGGATGGCAACCGTGCGCCCCAACATGAGCAGGTTCTGTGGAAGCTGGAACGGCATTGTATACATCAATTCGCGGAATTGGTTGGCGAAGCGGAGCATCTCCTTGTGACTGATCTTACGCAGCTCGCTCATGGACTTGCCCCAGAAAATGTCGAAGGCTTGCGCCTCCGCCTGCTCGATGAGTTTCAGATCGGCGCTCGGCAGCAATACATCCAGGGTTTGATAGGAGCGCACCAGGCGGGCCGCGTCACGCGTGCCTATGCTAATGACCAGCTCGCGCAGACCGTCGCGCAGGTTGGTCGGGACGCGTGCAACCATGCCAAAATCCACAAAGGTCAGCTTCCAATCGGTTTTGCCGTCCTCGGTTCGAGCGCGCAGCGGCGTCACGAACAGGTTGCCCGGATGCGGGTCGGCGTGGACGAAGCCATCCTCGAAGATCTGCTTCAGGTAGGTATCCAGCAACTGGCGCGCCACCTCGCCGCGTTCGATGCCGGCCGCGCTGATCGCCTCGTAGTCGGTGATCTTGATGGCGAAGACATCCTCCAGGGTCAGGACGCGCCGCGTAGTGTGATCCCAGACCACGCGCGGCACGTGCACGCGCGGATGATCCGCGAAGTTGGCGCTAAAAGTTTCCGCGTTGTGCCCCTCTGCCAAGTAATCAATCTCCTCGTGAATGGTGGTCGCAAATTCCTCGATCAGGGCGCGCACGTCAACCCGCTGGCGGATGGGGCGGTACTTTTCCAGCCAGCCGCCCACCCGGCGCAGAGCCGAAAGGTCAACCTCGATCAACTGCTCGATGTGCGGACGCTGCACCTTGAGCACCACGTCGCAAAACGGCTGCGAGGCGGAATCGCGCTGGCACAGGCGGGCGCGATGCACCTGGCCGAGGGAGGCGGCCGCCATGGGCGCCGGATCGAAGAACTCGAATTTCTCTTCCAGGCTTGCGCCGAGTTCCGCCTCGGCGATGAGACGGATATCCTGGAAATCTTCAGGAGGCACCTCGTCTTGCAGGCCGGAAAGCTCGTCGGTGATTTCCGGCGGGAGCACGTCCAGCCGCGAGGAGAGGAACTGGCCAACCTTGATCATCACCCCGCCCATGCGAATGGCCAGGGCGCGG
>Ga0163200_1000937_pt1 | contig 11431 bp, 14 predicted proteins | sample PL_2010_200m_FD_113535 | JGI IMG/M metagenome (GOLD analysis project Ga0163200, IMG submission 113535) | Freshwater microbial communities from Powell Lake, British Columbia, Canada to study Microbial Dark Matter (Phase II) - PL_2010_200m | ecosystem: Environmental > Aquatic > Freshwater > Lake ... | reverse complement strand
GATCTGATGCCAATAAATTCTAAAATTCAATTTCTTGGATTTGCTCGAAGTTCACTTCGATGCTTTCCAGTTCGGTCTCGGCGTCCTTATCATCGGCCAGGCCGGCCTGCGCGCCGCGATTGCAATATGAGCGGTAAGGACAGTAAGCGCACTTCTCTTCGTTGGCGGTGAGGGGAAAGTCGCGCCTGGCTGCGATCTCGGCGACCAGACTGTTCAGCGCATCCCAATCACGCTTGTACTGGGCGGCGGTGTAAGGGAAGTGGGCTGGCTCGGCCGGGAAATCGGCGTACCAGTAGATCATTTCGATCTGCTCCGGCGCGAAAGCCTGGCCATTGTTCAAATGCGCGCCGGCCTGGATGAGCATGGCGCGGTAGACACGTGTTTGCAGGCGGACGGCCATCCATTCATCGCGCGGACGCTTGTGGTATGTTTTCCAATCGTAGATGAACGCCTTTTTGCCAGGCTGGACGGCGACCAGGTCATATTTTGCCAACAGGCGGTGCTCACCAAGCGGGGCGGAGAGGCTCAACTCGGGGTAGAGACTTCCGAAGTCTGCAAGACTTCGGAAGTCTTGCCAGTTTCCCCACCAGCGGCTGAGATCGGGTGTATTTGCCAGGCGCGCCAGTTTCTCGGCCGGCAATCCGATCAGGCGCTGCTGCACCAGCCGGTGAAAGAGCAAGCCTTCCTGTTGGCGGCGTTCGTTTTCGAGGGCCGGCTCGGTCTCGACCGCCGGCCAGGATAATTGTTCGATATAGCGCAGTTGGAAGCGGCGCGGGCAGTCAGCGTAATCCTGCAAAGAGGATTGGCTGAAGGTGAAGGGATTTTGGATTTGCGATTTCAGATTGACGATTGTTGATTGCATAGCTACTTCCCTACTTGTTGCCGCACCCACGCCAGCGCATCGCCGGGGGTGCCAATCCGCAAACCGGATTTCTCGGCTACTTTTGGATCAGTTAGGAAGTGTTTGCGGTTGAGTGTGACCAGATAATCCGAGCCTGCCTTGACAGCCGCCGCCAGGATTGGCGCGTCAGTTGGATCGGCAATGATGGAGAGATACTTTGCGACTTCACTTGGAGCGGGGATACGGACGATCCTTGGCTTTGCCATGCGCAGGAGATCACGGTAGTAGGGCAGGGAGCGGGGAGATTTCAGCGCCAGGGCGCGTTCACTTTCGATGATGACTTGCTCGCTGATGGTGATGGAGATCTTTTCCGCCACGGCAAGCATGAAGAGGGCGTTCGCGGCCCCTGATGTGGAAATTGCACCTGCCACCACGACACTGCTGTCAAGAAACAAGTTATTCTTTGACATAGTGTTCATGGTAGAAACGTTCTCGTTCCTCGTCCAGCGCGGTCAGTAAATCGTCTAGCGTAACACCATCTTCTTCCAGCGTTTTCGTGATGCGGTCGGACAGTTGTTTTGCCTGGACGACTTTGGGCGAAAATAGAAAATCACCATCGCCTAGATCAATGATGCTGAAAAAATCGCCCTCGTTGACCCCGTACTTGCGGCGCAATTCTGCCGGCAGCGTAAAAGTCCCCTTGCTGCGCACCTGTACGTTTGTAACCATAGCACACCTCCGATTGGCGGAATTTCGGAATTTCTACCCCATTATAACAGCAAAGTGGATTTTACCAATACCCTGATAATTTTTAGATGTAAACTCCGTGTGTTATAATGGCGGAAAATCGGAAACCACGATTTTCCGGAGAATAAATCATGGTCACTACTATCCAAATCCGCAGCAAAGGGACGATCACCCTGCCAACCCAGTTGCGCAGCAAGTATGGGCTGGAGGAAGGGGAGGCATTTACTTTGATTGACGTGGGAGATGGCTCGTTCTTTCTGGTTCCCAGGGTAAGCAAATTCGTGCTAAGCGCAGACAAAGTGGCAAAAAAGGTGAAAGAGGCCAATGTCACTTTAGAAGAATTGTTCGACACTCTGGACGAAGAACGAAAGCATTATTATGAAGAGCACTATGTCAAAGAGTAGGATATTCTTTGATAGCAGCGCTTTGATAGCGGGCGTTCTTTCGTCCACGGGTGCAGCTCGTGTCTTAATGGTGATGTCAGAAATGGGCGAAATTCAATTGCTTGTCAGTGAATATGTCATTGTGGAGACCGAGCGGTCTTTGGCGCGTAAAGTCCCAGCGGCTCTGCCAGGCTTTCGCCAGGCGCTCAAAGATGCTGACATCAAAATCGTCCATGACCCCCCAGCAAAAGAGGTTCGAGAGAATCTTTATTTGATGATGGATGTGGAAGATGTTCCCGTTTTGCTGGCTGCAATGAAAGCCAGGGTGGATTATCTTGCCACCCACAACCGCAGGCATTTTCTCGATGATCCCAAAGTGGCGGAAAAATCCGGCTTACGGCTTGGAACCCCTGGCGATGTGTTGATGTGGGTACGTGAGCAAATGAGAAACGAGAGTTTTGGTCACAATATCGGAGAATAGATCGCGGTCCCAGATTTCATAAAAAATGCCCGCCATGTTGGATTTGGCGGGCATTTTTTCGGTTGTTGGGTTGTTGTCTATGGCACGGCGACTTCAAAATCGAATTGCTGGCTGACAACGTAGCCATTGGTGTAACGGACCCCCGCTACCACCGACACAGGCGCCACGCCTCCAGGCATTTCAGCCGTGGAACTCTTGGCTGTAAAAGTCACTTCGAGCGTGGCCGTTGTGCCACGCGCGGCGTGGTCGCCGCCCTGGGCGACGACTCCCTTGCCGGGGTATTGCAGGTCGGGTAACGCCATTGCCCAAATGAATGGCTGGTCGCTGACTACGTCAATGACCACGGTATAAGATTCTCCTACCTGCATTACGCTCGGCAAACCGCTGACCAGCGTAATTGTCGGAGTGGGGACAGTTGCTGCTGAAAGCGAAGCAGCGAAGACGATCGAAAGCGCGATCAAAAGGGTGGTTTGGGTTAGTTTTTTCACGGGGCATCTCCTGGAAGATTTTCTTATAGATACAGTATACTGGAAATCAGATGCGTGGATTTAACAGTTTTGCAAACAGCGACTTGCTCGACAGTTGTACAAATAAATCCCCGCCACATCTCCGTGGTGGGGATTTTCACCATCTTATTGCAATTTTTTACTCGTTACTCGTTCCTCTTTACTCGTTCCTCTTTACTTGTTTACTTGTCTACTTGTTACTCTCTACCCGTTACTTATCTTCTGCAATCGCCTTCCCGCTGTACTTCAAAGCTACGTGCGCCGCTGCCAATCGTGCAATCGGCACGCGGAACGGTGAGCAGCTCACGTAGTTGTTGCCGATGATGTGGCACCATTCGATGGATTCGGGGTCGCCGCCGTGCTCGCCGCAGATGCCCACTTCCAGTTCGGGGCGGGTCTTGCGGCCTTCGGCAATTGCCCACTCCATCAGCTTGCCCACGCCGTCGCGGTCGAGCGTCTGGAACGGGTTCTTGGGCAGGATCTTCTGCTCCACGTAAGTGACCAGGAAGTTGCGCTCGGCGTCGTCGCGCGAGTAGCCAAAGGTCATCTGGGTCAGGTCGTTGGTGCCGAAGGAGAAGAACTCGGCCAGTTTGGCGATCTCGGCTGCCGTGACGCAGGCGCGCGGGATCTCGATCATCGTGCCAAACTTGTAAGTGAAGTTGACTATCTTTTCTTCCATGACAGCCGTGGCGATGCGCTCCAGGCGCGGCTGGATCCATTCCAGCTCCTTGACCGTGCCGGTCAGCGGGATCATGACCTCGGGCTTGACCACGATCTTGCGCAGGGTGCAGTCCGCCGCTGCCTCGAAGATGGCGCGTACCTGCATCTCGACGATCTCCGGCATGGCGATGCTCAGGCGGACGCCGCGCAATCCCATCATTGGATTCGATTCGTGCATGGACTTGATGGCGGTCAGCAGCTCTTCTTTTTCCTGCAGCCCCTTCGTTTCGCCCTTGACGCGCATGGTCACGACTTCCTCGAAGAGCTTCTCTTCATCGGGCATGAACTCGTGCAGCGGCGGGTCAATCAAACGGATGATGACCGGGCAGCCGTCCATGGCCTCGAACAGGCCGTCGAAATCCTTGCGTTGGTATGGCAGCAGCTCATTCAACGCCTCGGTGCGATCTTCGCTGCTCTTGGCCAGGATCATGCGCTGGACGATGGGCAGGCGTTCCGTCTCGAAGAACATGTGCTCGGTGCGGCACAGGCCAATGCCCTTGGCGCCGTACGAACGGGCGCGCTGGGCATCCTTGGGGTAGTCGGCGTTGGCCCACACCTGCAGGCCGCGCGTCGGCCACTTCTCAGGGCCTGCCCTGAGCGCAGTCGAAGGGGCCTTGCGCATCCCGTCGCGGGCGCAGATTTCATCAGCCCAATTTAGAATGGTCAGCAATTCGGTCTGCTCCTCGATCTTGGGTTCGATGGTCTTGATCTGGCCGATGAAAACTTCACCGGTCGTGCCGTCCACGGAAATCCATTCGCCTTCTTCGACGGTCTTGCCGTTCACTTCCATGACCCGCTTCTCGAGATCAATGGTAATGCTCGAAGCGCCGACCACGCACGGGATGCCGAACTGGCGCGCCACGACCGCGGCGTGCGAGGTGGCCCCGCCTTCGCTGGTTAGCACGCCTTTCGAGGCGATCATGCCGTGCACGTCATCCGGCTTGGTGAACGGGCGCACCATGATGACGGCTTGCTTCTTTTCCTTGGCCATCTTCTCGGCAGTATCGGCGTCGAAGTAGGCCTGACCGACGGCCGCGCCGGGCGAGGCGTTGACGCCCTTGGCGAAGAACGCGCCGGACTTCTCGGCCGCCTTCTTGGCCTTTTCGTCGAACTGCGGGTGCAGGAGCGCGTCTACCTGTTCCGGTGTGACGCGCAGGACGGCTTCTTCTTTCGTGATCAAATCTTCGTTCGCCATGTCTACCGCGATCTTGATCGCGGCTTTGGCTGTGCGCTTGCCATTACGGGTCTGGAGCATCCACAGTTTGCCGCGCTCGATGGTGAACTCGACATCCTGCATTTCCTTGTAATGCTGCTCCAGCTTATCGGTGATGTCCATGAACTGGCTGTAGACGGCGGGCATTTCCTGGGCCAGGTTTTCGATCGGGTCGGCGTTGCGGATGCCGGCCACCACGTCCTCGCCCTGGGCGTTGAGCAGGTAATCGCCCATCATCTTTTTATCGCCAGTGGACGGGTTGCGGGTGAAGGCCACGCCAGTGCCCGAGTCCTCGCCCATGTTGCCGAAGACCATAGTCACGATGTTGACCGCAGTCCCCAGGTCATCGGGGATGTTGGTGGCGCGGCGGTAATCCACGGCGCGCTTGCCGTTCCAGGATTTGAACACCGCCTCGGTCGCCAGCTCGAGCTGCTTCAGCGGCTCTTGCGGGAAGTCGAAGCCTTTTTCCTTCTCGATGACCGCCTTGAAAGCCTCTGCCATCCCCTTCCAATCTGCGGCGGTCATCTCGGTATCGAGCTTGTAACCCTTCTTGTCCTTGTATGCCTTCAGCGGCTCCTCGAAAGCTTCATCGGCGATGCCGAGCACCACCGTGCCGAACATCTCGACGAGGCGGCGGTACGAATCGTAGACGAAGCGCGGATTGCCGGTCAGCGCGATCATGCCCTCGGCGGTTTTGTCGGTCAAGCCGAGGTTCAGGACGGTGTCCATCATGCCGGGCATGGAGAACTTGGCCCCGGAGCGGCATGAGACCAGCAGCGGATTGGTCAGATCGCCGAACTTCTTGCCGGTGCGCTTCTCGACCTCGCGCAGGGCGGCCATTGCCTGATTCCACATCTCCTCTGGAAATTTGCCTTCCGCCGAAAAGCGGTTGCAGGCTTCGGTGGTGATGGTAAAGCCCGGTGGGACCGGTACACCGGCGCGGGTCATGTCCGCCAGGCCGGCGCCTTTGCCGCCCAACAGACCGCGCACGCCGTCCCACGAGCCAGCGTACGATTCCGCTTCAGCGGCCTCATCGAAAAGATAAACCCATTTCTTTGCCATTTTATGGCCTCCTCGAATGAAAAAATGATAGCTGGTGTTACAAAGCCTTGAGACACCAAAACGCAAGTTTACCACAAAGCCATGCTCTGGATGCTCTCCATTTTGCAGGGTGTGCACGCAAAAGTTGTCAGTTCTGCTCGCGCCGGACACTTGCACCGAGCGCAAGTGCGGTGTAGCCATATCCGGCGGTTTGTCCCACATTTACCGCCAACCGTTGTGGTGTGTCACGGCGCTTCCCAAAGAACCTGTTTGTAAAGCATTTGAAAAGTCCAGTTATCAGTATATAGGGGATAATATAGACAGACCTTTTTGGAGAATAAAATGCCGGTAAAAGTGCTTGCAATTGACGACGACCCTGCCATGACAGAACTGCTCATTCTGTTATTGAGGACGCGCGGCTTCGAAGTGTTCACGGCCAACTCTGGCGAGGATGGCATCAAAAAGGTGCGCGAGTTAACCCCTGACGTATTGATCCTCGATTTGATGATGTCCGGCGTGGACGGCTGGGAAGTGTGCAGCAAGGTGCGTAAATTCAGCAAGATACCGATCCTGATCCTATCCGCGCTGGACGCGCCCGGCATGGTGGCCAGCGCCCTCGACGCCGGCGCGGACGACTACCTGATCAAGCCTGTACCCAGCAGCGTGCTGATCGCGCACCTGCATAACCTGGCGCGGCGTGGCAGACCGATAAAACCCAAGCAAGAGATTATCACCAAACCGCTGGCAATCTATTAGAGGTCCGTAATGCAAACCTGTTCCAAATGTAATGCCTCATCACCGGATCAAGCAGCCCGTTGTATCCACTGTGACGCCGATCTGAGGGAGTATTCCACAACGGCCGTCGCGCTTACCCGCTTCCGCGCCAACCCGCGCGTCCGGGCAGTGCGCGTCACGGTGGCGCAGGACGCTTGTCCGCACTGTTACGAGCTGCTGAAAACGTACCCAAAGGATGAAGTCCCGTCCTTGCCTCACCTGGGCTGCTCGCACGAGAATGGCTGCCGCTGCTTCTACGAGCCGGTGCTATCCGAGACGGCGATCATCAGTAAAGTCGAGAAGTGACTCAGGCCTTCCAATTGACCTGGACTCGCTGCTTGCCTCCCAGGCGTGACAGGTAGAATACGAAGCCATTATCGCGGCCAAATTCGTAGACCTGGCGGGTGATGTCTACATCGGATTTGCAGTATTCAGCCACCTTGTCCAACAATCCCTGGCGGAACCACGCCACGCTCTGGACCCCGTCGGCTGTTTTGTGAGTCCCAAGCGTTGCGCTGGCGACCGAATCCAGGCTGACGCGGAAGCCGAGGGCGCGGTGCAGGCTTTCCAACAAGTCGAGGGTGGGAAGGTAAACCAAACGCTCGTTGGGGGCGTAAGGTTTCAGCACCTCGTAATCGAAGTTTTTGAGATTGAAGCCGATGACGCGGTCAGCCGATTTTAGCTCGGCGATCAAGGCTGGCGCGTCGCTTTCCCAATAAACGGCAAAGTCGCCGCGCTGCGTGGAATAGGTCACGCCGCAGGCCAGGCGCATCAAGGCAATGTTGTTGCGCCCGCCCACGTCTTCGAACAGTTTTTGGGTTTCGAGGTCGAAGAAGACAATGTTCATAGAATTCTCCACGAACTGTAGTAGCGACTTCAGTCGCCTGGTTGAACGACTGACCCACAGGGCGCTTCGCGGAGTCGTCACTACGGCAGTTGCTCTGATTTTTCACGCGCAATGCGCAGCGCATCCTCCCGCGTGGACACCTCTCCCAGCGCCTGCGCCTCGCGGATGGCCTCCAGGAGCTGGCCGATCAACGGTCCAGGTTCGAGGCTCAATTCCTGCATCAAGTCGTTGCCATTCAACAGCGGCGGCGGGGTGATGCTTTCGGCGCGTTTCTCCCACCAGTTTTCCATGAATAGACGCACAACATCCAGACCGGCGGCCCACATCTCCTGGGGCAGGGAATGTTCGTAGGTGGCGCGCAGGTCGGCCAGCGCCAGCAGGCACACATCCACGCCGGCCGCGCCGGTATCACGGAAAAAGCGATAGATGGCGCGCCGTGATGGGCTTTTCTTCTCTTCTACCAGCCGGTTGAGATGGTTCAGCACGCGCATGTGATGGCGGACGATGATCTTGAGCCGCTCGACCTCGTCGCTGGAAAGCTGGAGGGCGCGCCCGCGCGCCGCGGCCATCTCTGCGCCTTCCTCGTCGTGCCCCCAGAAGCGCAGGCGGCCATCCTCATCGGCGGTTTTCGATAGGGGCTTGGCGACATCGTGATACAGCGCGGCCAGGAAGAGCAGTCCGCGCAGCGAGCGGTTGACGTTGAGCGCGGAGGCGAAGAGTTCCGCGAGCTGCTGGCGGTAACGCCCGAGGCGCATCACCATCAGGCCATTGAACAGGTCGGAGGCTGTATCCGGGTTGTAATCAGGCGCCAGCGCGGCCAGGATCATTTCGAGGTAAGTCAAGGTACTCAGGGTGTGCGTCCACACGTCGCTGACGTGCGGCGAGGGCTGCGCGACTCCCTTGAGCGGGGGCAGCTCAGGCAAGACAGGCGCCAATGCGTCCAGCATATCCAGCGCCCGCAGTGAGGTGGCTGGCTGCGGCCCTTCGAGGATGCGGAAGAGTTCATCCCGCTGGCGTTCAGCGGAGACATTGGGCAATAATTTCGCCGCCTGCTTCATGGCCTGGCGGGCCTCGGGCAGGATGTGGAAACCAAAGGCGGCCGCCAGGCGGACGCCGCGCAAGATGCGCACCGGATCATCACTAAAGGCGGAGGGGGAGCACTGGCGTAGGCGTTTCTCGCGCAGATCCAGCGCGCCGCCGAGCGGATCGTAGAGCGCCAGGGTGCGCACGTCCACGGCCATGGCGTTCAGGGTGAAGTCGCGGCCGCGCAGGTCGGATTCCAAATCAGGGCCGCGGAGGGAGGCGAAGTCCATTACCGTGCGCCTCCCGTCCTCGGCTGTGACGATGACGCGCCCGGTGTCGCGCTCGGCATCGAGCGGGTAGAAGTCCGCTTTCGTGATAGTCCCGGTTCCAGCACGGGACAGGGAATTGGCAACGCGGCGGGCTGTCTTGATGGCGTCCCCGCTGAGGGCGAAGTCGAGGTCATGGGTGGCGCGACCCAGCAGCAGGTCCCGCACCGCGCCGCCGACCAGGTAGATGGTCTTATCGTCCGGCAGGGCGGCGCGGACGGAGTCGAGCATGGGAGAAAAGTTCGGCGGGATGGAAGTCGGCATAAAGACGATCTCAGGCGATTCTTTGAAGCGGGAACCCTGGGCGGCGCGGCGAGCCTGTTCGGGCGTCCCGCCCTGGGCGATGACCTGTCCATGCAGGCGGGCCACCCAGCGTCCGGCGTAGGGGGAGGGGGGATTTGCCATCAGGCTTGCGGCCGGTATTTGGTTGTGTCAACGACGCCGACGAAGGGCAGGTTGCGGTAGTACTCGTCGAGATCCAGGCCGTAGCCGAAGACGAATTTGTTGGGGATGACGAAGCCGCAATATTGGATGGGAACGTCAACCTCGCGGCGTTCTTTCTTGTCGAGCAGCGTGCAAACGCGCAAGCTCTTCGGCTGGCGCGTCGCCAGGAAGTCGAGCACGTAGGAGAGGGTGTGGCCGCTGTCAATGATGTCTTCCACGAGCAGTACGTTCTTGTCGTGGATGTTGGTCTGCAGGTCGAGGGTCAGGCGCACATCGCCTTCCGATTGGCGCGCCCCGGAGCCGTAGGAGGCTATCGCCATGAAGTCAATCTGGTGAGGGACGGTGATCTGGCGCATCAGGTCCACCAGGAAGATCATGCCGCCGCGCAGGATGCAGAACAGGAGCAGATCCTGGCCTGCGTAGTCGCGGCTGATTTGCGCGCCCAATTCGGCGACGCGTTTTTGGAGGGTCTTTTCGTCAATGAGAATTTCGGCGAGATATTCTTTGTAGTCTAGCATGTTTGTATTCCTGTAGTTTTGTGTCCGGTTGAGCCTTATAGTTTAGTGAGCGAGCATAAAGGCTACTCGACTCCTTGACCATCCAACTATCCAACTACTCAACTAGCAAACTATATAACTAACGCGGCACCTGGTGGTGTGCTCTGCATCTAGCTTCGTACATCTCCGCCGCGCCGACGATCACCACCGGGTCATCGTAGCGGGCTGGCTTCCCGTTGACCAGTCGTTGCGTGCGGCTGGCCGGTTCGCCGCATTCCATGCAGATGGCCTGCAGCTTGTCCACATGCTCGGCTTTGGCCATCAGCACCGGCATGGGACCAAAAGGCTCGCCGCGGAAATCGGTGTCCAAACCAGCCACGATGACGCGGATGCCGCGCCTGGCCAATTCATCTACGACAGCGACGATCTCGTTGTCGAAAAACTGGGCCTCGTCAATCGCGATGACGGTCGTCGCCTCGTTGAGCCGGGCGTAGATGTCAATCGCGTGTTCGACTGGGGTGGCGTCGAAGTCTGTACCTGCATGTGAGGTGACTTTTTCGACCGCGTAACGCACATCCACCGCTGGTTTGAAAACCTGCACCTTTTGACGGGCGATGGTGGCGCGGCGCAGGCGGCGGATGAGTTCATCCGTCTTGCCGCTGAACATCGAGCCTGTGACGACTTCGACCGATCCATTGATGTGAGGGGACATGGGACCTCGCGTGGACCTATCCCCCCTGCCCCCCTTCCCTGCAAGGGAAGGGGAAACGGGGGTTAGGTAAGAACAATAACAAAACAGGCAGATGCCTGCGCATCTGCCTGTAAGTTTACCTGATATTCGCCGGGAGGCAAGCCTTAGGTGGCAGAAGTTTCCACTGCCTCGGGCAGTTTATAGCCCAGGGCGCGCAGCTTCTTTTTTATGTCAATCAAGCCCTTGCGCCCAAAGCCTTCGATTGCCAGGACGACTTCCTCGCCCTCGGCCATCTTATCCAAGAATTGACCTACCTGGCTGATGCCTGCCTTGGACAGCGACTCGGTGGCGCGCTTGCCCAACTCCAACTCGGCGATGGGACGCTTGGGGGAGAGGCGCGATTCTTGACGCGCCTGCTGCTCTGCCACGTATGCCTTGCGGACTTCCAGCTTCTTGTAGAAGCGGTCCACCTGCCCTTCGATGTCCACGATGCGCTGCGACTCGCCGCTGAAGAAGGGGTGACAATTCGAGCAGATTTCAACGCGGATCTCTTTTTTGGTCGAACCGGTTGTCCAGGTGGTGCCACAGGAGGCGCAAGTCACTTTGACATCCGGGTAGTAAGTCGGATGGATACCTTGTTTCATTCTCGTTTCCTTTCGCCTGTTACTGGACTTCAACCGGCATTACGTTGACGCGCTTGCGTCCGTGGATGATGTCAATGGCTACCACGCCCTCAATCGTGGCGAACAGGGTGTCATCCTTGCCCACGTCCACGTTGAGGCCCGGCTTGAGGCGCGTGCCGCGCTGGCGCACGAGGATGTTGCCGGCCAGGACGTGCTCGCCGGCGTATTTCTTCACGCCCAGGCGTTGGGCGTTGCTGTCACGACCGTTGCGGCT
>Ga0163200_1000935_pt1 | contig 11460 bp, 10 predicted proteins | sample PL_2010_200m_FD_113535 | JGI IMG/M metagenome (GOLD analysis project Ga0163200, IMG submission 113535) | Freshwater microbial communities from Powell Lake, British Columbia, Canada to study Microbial Dark Matter (Phase II) - PL_2010_200m | ecosystem: Environmental > Aquatic > Freshwater > Lake ... | reverse complement strand
AATATTACTCTGTCGTCCAATATACACAGTTTTATTTGCCGTATTTACTACTAAATCTCCAGCAGTAATAATGGCGGATGGGGCACCTGATGAAACTCCTGCCACATCTAATTTTCCTGCTGGATTCGTCGTCCCGATGCCGACGTTGCCGCTATCTGTTATTCTGACTCTTTCCAAATTATTTGTTGCAAAAAGTAATGGCGTGTTTGTTCGTGTACCTATACCGAAAAGTGTGTTTGGAGACCCACCCAAGAATGCTCCGCCTGCCCGATTAACGCCAGTGAAGTAAACATCCGCGGCACTTCTTCCATATTGCAAAAATTCAATATTATCAGCATCACTATTAAGAGCCTGTATAGAACCCGCCGAGGTATTAACGGTAGATTTGGCACTTATTTTTGCTATACCAGTGGCAGATTCAACTGTTAGTAAATTAGTCGGATTCGTCGTCCCGATGCCGACGTTGCCGGCCACAAACAACATATTCGCCTGCAATCCGGAAACCGTCGTCGTTCCCACCGCGAGCGCCTGAGGGAAGGCATATACATATCCGACGGGAGGAGCAGTTTGGTAGGTCGCACCGAATGCCGTGGGGCCGGTAATATTCCCGGCAGTGAGTGTTCCTGAAAGACCGCCGATAAAATTCCCCGTTGAATACACATTCCCGTTCACGGTAAGCGGATAGCCGGGAGTGGATGAACCAATGCCGACATTGCCTCTATCAAGAACCAGATTACTACTATACGCCGTCCCACTATTTACTAAATCAAATGAGTATTTTACTACGCCGGTTGTCGAAATCGCATTTACATTCAAATAATAACTCGTTGGGGAATTTAGAGCGTGCAAACGAAGGGTAGAACCCGTATATGCAGCAGGAGTAGTAATATCAAGCGTAGCTAAAGGATCCGTCGTCCCGATGCCAATATTCGTACTGGAAGCAAAAAGAAGTCCGCCGCCCGAGCCGGGCTGCTGGCCCGCTCCCGGACCGGTAAAGGCACCCGCATTTTTTGCTCCTATAATCAGAACCGCAAAAACTACCGCCGCGAGAAGGGCAAAAAAGCGAGAATTTTTAATTTTAAATTTAAAATTTTGAATCAATTTTTTAATGATATAATTCGACTACCTTTTCGAACATTCTTTAACTCTTACTTCATTCGAAATTCGAAATTCAGAATTCGAAATTCATTGCCTACTTCTTAGGAAGAACGATGAGCGAGCCCTTTATTACTCCGCCCCTGGGGCAGGAGTCCCGACAATGGAATTCAAAAGTGCCCTGAGTCGCGGTATCGAATATCAATGCCCTTGTCTGTCCCATACTCACCACGGAGGTATAGAACGGCAGATAAGGAATCTCAAAATCGTAATTCCCGTCGGTCGGCATGAGATTAAGGTGAATTGTGTCTCCTTTGTTTACGGTAAACGTGGACGGATTGAATCCGCTCGCGCTCACGCGCAAATCGAAGAAACGCGCCATAGTGCCCGATTGGACATTGGGGCTTGCGGGAGCTTCATTTTTGGGGTCCGTGAGTGTCGCTCCCTGCGGGGTAGTTGGAACGTACCCGACCGGCTTGGGTGCGGGGGTGGTTCCTCCGGTCGAAGAACTATTCTGACCGGGCCCAATTATGGACTGGCCTCCGCCAAAGATTATTCCCAGAATAATTCCGATTAAAACCACCACCCCAAAAACGATGATGATGTTTCTTTGCTTCTCCGTCATATCTTCATTGTACCAAATTCCAATACCCGGATTTAGAATTTATGATTTTCTCAGAAAGTCGTAGATGTTCAAGAGGGCTTTTACCGCATCCCCGGCGGAAATGTTGTTCTGGCGGTAAAGGCCGTCGGTCGCATCCCCCGCCGCCCAAATGCCCACCCGGGAAGTGGCCTGGGTCTTCGGGTCCGTGACAATCTCGCCCCGGAAATTGAGCGATACCAGATCCTTCACCAAATCACCGTTTGGGATAATGCCTATCTCAACGAAAACGCCATCTACGGATATTTTCTTGATGCTGCCGGATACTTTATCTTCGTACTCCAGCCCGGTAACCGTTTTCTCGCCGACGATTTTCCGTGTTTCGGCGTTCAAAATAATTTTCACCTTCGGTTCGGCTTTGATCTTTTCCTGCGTCACGGCATCGCCTTTTAAGGCATCGCGGTGGTGGAGAAGATAAATTTTCGCAGCGTAAGGAATTAGGTCTATGACGGCCTCAAGGCCGGCATTCCCGCCACCCACGACCGCAACGGTCTTGTCACCGAAGATCGGCGCATCGCAGATGCTGCAGTAAGCAACGCCCTTGCCCTCGAATTCTCTCTCGCCGGGCACCTCTAATTTCTTCCGCCGGCTACCGGCAGTGATTAAAACGGTCTTGGTATCAAAAGATTTTCCGTTCTTCGTCTCAATCGAAAACCTCGGATTTACGCGGATATCGGCTGATTCACGCAGATTAATTTTGGTGACGAGGTCGCCCTCAATAATCTCAATTCCTCCCTGGGCTTTTAGATGCTTCTCCATCTTTTGGGCCAGATTAAAACCGGAGATGTGCTCTTCTCCTATCCAATTCCCAATATCATCCGAAACAAGCGACTGACCCCCGAAGGTATCGGTCACGAGAACCGTTTTTATCTTTTTCCGGGCCGCATAAATTCCGGCCGCGACGCCGGCCGGTCCTCCGCCCACAATCACTAAATCGCAGATATTTGAATTTTGAGTCATGAATAAAGAATAAGGGGAAAAGCCGAAATTTTCAATTTATGCTTCATTAGAAATTAGGAACTGGATATTTGGCATTGATAAAAACGCCCCTTAAGACAACAACAAATAAGCAGAGATGGCTCCATGAGATGCAACGGACAAGTTCCGACTATCCCTCCTTCTCCTCTCCGTTCTCTTCCTCCTCTTCGATCATCTGGGCGTGGCACATCGGACACTCCCCCGGCTCTTCGGACACAAAACCGCAATTTGGGCATTTGTACATAGTCAGTTTAAAGTTTAAAAATCAAAACTTAAAATTAACTAAACGCGGCCTTTGGGACAAAATTAAAACTCAAATTTTTCAGTTTTACGTTTCAATTTTGATTTTTGATATTTGATTTTTGAATTTATTTTATCCCCAACTTTTTGGCTATCTCCGCTCTATTAAAGCCGACAAATATTTCTCCTTCAATATCCACGACCGGCACCCCCATTTGGTGGGATTTATGGAGTATCTCCTCGCGCGCTTCAAGGTCGCCTAGAACGTTTTTCTCTTCGTAACGAACCTTGTTATCAGCAAGATACTTTTTGAGCATTTTGCAGTAGACGCAGGAAGGAGTGGAATATACGATTATAGACATAAATTTTACGCTTGGGGTCCGGAGAAACTCCAAATGGAGAAAATGATGACGAGCACGCCCATCAGAATGCTGTTCCAGGCAGGCAAGTTGAAAGCCGAGAAACCCAAAATCCACGGCGAGATAACAAGCCAAAGGCCGATGACTAATAGGGTCCAGTAGTTCCATTTCATCCCGTTAGAGACAGGATGCGCTTATTAAGCGCATCCGTAATGCATCGCTTAGTACGACTTTTCTAGATTGTAATAATTGTTTGATAATCATTTATTTTTAGTCTGGTTGTCTCTAACGGGATGAATACCTTAATTATTATACCAAAAACCCTGCTTATGAAAGCAGGGTTTTTAAGGCTATCTCCTGAAAGAGCGAACTCTCTCGAGATGGCAATTGCGGCACAAGAGTTTGTCCAGGCGATTCTCGTCGGGTTGGAAGGGCAGTTCCGTTATCGGAGCGCCACACTTGGCGCACTGCCAATTACCCTTGTACATCTGCCTCTGGAAACCCTGACCACCGCGATTATTATCGAAATCCATTGTACTGAAAACTTAACGACCTTTTTCGGGCTAAGAATTCAGCAAAATGGTTTAAAGACACTTTGACGCTCACTAGCTCGTTCGGCTTCTTTCCCGGAAATCCGGAAGTTTTATTTTAAAGCCGCGTTAATGATAGCACTAACCTGATCAAAAGGCAAGGCCCCATTCACGACGAACTTCTTTCCGGAATTATTGATCACAACGGCGTAGGGCGTGCCCTTCGCTCCGGAATTTACTGCATCCGTAATGTCATTTTGGATCTTATCCTGGCCATAAGTGCTCGCAAGGCAGGAATTGAACTGCTCCACATTCAAGCCGATTTTGCCGGCGATCTTGGGAAGCTCCGCCGGATCCAAACCGTTATTGGATGGCGTAATCTCGAAAACCTTGTCTATGAAAGCCCAGAACTTGTCGTTCCCGCCCAACTTCGCCGCGCACTCGGCTGCCTGGGCTTCATGCGGCGCCTTCGGATGGAGATCTGGAATCGGGAACTGGCGATAGATCCAAGCTATCTTACCGGCATAGGTTTGCATCGCCTGAAGTAGCGTGGCGTGGAAAATTTTGCAGAACGGGCATTCCAAATCGGAGAATTCAACGATTTTCAATGGCGCGCTGGGATCACCCAAGATGTGGTCGGCCGCGGAAATCGGCTTCAGGTTGGCGGGCGACGGAAGCTGGGCGTTCGTTCCGGCAGAGTCGGCCAAATTGGCCGCCTGATTTTCGGTCTTCTTCCCGGTATTGTAAACCAGAGCCACCGTCACCATGAGTCCGGCGATCAAGATGCTCGCCGGCAAAAGATAATCGCGTTTTTGTTTTTCGGGTTCCATGTCAGGTTAGTGAAAATGCGATTGCAAATTGTGATTAAATTAATAATTCCTTGCAAATCATTAGGTGACCTTTATTATAGATTATTCTATACTGACTTTAGGTAGTGCACAATTTGAACTTAATCAAATCGCATTTCTACTACCTGATATGATATTTATGCTAGAATTTTAACCATAACCAAAATGAAAGTCAATTTCGGAAAGATAAAGTCTCTGCTCTTCGAGAATACCTCGCTCAAGCAAACGATATTGAAGAACACGTTTTGGCTGACGGCCGGAACCATGGCCAGCCGCCTCATCCGGGCGGTTCTCATTATTTACGCCGCCCGCGTTCTGGGAACCGAGGGTTATGGAATCGTCTCCTACGCCCTCAGTTTGGCTGCCTTTTTCGGCATTCTGACCGACATCGGCCTCTCTCCTCTGCTTACCCGCGAAACGATCAAGAATCCGGACAGGGTCTCGGCCTATCTCTCGACCACCTTTTTCCTAAAACTCGTCTTCACGACTCTCGCGACCATCCTGATGATCGCCGTCTACCCCTTAATCTCCAGGGCGGTCGACATAGGGCCGCTCCTTCCCATTATCGTCCTACTTCTGATCTTCGATAACCTCCGCACTTTCGGCTTTTCGATAACGAGAGCCCAAAGCAAGATGGAATGGGAAGCAGGCTTAAGCATCGCAACCGACGTCTTCATCACCGTTTTAGGCATCATAACCCTGCTCGTGGCTCCCCACCCCAAAGAACTGGCTGCGGCCTACACGGCCGGAACCATCCTCGGATTCTGCCTGGTTTTCTTCATCTTAAGAAAACAGTTTGCGGGAATCCTAACCAGCTTCGACAAGAAACTCGTTAAACCGATCATCACCAAGGCCTGGCCTTTCGCCATAATCGGGCTTCTCGGGGGGTTCATGATAAACATAGACACGGTCATAATCGGGATATTCCGGAGCGCCGGAGAGATCGGTCTCTACGCAGCGGCCCAAAGGCCCGTACAGCTTCTTTATCTCCTCCCGAGCCTGTTCGCGGCGAGCGTCTTTCCCATATTCAGCAAGCTCGTCCATGAAAATCGCCACGAAGCGGCAAGAAAGGTGATAGAAACCTCCATAACGGCCGTGATCGCGGTCGCCCTGCCCATCACGATCGGCGGCATCATCGCCGGCCAGCCCCTCATTAACCTGATATTCGGACCGGAATACCTGGACGCCACCCTGACATTCCAGCTCCTTCTCATTACCACCCTCTTGGTCTTCCCCGGAACGGTCATCGGTAATCTCATATTCGCCTACGATAAACAGAGAATCTTCATACTCTCGACCAGCGTCGGAGCGCTCGTTAACACCGGACTGGACCTGATCTTCATTCCGATCTACGGCATCGCCGGTTCAGCCGTCGCCACCATCATCGCGCAAATTTTGGTGAATATAATCAATTGGATCTACCTGAAGAAGATCCAGTCGTTCTCCATATGGCCCCATCTTTCAAGAACGATCTTGGCCACCGCGCTCATGGGAGGAGCCACCTACCTGTTCCTTATCTTGGGACTGAACGTGATATTGAATGTGGCAATATCCGGACTTATCTTCGCTGGAGTACTTTACGCGACCAAAGAACCCATTCTCGGGCATCTTGGCATTCGGAGGTCAATCGTGGGTTAAACCCCCACACCAAATTTTGGTGAGGGGGTGAACAATCCTCGTTATGGTGTGGGGGTAAACCTTGCAAACCCGGGAGCGGGCTAGCATAATCTAACTGAATGAATCCCGTTAGAGGCAATCAATTCTATTATGTTTATGTTATACGAAGTAAAAAGGATAGTACTTGGTATACAGGGTTTACCCCTGATTTACGGAAGCGCTTTAAGGAACATAATAGCAACGTAACTGGATGGACCAAAAATCGCGGTCCATTTGAACTTATTTACTATGAGGCCTCAAAAAACAAGACAGATGCCAGGTCGAGAGAAAAATATCTAAAATCAGGTATGGGTAAACGCTATCTGAAAAACAGATTAAAGCGCTTCCTGCCTCTAACGGGATGAAAGGATTTAAAAAGCTTATTCTCCTTCTGGGAGACATAATCACCCTTTATCTTTCCCTGGCCATTACCCTGCTTATCCGTTATCCGGCCGGGGAGTTCGATTTCTATTTCCAAAGCCATCTTTATCCGTTTTCCCTGATTTTCATCGCTTGGGTAGTCATTTTCTATCTTTCCAATTTCTACCAGTACAGCGAACTTCAGAACAGGTTTGTGATATTTAAACGCGCCGCGGGAGCGGTCGTCCTAAGCGGCATCGTTTCCACTATCGCTTTCTATCTCTTCGGACAATTTTTCGAACTGACACCGAAGGTCAATCTCCTCATTCTATGCGCCGTTTTCCTCCTGGTGAACTGGGCTTGGAGGATACTGATACTGAATATTTTCACCGCCGGCGCCGCCAAAATAATGATACTCGGCGACGCACCCCTTCTAAACGACATTGAATCCTATATCCGGGGAAATCCTCACGCCGGATACCAAATCGCCGAAAAAATCGCGGACATCAGGGGGAATGACGTTGCATCCCTCACCAAGACGATCAAAGAGAAGAAGATAAGCACGGTAATCATTCAGCCCAACATTGCCAAGGATTTCTCGACCCTCAAAACCGTGTTTCAGCTTCTGCCCACCGAAGTGAATCTGGTGAATGCTTGGGATTTTTACGAGCTCCTTTTCGAGAAGGTGCCTCTCAAGAACCTGGAAGAAAACTGGTTCATCGAGAAGATCTCCACTCACCGGCCGTTCTATGACGCTTTTAAAAGATTGGTGGACCTGTTCCTCTCGGCGACCTCGGGAATCATCTTCCTGCCTTTCAGCGTTATCATCGCATTTATAATAAGAGCCACCTCTTCCGGACCGGCCATATTCAAACAGGAACGCGCCGGAAAGAACGGCAAGGCCTTCACGCTATACAAATTCAGGACGATGTATAATGAAAACCAGGGGCCGCTCTGGACCGAGGAAAAAGATAAGAGAATTACGGCTTTCGGCAAGCTGCTTCGATTTTCGCATATGGATGAAATCCCCCAGCTCTGGAACATCGCGAAGGGCGACATATCCTTCACCGGTCCCAGACCCGAGCGGGTAGAACTCGCGGAAACGTTCAGTAAATTTCCTTATTACGAGATCCGCCATATCATCAAACCCGGACTTTCCGGCTGGGCGCAGATTAACTACAAACCGAGCGCATCGCTCGAGGAGGCCTACGAAAAACTCTGCTACGACATTTATTACGTGAAGATCCGCTCTTTTGTCTTAGATTTGCTAATAATCTTAAAAACAATAAAGTATTTTTTGCCAATCACGGCTAATGATAAAAAATAAAAACTTCATTATAATTTAATAACACAAATGAGAATACTTACCGGCAAAAAATGGAGAGAGGGATTTTTGGACTACTACCAAAATAAAAATGAATGCGGGATCCAAGTTCTTGCCTGGAAAAATCTTGAAAAACTTGAAAACGTCTATCACACAAGGCCCAAAAGCTTACGATTGCTGATCAATTATTTACCCGTTGTCGGACCCGAAGGGCTCTTCACGAAAACCTGGTCAAGGATCAGAGAAGAAAGGCGCAACGAAAAATATGTTTCCTGCGGCATAGGAAAGATCATTAAGAGCGCGAGCGGGCAGGGCTTCTCCGAAGGAGAATTGGTCGGGTTTGTAGCTCCCCTGCATCCGGCCCTTGTAGAACGGGTTGTTTTGCCCGAAAAACTTGTCTTTAAAATCGATGGATCCGACACGCCTAGAATACCGGAAGATTCAATCCTTTATTCTCCCCTTAAAAAAAACGAGTCGCAAAACGCGTGGTGGGAAGATATAAGAGGATGGAGCGTCTACTCGGGAATAGCAATATCCCAAGAAACGCGAAAAGAATTAGCAGAAGGGCTCAAAAAGGAGATTAAAAATACTGAGTGGTCCAAATCAGAGCGCATTGACGCGCGGAACCCAAGCCCCGTGGCAGAAATCAAGGGCCAGGTCACAAAAACAGATCCCAAGAGAAAATCCGGGGTCTTATTCGGTTACGGCAACTACGCGAAGATCAATATCATTCCTTACACCAAACAATCCGTAGATATAAAAACGGTTCACGAAATCGACCCGACGCAAATATTTTTGGAGCAGAGAATCCAAAAATGGGATTCGGTGCCATTCCCGAGAAAGGATGAAAAATACGATGTGTATTTTGTCGCGAGCTACAACCACACCCATGTTCCCATAACTCTCCATGCCCTAAATCAAGGAGCATATGTCGTAGTGGAAAAACCGGTTGTGATGGACTATGACGATCTAAACGAACTGGAAAAAGCCCTTAGAATATCCGGAAGGCGCCTCTTTATCGGATTCCACAAACGTTACGGAATATTCAATAAAATGGCCCTGGAGGATCTTGGCGTAAAATATGGCGACCCAATCTCATATCACTCCATAGTGTATGAGTTGATCCAGCCCGAATTCTTCTGGTATAACTGGCCGGTATCAAGAAGCACATTTCTTGCGAACGGCTGCCATCAGATCGACCACTTCCTTCACCTCAACAATTTCAGCAAACCGAAAGATGCCGGCATCAAACTCCTCCAAGACGATGCCGTTGAGGTATGGATAGAACTCGAAAACGGCGCCTCTTTCACGACGACCTTCAGCGAAAAGGGCACTTCACGAGTAGGGCCCAGAGACCACGTTGAACTCAAGGTTCACGGAAGGAACGTACGGATAACAGACGCCATAAAATACCAATCCGAGGACAATCACAGAATAATCAGAAAAAAGAGAATATTCAAAACCCAGAGCTACAGGGATATGTACCAGACGATAGTGAAGAAAATAGCCAATAACGAAGAGGGGGACTCCATAGAATCAATCCTTATTTCATCAAAGATAATGCTGGACCTTGAGGAAAAACTCCAGAAAATGAAGGGATGGGGCGACAAGTACAAAAGAGCTAAGAAAGAATTTTCGAGCTATTTTAATTAACTATTTCATCAGCAGGCATTGCTCCAATTTATCCAAGCAAATGTCTTTGGTGAAATGATGCAAAACGTACTCTAGGCCGTTCTCCCCGAGCGTTTTGAGCGAGTTCTTGGCATCGTAGGCCGCGCGAAACGCCCTCAGAACCGCTTCGTGGTCGTCCGAAAACGCGACAAAACCGCACCGTGCTTCCTGTACGATCCGCACGGCATCGCTCTTGCGGTGAACCGCAACGATTACGGGAATTCTCCCTGCCATGTATCCCATGAGTTTTGCGGGGACCGCGGGCGTGGTATTTTTCGAGGTGAGGGTCGCAACCCCCACATCCATCTCCTTCACTAATTTAGGATATTCCCCGCTCGACACGAACGGCTTGAAGATAACATTATCCAGTTTCTTTTCACGCACGACTACTTCAAGACGCGGTCTATCCGTACCATCCCCCACAAAAAGAAATTTCACGGCGGGAATCGAACGGAACGTTTCCGCGGCATCAAGCACCATATCGAGCCCCTGCGAAGGGCCGAGTACCCCGCCGAAGAAAAAGATGAATTTCCCTTCGAGTCCCCATTGCTTTCGAAACTTCCCTGTCTCACGAACAGCGTCGAATGGCGCCGTATCTATCCAATGCGGAATAACACAGAGTTTTCCCTCCGGGACGCCGCGCATATCCCTAAGATAGTGCGCGTGATTTTCCGAAGGAACCACAAGAAGATCCGCCATCCTATAAACTTTCCGCTCCATTCCGCCGAAGACCAGCTGGATTAAGGGTTTCTGCCACGCCGAGACAAGGTCAATGCCGTTCTGCGGAAAGATATCGTGGATATTCGGAACGAACTTTGCGCGGTAGTGCCGTGCGAGTTTTGCCGCGGCGAGGGCAAGCGGCAACGGGGGGCTATGGACAATAACTATGTCAAAAGGTCCGGGTACAATTTTCCGAACCGCCCGCGTGAAAAATTGCGGAAGGAAAAGTTGATTGATGCCGCGGAAAATGTAAGGCACGCGGTGGTGTGGGAGAGTAGCGATGCGGACGACGCGGACGCCGTTCATAATCTCGTCGCGCGGAATCGCCTTGGTATCTGTCCCGGGCGCTAGGTTATATCCTGGCACCGTGGTCGCGACAGACACCGTGTGGCCTTTCGCATACAAACCCTCCGCGAGATCAGCCATAAGCTGTGCGGCGGAGCGGACCTCGGGGGGATAGGAGTCGGTGACAATTAAAATGTGCATATTTGTGTCATATATGTAGGTTCTTTTGAAAATAGTTCTGAAAAGCGGTGATAATCTTCTGTGCCGCAAATCCATCACCAAATGCAGCATGCGTTTTAGACATCGACTGATAATAGGCCGCATCATCCAATAATCTTGTCACTTCACCTACAATCAGTCCCTTATCCGTACCCACAAGCTTTATATTACCACCCATGAGCCCCTCGGGCCGCTCGGTCGACTCCCTCATCACAAGTGTCGGCTTTCCCAAGAACGATACTTCTTCTTGAATACCTCCGGAATCGGTAAGTATCACATATGCTTTTTTCATAAGCGCTACGAATGCGTGGTACTCTATAGGATCGACGAGAAAAATGTTTTTGCAACCTCCAAGCATCGATCTCATTGGCCTGCTGACATTGGGGTTCGCGTGAACTGGATATACGATTACTATATCACTTCTTTTTTCGGCGATTTCTCTGATTGCTTCGGCAATATTCTTCATCCCCTCGCCAAAACTTTCTCGGCGGTGGGCGGTTACGATTAACAATTT
>Ga0163200_1000933_pt1 | contig 11467 bp, 9 predicted proteins | sample PL_2010_200m_FD_113535 | JGI IMG/M metagenome (GOLD analysis project Ga0163200, IMG submission 113535) | Freshwater microbial communities from Powell Lake, British Columbia, Canada to study Microbial Dark Matter (Phase II) - PL_2010_200m | ecosystem: Environmental > Aquatic > Freshwater > Lake ... | reverse complement strand
GCCGAACTGATGATCATCAACGCCGCCCGCCTGCTGCGGGATGGCGATGCCGTCTTCGTCGGCGTCGGACAGCCCAACCTGGCCTGCAACCTGGCCAAGCGCACACACGCCCCCAACCTGGTAATGATCTATGAAGCGGGTGTCATCGGGGCGGAGCCGGCGCGCCTGCCGCTCTCCATCGGCGACCCGACGCTGGTCAGCGGCGCGCTCGCGGTGGTCAGCATGTACGACATCTTCTCCCTCTATCTCCAGCGCGGCAACGTGAACGTGGGTTTCCTCGGAGGCGCGCAGATTGACCGCTTCGGCAACATCAACGCCACGATCATCGGCAGCGACTACGCCCATCCCAAGGTGCGCCTGCCCGGTTCCGGCGGCTCGCAGGAGATTTCCGCCTGGGCGGAGCGCTGTTACATCATGACCCCGCACCAGAAACGCCGTTTCCCCGAAAAAGTGGATTTCATGACCTCGGCCGGTTTCCTCTCCGGGCGCGCCGAACGCGAAAAAGTCGGCCTGCGCGGCAAAGGTCCGCTCGCGGTGGTAACAGACCTGGGCATCCTCGAACCCGACGAGACCGGCGAGTTGGTCCTGACCGCGCTGCATCCCGGTAAGACCGCGCAGCAGGCCATAGACAACACCGGCTGGCCGTTGAGGGTGGCAGATAATTTACGAACCACCGAACCGGTCACGGAGAAGGAACTCAGGATATTACGGGAGGAGTTGGATCCAACAGGGATTTATTTGAAGTATAGAGTCGTGAGTCGAGAGTCGAGAGTCGGGAGTCGGGAGTGAGGAGGTAGGAAAATGGAAGAACGACAGAAGATACGTAGTTTTCACGATCTAATCGTATGGCAACGAGCAGTTGAATTCGTGGTCAAAATCTACGCTGCCACGAAGAACTTTCCTCACGAAGAAATCTAAGGTCTGACCTCTCAGATCCGGCGCGCAGCAGTCTCGATCCCATCCAACATCGCTGAAGGGCAAGCGCGCAATACAAAAGGCGCCTTTGCCAACCATCTGGATATCGCCCTCGGTTCCGCCGCCGAGTTGGAAACCCAACTGACCATCGCGCTGAAGATCGGATACCTGCAACAATCCATCTACGATAGTCTCATTGCTGAACTTACTGAAATTACGCGTATGCTTTATGGCCTGCTCAACAAGGTCCGTCCTAAACCCCGATTACCAACGAAGCCCGACTAACAACTAACGACTCTCGACTCCAGACAATGAAGCGCCTCTTCCTCTCCCCCACCGAATCCCGCCTGCGCGCCGGCTGGCGGCTGCTGCTGCACGGCATCATTTACAACTTGTTGACGATATGTCTCAGCCTGCCGGTAATACTCTGGCTTCTGATTGCCAAGAATGATCCCAATTCAAGCCCAGTTCTGCTATTCAGCAACCTCGCCACGCTGGGTGCTGTGACCCTCTCGGTCTTTCTAGCGCGGCGGTTCCTGGACAGGCGTTCGTTCGCCAGCCTCGGGCTGAAGGTCAATCGTCATGCACTTCTCGATGTACTGGCCGGTTTTTTCATCGCCGGGCTGATGATGGGCTTGATCTATCTGCTCGAATGGGCGCTCGGCTGGATGAAATTCGAGGGGTTCGCCTGGCAAACCAGCCCAAGCCCATCGGTCATCGGCAATGCCCTATTTGCGCTGGTTATCTTCATCCTGGTTGGCTGGAACGAGGAACTGCTCTTTCGCGGCTATCGCTTGCAAAACCTGAGCGAAGGGTTGAATCCCGCCTGGGGGCTGGCTCTTTCTTCCGCCTGGTTCGGGGTGGCGCACATTCTCAACCCCAACGCCTCCTGGCTGGCCGTTGCCGGCATCTATCTGGCCGGTGTCTTCCTTGCCTTTGGCTATCTGCGCACGCGTCAACTCTGGCTGCCCATCGGCCTGCACATCGGCTGGAACTTTTTCGAGGGCGTGGTGTTTGGCTTTCCAGTGAGCGGCATGGAATTCTACCGCCTCATCCGGCAGACGGTCAGCGGCCCGGCGCTGTGGACGGGCGGCGCGTTCGGCCCGGAAGCTGGATTGGTGATACTGCCGGCGCTGTTGGTTGGCGCGCTGCTGGTGTATGGTTATTCAGTAAAGTCCAGCCCAATCGCCACGCCCACTAACGACTCCCAACTGACAACTCACGCCTCATGAAAGTCATCTTCCTCGACCTCGGCAGCACCTTGATCTACGCCCAGGAACCCTGGCCTCCGGTCCTGGCGCGCGCCGAGCAGGAACTGGTGCGGTGCTTGCGCCAGGCTGGCTTCCCGATAGAGAGCACGACCATCCGTAATGGTTTCGATACCTTCCTGGAAGCTTATTACGATCAACGGGACAAGGATAACGTCGAGCCGACCGCCTTCGTTTTCCTGCGCGAGCTGCTGACCAGGAACGGCTTCGGCAGCGTCCCGGACCCGATCCTGCGCCGCGCCCTCGGCTCCATGTACGCCGTTACCGAGCGCAACTGGCGCGTGGAGGAAGACGCCCTCTCCACGCTGACAAGCCTGAGAGAGGGGGGCTATCGCCTGGGGCTGGTCTCCAATACCTCCGACGACAACAACGTACATGCGCTCGTTGACCAGGGCGGTTTGCGTCCCTTCTTCGACCTCATTCTCACCTCGGCCGGCTGCGGATACCGCAAGCCGCACGCGCGCATCTTCCAGATTGCTCTCGACCACTTCGAGATCCAACCAGAGCAAGCTGTCATGGTCGGCGACACGCTCGAGGCGGACATCGCCGGGGCAAACAGCCTGGGCATCTACAGCGTCTGGATCACGCGCCGCGCCATCCTGCCCGCGGACGGCGAGCTGACCATCCAGCCGCAGGCTGTCATCTCCACCCTTGCCGAGCTGCCTCCATTGCTAAAAGACCTCGAACTTAAAAGCTAACGGCTGCCTCTTTTCGCCAATCTGCAATCTGAAATCTGCAATCCAAAATCCCCCATGTCCCCTTCCCGTAAATTTCTCCCTTATCTGGCCCTGGCAGTCGGCATCCTGGCGCTGAGTTTTTCGGCCATGTTCGTGCGCTGGGCGGACGCACCCGGGCCTATCACCGGCTTCTACCGCATCTTATTCGCCGCGCTCCTTCTGACGCCATTTTTCGCCAGACGTTGCGCAAAGCAGTGCACGGTCAATAGAACGAACGTTATCTTCCCCATCCTCGGCGGGCTATTCTCCGCCCTTGACCTGGCAACCTGGAACTCCTCCCTGAATTACACCACCGCCTCGAACGCCACCCTGCTGGCCAACACCGCGCCGCTCTGGGTGGCGTTGGCCGCATTGCTGATGTTCCACGAAAAGCTAAAAAAGGGCTTCTGGTTTGGCCTGGGATTAGCGCTGGTCGGTGCGGCGTTAGTGATGGGCAACGACTTTTTCATACATCCCAAGATAGGCCTCGGGGACCTGATGGCGACCGCGGCCGGCGTGTTCTACGCCGGATACTACCTCGCCACACAGCGCGGCCGCCAGCACCTCGATCCCATCACTTACATCTGGCTGGTGACCGTCAGCGCCAGCGTTGGCCTGTTGGTCATCAACCTGGCGCTCCGCAACCCGCTGGCCGGTTACTCCACGCAAACCTGGCTGGTCTTCCTTGCCACCGCGCTGGTTTCACAGATCATCGGCTACGTGGCGGTCTCTTACGCCTTGGGCCACCTGCCCGCCTCGGTCGTCGCGCCGACCATGATCGGCCAGCCGGTGATGACCACCATCCTCGCCATCCCTTTGCTGAACGAAATCCCACAGCCCATCCAATTGCTGGGAGGCGTCGCAGTGCTGGCAGGCATCTACCTGGTGCACCAGTCACATGGCCGCAGCCGGGCAGAAGGCAGCGGAGTCCAGCTCAGCAATTGCCTGCCCTGACGGGCTAGGCCAGGGAAATTGCCGGGAAAAAGACTTGCATTCTTTGTCCAAATTTTATATACTGATGTCACCTGAACTTACCTGAAGCAAGAGGAGGATGCCATGTACCTTCAAGAAATTCTCGAAGTTGCCGTAGGTCTGGTTTTCATGTGGCTGGTCGTGAGCCTGGCTGCCATGCAATTCCAGGAATGGATCGCCAACGGGTTCAAATGGCGCGCAACAGGCATGGAAGGCGCCATCCGCTCCATGCTTGGCGGCGACAAGGAAGGCCAGGGGTTGACCGAAATACTCTATCAGCACCCGCTGATCGCCAGCCTTAGCTCCAGTACTCATAAGAAGCTTTCCTACATCCCAGCCGATAAGTTCGCCCTGGCGCTGTTCGATATCGTCATGACAGCCGGAACGGATGCCTGGCCGGTCAAGCACGCTCTGGATGATGTAAAAACCCAAGTGGAGGCCATGTCCAATCCAGAGCAGAAAAAGCTGGCGACGGAAGATTTCGAGGCGCTGCTGGCGACCGCCAAGCAGATCGCCGGCACCCAGCTCGGCGATGCGGCCGTGGATAGCCTCAAGATGCAAATCCAGAACTACGGAGAAAAATATCCCCAGCTCAAGCCTGCAATCGAGTTGGCGCTTCCGCAGATCAATTCTTACTACCAGGATTTGGTTGAAGAACAACACAAGGCGCCGCCAGCCGGGCAGGATAAAGATCTGACGCTCCGCCAGATCCGGCTTGGCTTGTTAGCCATGGACAAGGTCTATCCCAATGCGAAGAAAGCGCTGAACTCCCTGCTGACCGGCGCGGAAGAATACGTCAATGAAGGCGAACAAGCGCTGGCGAGGGGACGGAAGCAGGTCGAGACTTGGTTCGACGACTCGATGGCTCGTCTCTCCGGCTGGTACAAACGGAAGGCGCAGTTGGTCGCCTTTGTGATCGGGATTATCCTGGCCATTTTCTTGAACGTGGACTCCATCAACGTTGCCACCATGCTATGGCGTGAACCGACCTTGCGCCAGGCCATCGTCGCCCAGGCGCAAGCCTACGTGACGGAAAATCCGCAAGGCCCAGCCGTCACGGCGACGCCGACCGCGACGCTCGAAGCCGGCGCTGCACTGGATGCTTCGCAACCCACAGCCGAGACTTCAACCCCGCAATCTCCAGGCAAAACTGTCGCTGAATTGCAGAAGGAGCTCCAGGCTCTAAACATCCCGTTTGGCTGGGAGCTTACCGCCTTTGACACAGGCGGCAAGCAGTGCACGCTCATCCCAATCAAAGACAGCCAGGTATTCGGCTTCTACGGCAAGAACGAGGCAGGAGAACCGGCCTGCAAATACATCTCCAACTTCCCGAAAGACTGGACGAGCGGGTTGAGCAAGTTCTTCGGCCTGCTGATGACCGGCGCGGCGGCTGCCCAGGGCGCGCCATTCTGGTTCGACATCCTGAAGAAGCTGATCAACGTCCGCAGCACGGGGCCGAACCCGGCAGAGAAACCTGCGGGATAAGATAGTGCAAAATACAAAAAAGGGCTGCCATTGCGCAGCCCTTTTTACTTGGGGCTATTAATACAGAAACGACGGGACAATCTTGCCCGTCACGAACAGGAACATCACCCCCAGCAGGCAAACCACCACTAAAAGCATCACCGACAGGATGAAACGCTGTTGGGCGTTCATACCCAACACCTTATCCAAAGACGGCTTGGGCAGCGCTGCTTCTTCCTGGACAGGAACGACTTCCTCTTCGAATTCGAATGGTGACGAGGCAGCCTGGTCGCGCAAGTTATCTAGCATAGTGAACCTCGCTTTGTAGTTTATCCTGTAAAAAGTATATCACACAACCGGACGCAGGTGGACTTCCCCAAAGCGCACGGAAAAGACCTCCCCTTGAGGCGAACGCAGACGCAGGCTCCCGTCACGCTCCAGACCTTCGACCTGTCCGGCGCGGATCGAGCGCAGCACCGTTCGTGCCGCGAACAACGGCGGCACGCCGGTGCGAGACGGCATTCGTTGTCGCTGGCCCTCCGCGCCAGCGGATGCTTCGCTCCAAACCTGGACCTGCTCGCCGCGATAAGCCAGTCGCGTTTCCCAGGCCTGGATGAACTCATCAGATCCCAGGCGCGGACGCCAGGCAATCAGCGCGGTAAGAATATCGTGAAGCAGCGGCAGCCGGTCAATGTTCAGGCCGGTGGCTGTCTCCAGGCTGGTGGCCGGAAAATCCAGCGATTCTGCATCCGGGACGGCTTCCGGGCGCACGTTCAACCCGATCCCCAGGATCACGCTCTCGGCCCTTTCTCCCAGCCAGACCGCCTCAGCCAGGATGCCGCACAGCTTGCACCCTTGCACAAGAACATCGTTGGGCCACTTGATCTCCGGCTTCAAATCATATTTTTCTTCCAATGCAGAGACGACCGCCAGCGCGCCCAGCGCAGAGTACAAGGCAACGAACTCCCCCTCATCCGCCGCTGGGCGGAGAACCAGGCTGAAAGCCAGGGCTGCGCCAGGCGGGGTGATCCACTTGCGCCCCAGGCGGCCGCGGCCGGCCGTCTGTTCCTCGGCAGCGACCAGCGCCAGGTCCGGCGCGCCCGCGGAGGCCCAGGCCAGGGCCACGTCATTGGTCGAGCCAATTTGCGGATAATAGCGAACGCCGCCCAGCGGAAGGTCGCGGAGGGCGGCTTTGAGCTTGCGTTCACGCAAAGGGCTTATGGGAGAACGTACCATGGGTTGATAAAATCGCCATTCTGACGGACTTCGAAGTGCAGGTGCGCTCCGAACGAGTTGCCTGTATTGCCAGCCAGACCGATTGATTGACCAGCGGAGACACTCTGGCACACACTAACGTAGATCGTGTTCAAGTGGGCATAAAGTGTAACGTAGCCATTGCCATGATCTATCATGATCACGTTGCCATAACCGTAATTCCAACCGCCATCAGCTTTCACAACCACTCCGGAATCAGCCGCATAGACCGCGCCGCCCTCGCCATCCGCGATGTCAATGCCCAAATGGCCTGACCAAAAATCGTTGCCGGAAAGGTAGTGATTGGGCGCTGGCCAGACGAACGCACTGCTACCGACCAACCCACCGCCGCACGCACTACCGCCTACATTGGCTGTCCCAGATTGGCCACGAGCTACAACTGGTACTAGATACCAAGATGGATTATCCATCGCACGCTTTCCCCCTGGCACCATCACAAAGGTACCCGTTGTAATTTCCGGGTTGGTCAGGTCAATATCGTTACCGGGCCAATCCAGGATGTCATCCGGGTTGGCCTTGTATTTCGTGGCGACGGCCTCGATCGAATCCCCTGCCTGCCACGTATAATAGACGCCATCCACTGGAGGGATCTTTAGAACCTGACCAACGCGGATGCTATCCGGGCTGTCTTGAAGGATGTCGTAATTCGCCCACAGCAGCGTCTCCGGCTTGATGTCGAACTGCTTGGCAATGCCAAAAACCGAGTCGCCGCGCTTGACAGTGTATTCCACCGGATAATAACGCGCCTGCGCGGGGATGCTGGTCTTCAAAGAGACCAGGCGAGTTATTCCTTTCATTGTGGAGGCTGAAGGGCTGGTCAATGATGGCAACGCGCCAGCCTCTTCTGTCGGCGTGGCTGCTTGGGTTGCTTCCGGTGAGGACGAATCAGGTGACAACGAATTGGGTGACAACGAATTGGGTGACAACGAATTGGGTGAGGACGAATTGGGCGACAACCAGTTCGTTATCACGGCCGGTTGGACCTTCCAGAACGCAAAACCAAATAGCGAGAGTACGACAAGGCCAGTCACAAGCCAACTGATAACGTTAAACAGGCGAGAAGATTGCATGTTTGTACCCGTAAGGTTTACATCTCTTCAGTCAATTTTTCCAAGAATTCCTGGTTGTTCCTTGTCCTGGTCAGGCGTTGCAAAATAGCCTCCGTCGCCACGGAGGTATCCATGCCAGCGCCTTGCGGCGGCGTAGAGATCATCTGAATGTACATGCGCCGCATCAGCCAAACGCGCTGGATGAGATCCGGGCCAAGCAGCAATTCCTCGCGGCGGGTTGACGAGCGTTCGATATCTATAGCCGGGAAAATGCGCCGTTCTTGCAGCTTGCGCGAGAGCAAAAGCTCCATGTTGCCGGTGCCTTTGAACTCCTCGTACACCACGTCGTCCAGGCGGGAGCCGGTGTCCACCATACAGGTCGCGATGATGGTCAGCGAGCCGCCCTCTTCGATGTTGCGCGCCGCCCCGAAGAAATGCTTGGGCGGATAGAGCGCCGAGGGGTCCATGCCGCCCGAAAGCGTGCGCCCCGACGGGTTGACCACCAGGTTATAGGCGCGCGCCAGGCGGGTGATGGAGTCCATAAGGATGACCACGTGGCGGCCGATCTCGACCAGGCGCTTGGCGCGGTCGAGGGCGATCTCTGCCGTGCGGACGTGGGAGGTGACCGGTTCGTCGAAGGTCGAGGCGATCACCTCGGCATCCACCGAGCGATCCATGTCGGTCACTTCCTCTGGACGCTCGCCGATCAAAGCCACCATCAAATGCACGTCTGGGTATTGGGTGGAAATCGAGTTGGCGATCTCCTTCAAGATGGTCGTCTTGCCGGCCTTGGGCGGCGAGACGATCAGGCCGCGCTGGCCGCGCCCGATGGGAGCGATCAGGTTGATCAAGCGCGTGGACAGGATGTCCCCCCTGGTTTCCAGGTCGAAGCGCTGCTCGGGGAAGATCGGGGTCAGGTCTTCGAATCGCAAGCGGAGGCGAGCCTCCTCCGGGTCCACACCGTTGACCGTCTCCACCTTGAGCAGGCCATAGTGCCGTTCGGATTCGCGCGGCGGGCGGACGTGGCCGATCACCAGGTCGCCAGAGCGCATCTCGTAGCGCCTAAGTTGCGCCTGTGATACGTAGACATCGTCCTCGCCGATCTGGTAGCGCGCCGAGCGCAGGAAGCCGATGCCCTCGCTCATGATCTCCAGGATGCCGCCGCGCACCTCGAGGCCTTCCTTCTCAGCCTCCAACTGGCGGATGTGCAGGAGCAACGCTTCCTTCTTCAGGCGATTGGCGTTCGGCACGCCCATATCCTTGCCCAGCGCGCGAAGCTCGGCGAGCGGTTTACTTCCAAGTTCAAGTATGTTCATATGGCTTTCTCGATGAAATCTAGATTTGGGTTGGGAATGATGGTAGCCAGTAGGCTGCCATGAAGGAAATGCAAACAAAAACAAGCGCCCCCAAAGATGGGCTTGTGATCAACTATTCCATTTTATAAGGTTGGGTTTTTTTCACATGCAATAAACTTGTCATCCCTACGAGGATGTTGCAAGCAGCTAAGTTGTGCGCATTATGGTTGCTGAAAGTGCAACCATTATAGCACGAGAAAAGGGCGGATGCAAGCGGGTTTTGAAGCCAATTTTACCCTCAAGCCAGTGTCATGGCGCAGCCATCCGCGCGCGGATCGGAGCCTCCGGTCAAGACGCCGGTACGTGGATCACGCAGGATGGCCTGTCCGCGCCCGAACAAAGCGCGCTCCCATCCGCCCACTTCGCGGACCTGGTGCCCGCGTCCCGCTAAATCGGCCATCACCGCCGCCGGGACGCCTTCTTCCAACGCCAGCGTGCCGCCAGCCGTCCCGTCTTCGATGCAGAAGCGCGGCATATCCAGCGCGGATTGAGGATCGAGGCCTTGAGCGAGAGCCAGGAAAACCTGCAAGTGTCCCTGTGGCTGCATGAAGCCGCCCATCACGCCGAAAGCCGAGAATAGAGATTCGTGAGTAGAGATTAGTTGACCACTACTCTCTACTCTCTGTTCTCTGGTAACTAACGCGGGAATGATCGTATGATACGGCCTTTTCCCCGGTGCAAGGGCATTCGGATGAGTGGGATCGAGGCTGAAGCCGTGACCGCGATTTTGCAGCGTGAAGCCCCAGCCGGAAGGCACGATGCCCGTGCCAAAGCCCATGTAATTGCTGTTGATGAACGAGCAGGCATTGCCCCACCTGTCCACCACGCACAAATAGACGGTATCCGAACCAGCCGCCGGCGCGCCGCGCGGCTGGTCGAGGCTGGCTTTCCTAGGATTGATGAGCTTGCGCCGTTCGGCGGCGTATTCTTTCGAGAGCAAAGCTGAATAGACCTGTGATGTCTTGAAGACCTCACAGGTCTCGCGATGTCGCGGGTCAGCCACGCACCAGCGTGTATCGGCGAAAGCCAGGCGCAGGGCTTCGATCTCCAGGTGCAGCCGGTCAGCGCAGAGCGGATCGGCGGGCAGGTCGAAGCCTTCGAGGATGTTCAAGGCGATCAGCGCAGTCAATCCCTGCCCATTGGGCGGACATTCCCACAGCCGCAGGCCGCCATAGCTGGCGCTGATGGGTTCATCCCAGGTGGAGATGTGGGCGGCCAGATCGGCCACCGTCATGCAGCCGCCAGCCTTTTGTATCGTCGCGGCAATGGCCTCGGCGATTTCGCCCGCGTAGAAAGCCTTCTTGCCGCCTTCGGCTACTTTCTGGAATGTGCGCGCCAGGCCAGGGTTGCGGAAAATCTCGCCCGCCTGCGGCGCGCGGCCGTCAATCGTCATCTCGCGGCCGTTCAGGGCCGTGCGCAACTGCCGCTCGGCGGCGCGCTGCCAGAAGTAAGCCGTGACCGGCGCGACCGGGAAGCCCTCTTCGGCCAGGCGGATGGCTGGGGCGAGCGCTTTGCCTATTTTCAGCGTGCCATGCCGTTCCAGAAGGTCGCACCAGCCGGCACACGCGCCTGGCACGGTGACGGTGAAAGGGTGGTAGGGCGGGAGTTCCGCCAGGTTGTTTTTTCGCAGCAGTTCCAGGGTCAGGGAAGCGGGCGCGCGCCCGGAGCCGTTGAGGGCCGTGATCGCGCCGGTCTTCGCCTCATAGAACATGGCAAACATGTCCCCGCCGATGCCGGAGGAGGTCGGCTCGGTGACGTTGAGCGCCGCGGCGGTCGCCACGGCGGCATCCGCGGCGTTCCCGCCCCGGGAGAGGACCTCTAACCCGGCGGCAGTCGCCAGCGGCTGGGAGGTGGCAACCATCCCGCCGCGTCCCATCACGGGCGAGCGGCGGGATGGGTAGAGGGTTTCAGGCATAAAAGACTCCGGGTTTCGTAAAACGTAATGCGCCGAAGGCCTACTCGGTAAAACGTAAACCTTACGTTTCACGTTTTACGTTTCACGTCTTTGTCTTGCGGTGGTTTTACTGGCAGCGTCGTCACAAGCACCTTGTCCACGCGGTTCCTGTCCATATCCATCACTTCGAAGCGCAGGCCGTTCCACTCGAACTGGTCGGCAGTTTTTGGAATACGCCCCAGGTGCATCATTACAAAACCGCCCAGCGTTTCGTATTCCTCCTCGTCGGGCAGGTGGCGCAGGTTGAATATCTCCTTGAAATCATCGTTCGAGAGCATCCCGTCCAACAGCCAGGAACCATCCTGCCGCTGGGTGGCCTGCGCCTCCCCACCGAATTCGCCGACGATTTCTTCGAGAATGTCGGCCAGGGTCAACAGTCCCTGCAAAACCCCGAATTCGTCCACCACCAAAACCATTTCGCGTTTGGCTTCTTTGAATATCTCAAGCGCCCGCGAGCCAAAGGCGGTCTCTGGAACATAAAGGGGCGGGCGGGCGATTT
>Ga0163200_1000932_pt1 | contig 11467 bp, 18 predicted proteins | sample PL_2010_200m_FD_113535 | JGI IMG/M metagenome (GOLD analysis project Ga0163200, IMG submission 113535) | Freshwater microbial communities from Powell Lake, British Columbia, Canada to study Microbial Dark Matter (Phase II) - PL_2010_200m | ecosystem: Environmental > Aquatic > Freshwater > Lake ... | reverse complement strand
CCTATAGACTAAACCATTCTGCGTTACTCACAGAACCCCACCCACCGATCTTCAGCCAGTCAGTTTGGATCGCTCCCATACCGCCCATGTGATAACCAAAGCGGCTCTTGCCTTCGATGATATAAGCCTTATCTTCCACGTATGGTAACTTCGGTGCTCTGGCTCTCTGTCCCATGTCTGCAAATATCTGGTCGGGGTTGTAAAGCAGCACGATCAGTGTAGCAAAAGCTTCTGCTAAACCAGACCAACGAACATCAGTGACGTGGGGTATGCCGCCGACGTAACTGCGACTGAGTTGGCTGAGGAGCCAGATGGGGCGTTGTATTCGTTTAGCGGCGGTGGAGATCACTCGGTAAATCTTGCTTGCCATCTCGGTGCTTTCTTCCTTATCATCTGGTATCATCATGTCTGCAAAATCCAGGCCGATGGCGTAGATGTTGGGATGGGCGGCGACAAGTTGGGCGATTTTGGTATAGGCTTCGTCGATGTCATAGATGTCATCAGTGATATGAACCAAAGACCTCTGCTTTTTAGTTACCTTTGGGTTGATCTCTAACCAGCGAGCAAGGTCTACTTCCTTGGTCATCTCGAAAGAGAACAGACCGAACTCTTTGCCTTGTTTGGTCTGAGCGTCCATCAGTTGGATCAGAAAGCTGGATTTTCCAGAGCCGGGCGGGGCGGCGATTATGTTCATGCCATATCTGGGTGTGCCGCCGAAGTATTTGTCGATCAAGTCCCAATAGGTGGGTATCCAGATGTTGGCTTCTGGTGTGACCTTATCCATTGTGGTGAACTCACGAAGTCCTGTGTTCAGGCGGGAGACGCACGATAGGGCTTTGCCCGCGTCTATGTCCTCACCTTGGACTAACTTCTTAGCATATCTCATCATCTCAGTCCCAATTTCTTGGCGGGCTGAGATTGTCTCCAAGAGCTTGATGTATTTACCTACATCCTCAGTATCATTCAGCGACTCGGCGGCGGCGGAGCAGGTATTCACCGGAGAGAAGCCAACTTTATCAATCACGCCTCCTTCATCTGCGCCTTCTCGCATGGCTATTACTATCTGATTGTACGGCTGTTCTAAGTCGGTTGGGTTGATCGCTGAAGGACTGATCTTGTGTATCAGTACCAGCCCCGCTATTATCTCGCTTATACTTGTGAGATTCATCTCGTAGTCCTTTTGCACCATGTAGATTGTATGTGCTGTAGTGCTCAGCACACAGATAGATGCCAGTTTGAATATCCAGTCCGAATAGGGATTGGATGTCCTGTTCATAAAGGTACTTATGAACAGGACGTTCACATCCTGGCATCTTGCAGACGCGATTATTGCCCATCCTCTGATTCATTGCTACCGAGAGTACGTAAGAACCAAGCTGTTTCGTCATCATCTAAGCAGCCGCCCGGAGCGTTGTATCTCTGAACAAGCTCGATGTACACATCCGGGAAAGCTGTCTTTAGCTTCTCCAGATTAGTGTCATCTGCCTTGCGCATGGCAGCCATAATCAAAGCGTAAAACGATGGATCGTCTTCTGCTAAAGTTATTGATTGTTGATAAGCAACGATTCCGTAGTTCATGTTATTCCTCCTCTACCGAATAGGTGCGAGAGCGGAGCAGATCGCCGGATAGTCGTTCCATTTGCTCACGCTCATCAGTTGGGCGGTTCTGGGCTACATAGGTTGCGGCGTTTACCAGATCAAAGACGCGGGGATCATTCGTCCTACCGTAACTGGTGGCCTCACCTGTGATGGTAGCCAGCCAATTCTCTTTGGCTTCGACGGTGATACCGTACTTCTCAGCCCAGGTGTCCACGATGTTATCCAGTTGTTTGGGGTCTACGTGAAGGTTTTGGGAAGCGATAAAGTCATTGGCTGCCTGTTCACTCATCTTCAGTGAAGTAGCCAGAGCATCAGCCACCAAGGTCTGCATCATGGCTTCTTTGATAAAGCGGTGGCGAATTTCAAACGACTCTTCTTCATTCCATCCGTAAATCACGCCATTGCCGCAGACCATGCGATACACAGCAGAAGTAATCCTTACTTTGCCGTTGCCGATTTCGCTGTTGCGGACGTAGACCGCCGGGTGAAGGCCGCCGTGACCATATTGGTCAGGAGTATCATTGCCGAAGGTGATGTTCGGGAGCAAGACGTATGCCCGCAGGTTATCGCCCACTTCGGGGCGGTGGACTTCCGGCTGGTAATGGCTTGCTTGCATTGCCAATACCACCATATCCAAGAGTTGGACGTTGTCGTACGGTGTGTACTGATCGGACAACACCGCCCGGATGTTCTCACCTTTCAGGCGGGTAAGTAACTGCATCTCTGGGCGGACAGCCGTGAGAAAGTCCAGCATGGTGGAGCGTAACTCATCTGGGCAATGTTCTGGGTCGTTCATCCAGCGAGCGGGGGCATCCAGGCGGCCTTCGATTTGGGACAGCGCCCAGTCGTTCAGCCGACCGAGTGCCACGGTGGGGTTATTCCCGTCTGCTGATGTAACCAGCCGGTCGGGGTGGAAGTTCAGGTTGTGTGAAGACACAATCATATCGGAGCAATCATGTGCGTATTCTTGCGTGCGATAGTGTAGATCGTCTAAGGTAATGCTTAGTGGGTGAGACATTGTAAGTCCTTTCTCAATTCATCTGGGTCGTGTAATTTGTGTAAGTAATCATTGGGGTCTTTTGTTCCTCCCGGATATGATAGGAGTAAGACCCGTCCGCGCCAATCTAATCTCGCTGCCAGTTGTCTGGCTTCTTGTTCCTCCTCTTTATCAGGCACGATATAAATCTTACCACGATGGAAGTCCAACCACTCAGGGTTGAATACTCCCTTCCCGCCGGTGCTGGACACGGCAGGGAAACCAAGCAGGGTTAGGGTGATAGCATCGAACAGTCCGAAGGTGACGTAGATCGTATCCGCCTTTTCCACTTCTCTGATGTATGGGACATACAGGGTCGGTTTCTGTCCAGGTATTTGGTAGAAGCGCATCCCTGTTTGTTCTTGTATCCAGGGGCAGGCACGAAATACCACGTCAATGGTCTTCTGTTCTCTGTTGAACACGGGGATGGTGTACCAGCTTTCGTAGTATCCGAGACCAAAGCGCACCCGGCCACCCAATACACCACGCTCCTCCAGATAGTCCTGGTAGGCTGGATTATCCCTGAGAAATTTGTAGCCCATCCGGGCGATCTGATCTCCAGACCACCCGGATGTGTGTGGATAATACTCAGCCTTGACCATTCGTTCTGGAACAGCATTGGACAGTTTGGCCTTGCGCCACAGAGTACCCAGTGCACCGCGCTTGTCGCATCCAAGACAACGAAATCCGTCGGCGTAAACCATCAAGCTGTTACGTTGGTCATCGTGGAAGGGACATTGTGCAGACACATAATCTTCATACCTATGAGCACCGGGCAGTTCCATTGCTTTCTCCAGCGGATCAGTATTCATAGCTTAAAAGGCGGGTGTCCAATCATCCTCTTTGCTCTCAGCGGGCTTAGCTGAGGCTTTCTTCTTGGCCGGAGCTTTGGTCGCTGGTTCTTCAGCAGATTTCTTACCGGCGGAAGTTTTGGAGTTGGACTTCGCAGCATCTTTGGCTGCTGGCTTAGCTGGAGCTTTAGCTGGGCGTTTGGGTGAAGTCATGCCGACAGGGAGTTCAGACAGAGTGGGCCAGCCGTTCTCAAAGTCGGCCTCAAAGGCGGGCGCGCTTTTCAGTTTGGAGATTTCAGCTTCCAAGGCAGGCAGGATGTTGTCGGTGTAACGAACAGCTAGGTTATCATAATCCAGCCCGATCAGGCGAAGGAAGTCTTCGGTTTCTCTCACTACCTTGGAACGCCCAACCAGCGAAGCAAATCCATTCTCGTCCGGCTGAAAGAGATAGTCCAGCACCTTTGCGAACTCACAGCCCTCAAAGTCGCCGGACGTGATCTTACAGATCACGGTGAAAACCGCCTTATCTTCAGCCATCCAGGAGCGGCCATCCTTGCTGGTGCGGGGGCCACCGGGCTGGATACGCCAGCGGGGAAGCTCACCTTCTTTGGCTTGGAAGGACACGAACTCAGCGAAGAACTTACCTAACCAGGGATGCACAGAGTAGATCACTGTGCCGGCTGTGTTCAGAGAAAAGGATGCCTGATCGAGTTTCTTGCCCTCTTTGGGAAGGTGGCAGTAGGCAGGGACATCTTCTTTGGCGATGTCATACCGCTCGCCGGTCACAGAGACCAGCTTCACACTGGCCTTCAGCACGACGATAGAGCCGTGGTCGAAGGTCTTACCGGATTTTACTTGTGATTTCATTTTGCGTTGCTCCTTTGATATTTTTTCAGTTTTGTGTTTTGGCGTGTGTCATTGGCGTCATCTATCATGTTTGATAGTTTGATAAGTAAGGATTGGAAGCCCCTCATTGAGATAACCACTCTCTCATCAGGCAGGATTTCAATGTCATCCTCATCGACTGGGACTTCAATGTAGAGATTATCACCGCCGAAGGTGGGGTTGTATGGCTTGTATTGAACAGGGTCGGGTGCGATTGTCAGCACTTGTAGTCTAACGACTTTTACTTTTGGCATTATTTATTTTCCTCTTGTAACCGCCGACTTTCTCTAAGAACGTGAGCAGGTCTGCTTCTACTGTTGGGATTTCGCGTATGCCTACAACTTGGCGGATCATCTCACGTTTTGTATTGACTAAATCGTTTACCTTTACATCAATCGTGTCTCTCGCAAGCAGGTAAACGGCTTGTACCGGGAATGTTTGTCCCGTCCGATCCAACCTCCCTTCTATCTGTTCTTCGACGGCAGGGTTCCATTCTCGCCCGACGAACAGCAGCGTTGATATATCCATCCCATTCAGTCCGAACAGGTCGATACCTTGCCCACCTGCGGAGGTGAGCAGCATCACCCTTTCATTGGGTGTAGTCTGCCAACGTTGTATCACGTCGGCTCGTTCCTTCTGGCCCATATCCCCCACAATCTTGACTACCTTATACTGCATCAGGTCTTGTTCCAGATAGCCGATTGTGTAGAGATAGGAGCAGTAGATCACCAGCTTCTTATCCGTGGACTCTAAGAAGTCCTTCGCCCACTCAGATGCAACAGCGGCTTTGGCGCGTTCAATCACCTGTTTCAGCGCCATTATCCATTCAAGATCAATGCTGAAGTAAGCCTTACCGAACAATCTTGTCAGAGTCTTATGATCTTCTCGGAACACCTTATAGTAATCAACCGTGTTCACCTCAACAGGAACAAACGTGCGAGTGATGCGTGGAAGCGAAGAAATGTCCTTCTTGTAGCGGCGGAGCATGACGGGAAAGATGCGCCTTTCCAATTCATCCAAATGCAGAGCAGCACCATATCCCATCCCATCGAAACAGTAGCGTTTCATGTAAGATGGGAATGACCAGGCGTCAGGGTCAAGGATGTTCAGCATGTTATACAACTCGGCGGGTTTGTTCAGCAGGGGAGTACCAGACAATCCTACGATGTACTTGGCCCTGCGACAGATGATCCTGGCGGCTCTCGTGCGTATAGCTTTATGGGATTTTATCGCATGGAATTCGTCCAGGATTACCATATCCCAATCTACTTTGGATAACTCCTCCAATCTATGGCTCATCATTGTCCAGGACATAATCAGTCTGCGGCAGGCCAAAAGGGTTTTACTGTCAGGAATGATTTGGATGGATATTCCTGGAAGCCAGTTGTGAACTTCATTCTCCCACTTATACACAACAGAAGCCGGGGTGACAATCAGGATTGTTTCGCATTTCTTGTAGCGTGCGTAGATCAGACTTTCGCAGGTTTTCCCTAACCCCACCTCGTCACACAACAAGCCGCGCCCGTTGACTGAATCCAAGAATGGAATAGCTACAGCCTGGAACGGATAAGGCTTGAAGCCGTTTACTGCATAGGGTTCAGGGTCGGCGGTCTCTCGGCTGAAAGCACCATCCTGTATGAGCTTATCAATACTCGGAGAAATGCGGATGTAAGGTGAAAGCTGGCGTTTCACTTCGGACGCGTGATAAGGCGTGGCAGGGACTTTCCACACCTTATCGGCTGGAACCCAGACCCGCCCAGGAATAGACTTTACAATGTCAATCAAGCCGGAGTCATAGGCAAAGGATATACAGATAAACTTACCTTGTATGGAGATCATCTGTTACCCCCTAAAGGCTGTTGATACGCAATATGTTGTTGTACCGACGACGGCGCAGGCGGAAACTGCCGGCGATGTCCCCATAGCAGGCATCATTGGCGCGTTCAGCAATCAGCCATCGTAGTTCAATACCATTCCAATCTTCTGGTATCTTTCCATCATCAATTTGGGCTACGATAGAGCGTGCTATTGTAGTACACAATTTGAATACAAATTGTTTTTGTTCTTCTGAAGTCATTGTAGTTCCCTTTCATCGGCAGGGTTGCCGAAAACGTTTTGTTTTATTTTAGCACGACATTTCAAAAAAGCAAGGGCGGATTTTTGAAGTAAGCCTTACTTCAAAAATCCGCTACTTGTGTCATGTTACAGATTGTGCTTCTTCAGACACTCTTCCCATTCAGCCTGGAACTGGTTATAGGGCAAACGGCTCTTTTTATCTCCGCCGTCGATCCAGTTCAGGTGTTTGCCAGTGGTCGGCCCCCAAACGTTCTCACTCACTTTCATACCATCACCGGCCCAGAATGCAACTAAGGTTTGGTATGAGTACTACATGGTAATGCCGCCGAGGTCAACGCATAGGGTATGAGCGCCGTAATTGTCAGAGCTATATTTTCCGTAATTCTTGATGCGCGGAAGGTTCATTTTATTACTCTCTTTCTTTGGTAGGTTATCCGAATAGGTGGAAATGTATTTTGAAGGGGGTTCTACAAGAAGTGAACCCCCACAATTTGGGCCGCCCTCAGTCGATCCAGAATGTGCCACAATGCGGACAGTGTGTGCCGCAAGGAGGATCATTCAGGTAGTACGTGTTGCGGTGACGATGAATGTCCATGTCCCCAGGAATGCAGCCGCCCGCTTTGAACACCTGGTTGTATTGATCCTCACGTGCCTGAAGTGCGTGTAGTTCTGACTTAGCAGGCGGGGCGGACTTCTTCTCGGTCTTGAAGGACACATCAGTGCAGTCACACCAGCCTTCAGACATGCCGCATACAGCGTAGGTGTAACTGTATTTGAATGTCTTATCCAAGAAGAGGTTCTCTGGGTTGAAGGGCAGGTCGAACTCATGCCCTTCCAGTTCGTAGTTGTCCCCACTACCCTCACTCATGTTGATGACTGCAATCATGGGGTTCTTGAAGTGGATTATGTTTGCGCCCTTTACATCAACTAACTTCATCACTTCGTCCCGGAAGTACACGACCAGGCGGCCCCCACCATAAGCCTGCTGGATCATCAAGTCAATGTGGGCGTCATACTTCTTGTTCTTCATCAGGATGTGGAGCGTGCGTTTGACATCCTTCAAGTTTTGTTCCAGCAGGTCGCCGTCGAACTCACAGTTATCCACCCACACGCCGGTGTCGTAGAAGCAGACTGGTTGGTTGGTGTGCCGAAGCAGATCATCCAATGGGGTGGATGTGTCACGCTCATAGATGATGTCTCTGATTTCCTCTGCCTTATCTTCCAGGAAGTTGTCAACGTCATCCTCACCGAAGTCATCAGACAGATGTTCCTTCAATTGCTTCAGGATTTCTGTAACGCTAGCATCCTGCGACTCAATCAGCCACCACTCATCAACACATTCATCCAGTTTGCAAATATCCTGGGCTTGAATGGCAGCCTGGATTTTATCTTCGCTTCCGTCCAGTGAGTCATTGTACTCGACATACACAAGCTCATACTTATTATCGAGTGTCTCTTTCACAAGATCAATGGTCAATTCTTTTGTGGCGTTCATTATTTTATTTCCTTTCTCTTATTACCTGAATTATCATGGTGTATTAGTCTCTGTTTATCTAGGTGTCTTACTCGCAATTCCTTATAGTCTTCCTCCTTTGCTATTCTAATGGGAACCTGCCCGATGCACATGCGCCATAGTTCTATCTGTGCCTGCATGAATTCCACTGTGCCTGGGACAACTTCCAGGTATGGATATGCGCCCTCTATCATGTAGGATAGGCGGCGCTTGAACGCAATCTTATTTGGCATAGACCTATCACTACGGCGGCGGGTGAACTCGCGGCGGGTAACAACTTGAATGTAAGCAGGTCTGCCCTTCAAGATGATGGCAATGTGGACAGGTAGAGGCAGGCCGTGATACCAGACAAGGTGATCGTACTGTATCACCTTCAGGTTTAGTGCTTCTGCTGCCTGACGCAGCATCAGCACTTCACGTTTGGGAGAACGGCGGCGTTTGTTCGCTCCTGCCCACTGTATCTGTATCACGTTACCGTCCATCTTTACTCCTGTCCACCAATGTCTCAGTGAACCGAGACAGCTTACCTATCAGGTCAATACGCCTGGCTTGGATCAACACAGCCAGACCAGACAGAATCAATGCCACCCGCTTATAGAATAGAGGTTTAGATGACAGGCGGGCGGCCTGCAATGTGAGCGTGTACTCCAGTTTATTTAAGTCCATAATCTTTTGCCCTTTCTTTGTCGGCCAACAAGATAGGCCGCCATCTCTGCCAGTCTGTATGCGCCAGGTCGTGACACACAGCACACAAGGCGATCTGATTATCCGGCGTGAGTGTGCCTCCTGCCGAGCGGGGAGTTATCTCATGGGTTGCTACAGCCTGGCGCACTAAGCAGTGACTACATCTAGCGGCCATCTTTACCCCCAAACTTTTTATAGATAGCCTCCAACCCATAGAGGACAATCACTGTAATCACAGCCACGATAAGTAAATACACAATGGTGGGCATGACTTACTCCTTTGGCAGATTGCCGTCAATGAAATCCTGCTGGCTAACCAAGTAAGTCTTACTCTGAATGAAGTCAGAGTGCTCACCCCGCAGGGCTTTGCTCATTTCCTCCGACGTGCTGTATCCTTGATACGCACTCAGGTTGGACAGCAGGCGGCGAGCAACCTGCTCATCTTCAGGTTTCACCAGTACGGTGAAATCCACATAGAACTGTGAGGGTTCGACGTTGAACCAGCAGTCGATACCCGCTTTCTTCATGGCTTTGATAATGATCTTGGGATCATCGTCTTGACCTTCAAAGAAGCCATTGCTATACTCAATGTCAGACAGTTCCACCAGGTCAGAGCGTTTCTGTATCTGGATAGGGAGCGCTTTGTTGCGGTTCTTGTATGCCGCCAGGACATCATCCACATCACAGCAATCCACGTGGACGTATCCATCTTCACTCTCAATATAGTCAGGCGTCCAACAATAGCCATCCGGTGATGTCTTGATGATCTTGTGGCACTTCGCACAGAAATCGTACTCATCATCGAAGCCGAAGTCGCCGTGAGTTTCCCAGAACAGATCAACCAACCCATTCAGTGGTTCTGGTATCTGGTAAGGGGTATGACCATCAGATGGATAGCGATCATCTGTGCCCAAGCGGAGATCATCAATCAAATCAGCAGTGTGTTCGTTGTTCAAGTATTCATCAGGAAAGAGTACGGGTTCAGGGCCGGGGATGATGTGATAGGTCATCAGCCCATGTTTGTCATACTGATCAGCAGTAGCGATGGCGTGGGCGTACTTGTTGTAGCAGCCAGCTTCGATAGCAAGCAAGGTGTTGAGTTTGTATACCGCCGACCAGCCACGCATGATAATGAATGGGGTGTCATCATCATCGTGTAGATGGCCGATGTCCAAATCACCATCCTCTATCAGTTTCCCCATGTGTGCGTTCATGTGATCCATAAACAGTTCAGTGTCCATTATCTACTCCTTTGTAGTTAGGATTCTTAGCATGATTCTGGCTTGCTTAGCAATCATATTTTTATGAGCAGCAGCATAAGCAGCATCAGCAGCAGCATAAGCAGCAGCATAAGCAGCAGCATCAGCAGCAGCACGAGCAGCATAAGCAGCAGCACGAGCAGCAGCACGAGCAGCAGCATAAGCAGCAACACGAGCAGCATAAGCAGCAGCACGAGCAGCAGCATAAGCAGCAGCATAAGCAGCAACACGAGCAGCAGAGAGTTCTTGGTCTGTTGCTTCTCCATTAACAAACTTCTCCGCCACTTCTACTGCGTGACGGCTTCGCTCGTCAGTGAGTAACTCCCAAATCTTTCGGACACACCGGCAGGCAAACAATCTTTTGGTACGGTCGTCCCAATTGGGGAAGGTTTCATTCCAGATGTTAGGAAGTTGTCCGCGTTTACAAATCTTGATTGCCATAGCCTTGATAAAGGCGTCTCGATCATGGTACTGTGACATAATCCATTCATGTATGATCTCAGCCTTTGAATCTGGCTGATCTGGCGGAACTCGGATGGACAATTCATTCTTTGTCCACTCACACTCATATCCTTTTCCAGTAATATCATCGTGACTATTCAGGCTGGGAGCGATCTTGACAGTCAGTCCTTGTTTAGTAGGGGCAACCTTGAAGCCAATGAATTCACACATTTTGTTCCTCCGTGTACATCTGTAGGTTCTCACAATCTTGTGAGTTAGCGAACTCTAGTTGTTCTGGAGTGTACTTACTGAAGTATTCTCCATCTGTGTCACCGGGGCGCAGGGTCAGAAAACCCAACAGCGACAAGGCCGCCTTATACGAGGTGGGGTCACGGTATGGGCAGAAGAAGTCATCGCCCTGGAAGATGACAGCATTCTTGATATGATGTCCATCTATCCGCTGAACATGAGAGAACTTATACTTGATCTGCCACTTATTGTCATCCGGGCGGCGGGCTATCGCTTGCATAGTCAGTCTATAATCATCAAAGTCATACGTTGCTCTCATTGCTGCCTCCATACATATCAGCCGGAAGATCATAAGCCAGCCAATCGCCTGGCGTATCCAGGTCGCCCTGACCAGGATAGCAAGGAGAGCAGAGGGCGCAGCGTTTCGTGGTCTTAGACCAGACCACCTGGGTACAAATCTCACCAACGATAGCGGCGTACTCGCGGGTCTTATCTGGCTTATACAGATTATCGTCGTCCCTGATCCAATCACCAATCAGGATAGTATCAGACGGGTTGGACTCGAACTCCGTCTCGATGTCCTCCTCTTCGCCCTCATCTGCATCTCCCCACTCCAGGCGGTGTTGGTTGTCCAGCCACTCTTCGTAGGCCAGGTTGATGCGCTTGTCGATCTCCTCACTCAGCCACTCAACGTGGTTGTTGGTGACGACGCCGGTGGTGGGCGTATCACTTACCACCCACACGCCATAATGATTGATTGCTTTTACTTCATTGTTATCCATGTCCTTTACTCCTTATGTGCCCTGTCGATGGTAGGGCAGACCAAAGGGATTGGAGCGGGGAGTGAAAGCCGCCCGCCTAAATAAAATTCTACGCCGTTTCCCCGAATAAAAACGTAACAAAAGTAACAAAAAAGACATGACATTTATCCTTT
>Ga0163200_1000930_pt1 | contig 11476 bp, 7 predicted proteins | sample PL_2010_200m_FD_113535 | JGI IMG/M metagenome (GOLD analysis project Ga0163200, IMG submission 113535) | Freshwater microbial communities from Powell Lake, British Columbia, Canada to study Microbial Dark Matter (Phase II) - PL_2010_200m | ecosystem: Environmental > Aquatic > Freshwater > Lake ... | reverse complement strand
TCAACGTGGGTGGCTGTGGCGGGCGCGGACGGAGGCGCGGCGCCATCCAGGGGACATTTCTATCGAGTTAAGCAAGGGGACATTTCTAAAGAGTTTTGACATGTCAAACCACAATGGTTGAACTTGCGCGGGGCCGACGTTATACTTCGTGCCTGTGAACAGACTTCTTGCCTTGTTTGTCGTGTGCGCTGCGGCAGCGCACGCTGCCGAACGCCCCGCCACGGTGGGCAAGCCCAACCCGCCACAGCGGGTAAACATCGTCTTTTGTTTCGCTGACGACTGGGGCCGTTACGCCAACTGCTATGCCGCCGTCGAGTCGCGCCCATCCATCAATCAAGTCCTCAAGACGCCGAACATTGACCGCGTCGCCCGCGAAGGCGTCCTCTTCAAAAACGCCTTCGTCACCGCGCCGAGTTGCACGCCATGCCGCAGCTCGTTGTTGTCGGGCCAATACTTCTTCCGCACCAACCGCGGAGCGATCCTCCAAGGCGCCCAGTGGGACTTGAACATCCCCAGCTACCCGCTCCTGTTGCGCGACGCCGGCTACCACATCGGCAAGAGCCACAAAGTCTGGAGTCCCGGCACGCCCGCCGACGCGCCGTACGGCGGCCAGCAATACGCCTACGAAAAAGCCGGGCGCGACTTCTGTGATTTCTCGGAAAACGCCACCAAGCTTGTCCGCAACGGCCTGACCTTTGACGCCGCCAAGGCGAAACTGCTCGGCCAGGTGCGCGACAACTTCGAAGCGTTCCTCACCGACCGCAAACCCGGCCAGCCGTTCTGCTACTGGTTCGGCCCGACCCTCACGCACCGCAAGTACGAGAAGGATTCGGGCAAAGCGTTGTGGGGCATCGAGCCGGACGCGCTCAAGGGCAAACTGCCGAAGTTCATGCCCGACGTCCCCGAAATCCGTGCCGACTACACCGACTACATGGGCGAGACCCAGGCTTGGGACGCCGGCGTCGGCGTCATCGTTGAAAAACTCCGCGCCATTGGCGAACTCGACAACACCCTCCTCGTCATCAGCGGCGACCACGGCATGCCCGGCGTCCCCGGCGGCAAATGCAACCTCTTCGATTTCGGCGTCGGCGTCGCCCTCATCGTCCGCGGCCCCGGCGTCAAGCCCGGCCGCGTCGTTGACGACTTCGTCAACCTCATGGACCTCGCCCCGACGTTCCTCGAAGCCGGCGGCCTCAAGCCGCCCGCCGTCATGACCGGCCGCAGTTTCCTCAACGTCCTCCGCTCCGACAAATCCGGTCAGGTTGACCCCGACCGCACGTGGGTCGTCACCGGCCGCGAACGCCATGTCGCCGCCGCGCGCGACGGCAACCTTCCGTACCCGCACCGCGCGCTGCGGACTCGCGACTTCCTCTACGTCCGCAACTTCGCCCCCGACCGCTGGCCCATGGGCAGCCCGAAGTTCATCAGCGTCGCCGATCTGCCGTCCGCCGACGAACTCGAACACAACACCTTCGTTGCGTTTGCCGACATGGACGCCAGTCCGACAAAAGCCTGGCTAGTTCGCCAGTACAGCGAGCCGGAGTGGGACTGGCATTACGACTACGCCTTCGGCAAACGTCCTGCCGAACAACTCTTCGATCTCCGCAAAGACCCCGATCAGACCACCAACGTCGCCGCCGACCCCGCCTACGCCGACACCAAACGCGAACTCTCCGCCCGCCTGATGAAAATCCTCACCGACGCCGCCGACCCGCGTGTCACCGGCGACGGGAAAACCTTCGAGCGCACGCCGTTTACCGACGCCGTCGCCGATCAACCCAAGGCCCGAAAGAAATGAACCACCTACGATTGATTCTTCTTAGCCTCGCCATCACCGGCACCGCGCTGGCCAAATCCGCCGCGGCGGGCAAGCCCAATTTCCTCATCATCTTCGCCGACGACATGGGATATTCCGACGCCGGTTGTTATGGCGGCGAGATCGCCACGCCGAATCTCGACAAGCTCGCCGCCGGCGGACTCCGCTTCACGCAGTTCTACAACACCGCCCGCTGCTGGCCGTCGCGCGGTGCGTTGATGACCGGCTACTACGCCCAGCAAATCCGCCGCGACGCGATGCCCGGCGTCTCCGGCGGCGGACAAGGCATCCGTCCAAAGTGGGCGCGTCTTGTTCCGGAAATGCTCCGGCCACTCGGTTACCGCACCTACCACTCCGGCAAATGGCACATTGACGGCAAACAGTTGGAGAACGGCTTTGACCATTCCTATTGCCTCGAAGACCACAACCACAATTTTTATCCCAAGAAACACACGCTCGACGACCAGCCGCTCCCACCGGTCGAACCCGGCAGCGGTTACTACACGACCACCGCCTTTGCCGAGCACGCCATCAAGTGCCTGAAAGACCACGCCGCCAACCATGCCGACAAACCGTTCTTCACGTATCTCTGTTTCACCGTGCCGCATTTCCCGTTGCACGCGCCCGCCGAGGACGTCGCAAAATACCGCGACAAATACCGCGTCGGCTGGGACGCCGTCCGTAAGGCGCGTTACGAGCGAATGAGAAAACTCGGCATCGTCAACTGTCCGCTTTCCACGCTGGAGCGCGAGGTCGGTCCGCCATATTATTTTACCGAAGCCTTCCAGAAACTCGGCCCCGGCGAAGCGGGTTTTCCGGTGCCGTGGCGCGAACTCACCGACGCGCAGCACGAGTTCCAGGCAGCGAAGATGTCCGTGCACGCCGCGATGATTGACCGGATGGATCAGGAGATCGGCCGCGTACTCGACCAACTCCGTGCGATGAACGTGCTCGACAACACGCTTGTTCTTTTTCTGTCCGACAACGGCGCCAGCGCCGAGATCATGGTCCGCGGCGACGGACACGACCCGTCCGCCGCGCCCGGTTCCGCCGGCAGTTTCCTCTGTCTCGGCCCCGGCTGGTCGAGCGCCGCCAACACGCCGTTGCGCCGGCACAAAGTCTGGGTCCACGAAGGCGGCATTGCCACCTCGTTCATCGCGCACTGGCCGCAAGGCATCGCCGCGCGCGGCGAACTCCGACACAATCCCGCCCACCTCATTGACGTCGCGCCGACGCTCCTCGAACTGGCCGGCGGCAAATGGACGGAGAACGCACCGCCACCGCCGGGTAAGAGTCTCGTGCCGGTGTTCGCGAAGGATGGCACGGTCTCGCACGATTACCTTTGGTGGCTGCACGAGAACAACCGGGCGATCCGCGTCGGCGACTGGAAGCTGGTTTCCGCCGCCAAGCAGGGCGGCGACTGGGAACTCTACGACTTGAAGACAGACCGCAGCGAAACGAAGAATCTCGCCGCCAAGCACCCGGACAAGGTGAAGGAACTCTCGGCGCTTTGGGAACAGCGCACCGATGAGTTCCGCGCGCTCGCGCTCAAGGACATGCCGTCGCCGCCGGCCAGAAAGCCAGGCAAGAAGAAAAAGGCCGAATGAGCGGCGGTTCCCGACACGATCCGTACGCGGCGTTTCGTCACCGAGATTATTGCCTGTTTGCGGCTGGCGCGTTGCTGGCCAACACCAGTCACGCGATGCAGGAAGCCGCCGTCGGCTGGGAACTGTACGAGCGCACCGGTTCGCCGATGCCGCTGGCGTTGACCGGGCTGGTGCAGGCGTTGCCGGTGTTTCTGCTGGCGCTTCCCGCCGGGCACGCGGCGGACCGGTTTGAGCGCCGGCGCATCGCCATCCTGATGCAACTGGTCATGGCCGTCGCCTCACTGGGCATCGCATTTCTCTCCCACACCAGAGGCCCGATCAACGCCTTTTACCTCTGCCTGTTCGTCGGCGGGTGTGCCCGCTCGTTCAATTTCCCCGCGCAAGCCTCGCTGCTGCCGCAACTGGTCCCGCTGGAGTCATTCGCCAACGCGGTCACCTGGCGCAGCAGTGGGTTTCAACTTGCCTCCGTCCTCGGTCCTGTGCTCGCCGGCTGGGTCATCGCCTGGCACAAGGCCGCGACGCCGGTGTATTTCGTCAACGCGGCATTGATGATTACCTTCGCAGCTTTCCTCGTGTTGATTCGCAAACGTCAGGTTGTCGCCGCCTCGTCGGAACCGCTCACGCTTCGTTCGGTGTTGGCCGGGGTGCGGTTTGTCTGGAACACCAAAGTCATTCTTGCGGCCATCACGCTCGACATGTTTGCCGTGTTGCTCGGCGGCGCAACCGCGCTGCTGCCGATTTACGCGAAGGACATCCTCCACGTTGGTCCCGCGGGGTATGGTTGGTTGCGTGCGATGCCGGGAGTGGGGGCGCTGGTGATGGCGCTGTTCATCGCGCACCGTCCACCGCAGCGCGCGGGCGTGACGCTGTTGTGGGCGGTGGCGGGTTTTGGCGCGGCGACAATTGTGTTCGGGTTGACACGGTGGTTCTGGTTGTCACTGTGGATGCTGTACGTCCTTGGCGCGCTCGACAACATCAGCGTCGTCGTCCGCCACACCCTCGTGCAAGTGCTCACGCCCGACGCGATGCGCGGCCGCGTGTCGGCGGTCAACAGCGCCTTCATCACCACGTCGAACGAACTCGGCGCGTTCGAGTCCGGCGCGGTGGCGGTGCTAGGAGGGAAGATGTTTTCGACGGCGCTGGCAGGGGTGGTGTTTTCGGTGGTGTTTGGCGGCGTCGGCACGATCGTCGTCGTCGCACTCGCTGCGCTCGCTTGGCCCCAACTACGCCGCCTCGGCCCGCTGCAACAGCAGACCGCGCCGTAGCGTTTCGCGACCTACTGCCAAGTCCGCGTTGCCAAATGAGTGTAATAGGTATTACACGGATATGGCCGGAGGAGGAATGGGTGTGGGTGGGGTGGGGCGGCTATTTTTTGCCGGTGAGGTGGCCGTTGCCGTTGGTGACGCCGTTGTAGGCGTTGACGTGGGAGGCGTCGGTGACGGGTTTGGGCTTGGGGCCGAAATTATATTTGACGAGTTTCCAGAGGTCGCCGGGGCGGCGGTCGTAGCCGAGGGACGGCGTGGGTTCGTAGCCGCAATGGGTCATGCAGTTCTCGCAGCGCGGGTCGCGGACGTGGCCGTTGAAGACGCCGTACTTGGTCCAGTCCACTTTCTCCAGCATCTCGCGGTAGGTCGGGTAGTGGTCGTCGGTGATGAGGTAGCAGGGGGCTTTCCAGCCGCGGATGTTGCGGGTTGGGATGGCCCAGGCGGTGCAGTGGAGGTCGCGTTGCCCGGCGAGGAACTCGAGGTAGGCGGGCGTGCCGAGCAGCGGATACTTGCGGCCCCACTCGATGACGTTGGCGAATTTTTCCTGGGTGAGTTTGCGGGTGAGGAAGAAGTCTTCGGGTTTGCCTTTGCCGCGGCGGAGCATGTCTTGTTTGGCGGCGTCGTAATCGTAGCCGGGGCTGAGTGTGAATCCGTCCACGCCGAGGCTGGAGAGGAAATCGAAGAGGTGCTCGACTTCCCGCATGTTGGTCTCTTTATAGACGGTAGTGTTGGTGGCGACTCGGTAGCCGAGGAACTTGGCCATCTTGATGGCGGCGATGCACTCGCGGAAGATGCCTTCGCGCTCGACGATGAGGTCGTGGGTCCGTTCGAGGCTGTCAACGTGGACGTTCCAGTAGAGCCATTGGCTGGGGGCGATGACGGGACGGTTGTCTTTGCGGCCTTTGCGGATGTCGGCGGCTTCCTTGTCGGTGAGGAGGCCATCGGCGATGAGTGCGGCGAGTTTGGGTTCGAGCGCGGGACAGTAGGTGTGGGCGAGCCAGTCACGGAGTTTCTGGCGCATCCGGGCGGAGTTGGTGCAGATGTAGACGATGCGGTGTTGTTGGAGGAGGCCGTGGACGAGTTCCTCGAGCATCGGGTAGATGGTCGGTTCGCCGCCGCAGATGGAAACCATCGGGGCGTCGCACTCGGTGGCGGCGGCGAGGCAGTCTTCGAGGCTCATGAGATCTTGGAGGGAGGTGGAGTACTCGCGGATGCGTCCGCAGCCGGTACAAGAGAGGTTGCAGGTGTGGAGCGGTTCGAGCTGGAGGACGAGGGCGAACTTCTCCACGCGCCGGAGTTTGTTGCGAAAGATGTGGCCGGCGATTTTCGCCGAGAGGGCAAGGGGGAAACGCATGTGCGTCAGTCTTCTTCGAGGCGCGCCAAGGTTCGCAGGCGGGCGACGGCGCGGTAGAGGCGCGGTTGTTTGTAGAATTGGCGGAGCGCGCGGGATTTTTCCTGTTCGCGCGGCACGGGTGAAAGCTCATGGAGAACATGGCGGACGTACATGCCGAGCGCCATCAACGGCCAGTAGTGACAGTAGTAATGGTAGCGCAGGTAAAAAACCTTCGGGAACCCGGTGCCGGTGAAGAGTTGTTCATCCCAGGTGCCGTCGTCGTTCTGGGTGCGGAGCAGATACTCGATGCCGCGGGCGACTTCCGGCGCGTGCGCTTCACCGGCGGAGATCAGTCCCATCAAGGCCCAGGCGGTCTGGGAGGCGGTGCTTTCGCCGATGCCTTTGTAGTGCGGATCGTCGTAGCTGCGGAGCGTTTCGCCCCAGCCGCCGTCGGCGTTCTGGACGTTCTTGAGCCAGGCAACGGCGCGGCGGATGTAGGGCAGGCGCATGTCGGCGCCGATGACGTGAAGGCCGCGCAACGTCTGCCATGTGCCGTAGAGATAGCTGGTGCCCCAGCGTCCGAACCAGGAACCGTCGGGGCACTGGTCGCGGCGGATGTAGTCGAGGGCGCGCTGGACGCATTCGTCTTCGCAGGTGAACCCGAAATGGCTGAGGCATTCGAGCACGCGCGCGGTGATGTCAGAGGTGCTCGGGTCAATCATCGCGTTGTGGTCGGCAAACGGCACCTTGGTAAAGATGTACTTGTCGTTGTCCTTGTCGAAGCTGGCCCAGCCGCCGTTCTTGCCCTGCATGCCGAGCGTCCAACGGATGCCGCGGCGGATGGCGGCGGATTTTTCGCGGTCGAACGGTGTCTGGCTGCGGTTGAGCGCCATCAGGACCATGATGGTGTCGTCGTTGTCGGGATAAAACTCGTTGTCGTACTCGAAGAACCAGGCGCCGATGGGCTTGGCTGGCTCGGTGTAACGATGGCACTCGGAATGTTTGACGCGCCAGTCGCCGGGGCGTCGGACTTCCTTGTCCAGCAGCCAGCGCGTGGCGGTGACGAGCGCGGGATGGTCGGGAGCGAGGCCGGACTCGTGCAGCGCGTTGATGGTGATGGCGGTGTCCCAGACGGGGGAGAAACAGGGCTGGAGATGGAGCGAGTCTTCGTCCTCGACGCGGAGTTTTTCCATTTCGCTGATGCCGTGGGTGACGAGGTAACTGTCGTTGGCGTAGCCGAGCGCGCGCAAGCAGAGGACGTAGTTGGCCATGGCGGGGAAGATGGCGCCGAGGCCGCCGGCGGTGCGTCCGTGTTCGATGGTCCAGCGTTCGGCGCGGCGCATGGCGAACTTCCGCAGGAACGGCGCGGGATGATGCCGGTGCATGAACTTCAGGAACGTGTCAATGCGAAGGAGAATATTGCGCCAGGTCAACGTGCGCGGGTCCCATGGCAGATGGATGTCGGCTTTGTCCTTGCCGCCGGGCCAGAGTTCGTCGAGCTGGCAGTGCGGCGGCAACGGTTTGACGGGTTCCTTCGAGCGGATAATCGAGAGCGGCACGAACATCGCCCGCGACCACGCCGACATGTTGTAGATACTGAACGGAAACCATTTCGGCAGCAGCATCAACTCGGGCGGAATCGCCGGGCATCCGTCCCACGGATAGAGGCCGACCATGGCAAGGTAAACCTTCGTCCACGTGTTGCACTTGGTGATGCCGCCGCCGGCGAGGATGGCGTCGCGCATCCGGGCCATGTGCGGCGTGTCCGCCGCGTCGCCCGCCATTTTCAAGGCGAGGTGAGCTTTGACCGAGGCGCTGATTTCCATCGGCCCCGTCGGGTAAATGGCCATGCCTCCGGCGGGCAGCAGTTTGGAACGGATGTAGTTGGCGGCCTTGCGGAGCGTGGTCGGGTCGAGCCGCTCGATGAAATGCAAATAGATCAGGTACTCCGACTCCAGGATCGTGTCGCCTTCCAGCTCGGCGCACCAATGCCCGTCGGACGCCTGTCGTTCCAGCAGCCAATCCTGCGCCGCCGCGATGGCGGCGCTGAGCCGGACGTCGGCGTCGTCGTGATGGTTCTCTTGGGGTTGGGTCATGATCTCCTTGGCGGCATTATAGGTGAAACGGCATGCTTGTAAAGTTTGCGCTGGCTCGTCGAAGCGTCGGATTAGACACACAAATAAACGTAAACCGCAAAGGCGACCGCCAGCAGCGACGCGACTTCCGTCTCCGGTTGAAGCGTGTCAACCGCCTCGATGGCCGCCTCGATCTTCGAGTCCAACGGCTGGCCGGCTTGCACGGCGGGCACCTCGCCTTTGACGAGAAAGTTCAACGCATCCTGTTCGGCATTGGCCGTGCCCTTGAGTGCCGCCAAGTCAAGCGGCTGCAAGTCCGTGGTCGCCTGCAACAGGTCAATCGAGTTCCGCTGGAGCGAGCTGCGAAGGCGTTTGGCTTGGAAGAAACTCCACTGGTCTCCCGCCTTCGACTGCTGCTGCGCCGCGAGCGCGCGGGCGTATTGGGCGCGGGTCATCTCACTCGACGCCAACCCTGCCAGCATCGTTGCCACCACCGCCATCACCACCGGCGTGGCAGCGAGGATTCTGCCGAACATCGTTTGCGGCAGATCGGCCTTCAATTGGTCTGGAATTTGCACCTTCATGGCCGCCAATCTGCCACGAATCCGCGTTCTGGTCGAGCAGACAAATCAGCCCGACACGCCCCAGAACCCGCGCAGCTCCGTCTCCAGCCCCTCCGCGCTGCGCGTCTCCACCAACGTCTCCGCCCAGTCGGGGGGAAACAGTGTCGTGTACTGCGCCTGCTTGAACCGCTGGCAGACCAGCACCGCCACGCCCCGGTCCGTCTCCGTCCGTATCAGACGGCCGACGGATTGAATCACCCGGTTCATGCCGGGATAGAGGTACGCGAACTCGAAACCTTTCCCGTACTTCTGGTCGTAGTACCGCCGCATCAACTCGCGCTCGAAACTGACCTGCGGCAACGCCGGGCTGACCACGATCACGCCGATCAACTGCTCGCCCGCGAAGTCCACACCCTCGGCAAACAGGCCGCCTTGCACTGCCAACACCAGCTTCGGTGGCTCCGTCGTTTCGAGTGACGCCACCAACGCCTGCCGCTGCGCCTCGTTCATCCGCGGCTCCTGCACCAGCAGTTCCCAGTCGCCCGGCGTCAACCGCTCCGCCACCGATTTCAAGAACTCGTAGCTCGGAAACAATGCCATGTAGTTGCCCCGATGCGCCTGTGCCGTTGCCTCGATGATGTCGGCGATCTTCCCGTAATTCGCCGCGCGCGCCCGGTACGTCGTCAGCACGTTCGGCACGACGACAATCCGCCGGTTCTCCTTCGGGAACGGTGACGACAGGCTCAACGTGTCGGTCCGTTCCGCGTCGAAGCCGAGCATCTGTCGGTAAAAATCCATCGGCGCCAGCGTCGCCGACATCGCGACGACGCTGTGAAACCCGTCGAGCCGTTCCGCCAGCAACCGCGACGGGTCCTTGCACACAATCTGGAGCGCTTGCCCCGGCGACGAATCGAACACGTGGGAAAACTCCTCGCCGTCCATCGCCAACACCGCGCAGTACCGGCCGAACTCCGAGAAGAACTCCTCGACCGGGTCATCTGGAATCGCGCGACCGCCCGTCGCCTTGTCGAGTTGGTAGCGCACCGTCAACTTGTTGAACGTCGCCTTCAAGTCCTCGAAGTGCGCCCGTGGCGCGTCAATGACGAACTTCTCCGCGCCGCCGCTGGTCTCTTCTTCGGGCAACTGGCTGTACTCGTCGCCCCGCCGGCGCGCCAGCGACTCGAACACGTCGTCAATCGCGCCGAGAAACTTCCGCAGATCGCGCGCCAGCGCCGGGTCGAGGTGACGGAGGTTCCGTCCGACCTCGTGTACCTGCCGTCGCCGCAACACCGGCGAGTAATAGTCCATCGCCCGCTGGAGGAGGTTGTGCGCCTCGTCAATCACCAGCACCGCGTCGGAGTAATCCTCGTCCAGAAAAAACCGGCGGAAATAGACCTGCGGATCGAAGACGTAGTTGTAGTCGCACACGATCACGTCGGTCATCTCAGCCAGCATCAACGCCAGCTCGAACGGACAGACGCTCACGCCGCGGCCCGCGTCCATCGCCATCTGCGGCGTCACGAGCCGTTGGCCGAGCAACCGCTCCAGCACACCCGTCTGCTGGACTTTCAGCGTCATGTTCTGGAGGAACGGACAAAACTCCTCGCGGCAGGCATAAACTTGGTTGATGCACATCTTCTCCCGCGCGTGAATCTGGACTGCGCTCACGCCCATTGGCCGCAACGTCGCCATCGCAATCGCCTGCTGCGTGTTCTTCGCCGTTACGAAAAACACGCGCCGGTCGTGCGCCAGCGCATCCTTGACGACCGGGTAAAGCGCACCCGCCGTCTTGCCGATGCCGGAGGGCGCGTTGACCAACAGGTGCCGTCCTGCCGCCAGCGCGCTCTCGACGGCGGCGATCATCTCATCCTGGTGCCGGCGCGGCTTGGCGTGCGGGAACGCCACGTGCCCGGCCAGCGACCGTCGCGCCGCGTGTTGGCGTTCCTCCTCGGCGGCGCGCGCGATGAGGACGCGGACCCGCTCCGCGATCAACTGCTCGCAATCGTCAAACGGTCCCGCGAACTCGAACTCCTTACGCGTACCGTCGGCGACGTTGATGAACACCAGCCGGCCGAGGACATCAATGGTGCCTTCGCCGCGTTTCGCTACGCCGTCATTGTAGGCCGACTCTGCGAGTCGGCGTTCCGTGAGTCGTTGTTTCTTCTGTGAGCGTCCATCCGGTTTCGCCGTTTCGGATTTCGCCGCTTCACAGAAGCGGCCTACAACGGCATCGGAATGACGAAGCAGGTAGCAATACAGCCGGAGTTGCTCGACGTGGTGCGGATGCGTGTCCGCCGCCAGCGACGAGAAGAGCAGGGGAGCGAGCACGACCGACTTGATCTCCTCGACGACCAACGGTTCGCCTTGGATGACGCCGTCAATCCGGCCTTGCACCGTCACGGCGAAACCGTCCACGTCGGTTTTGTAGCGCACGGCGATCTCGCTGGCGTAGCCGCCGTGGCGCGCGGCCTGCGAGCGTTGATGGTCGGTGTGCGCCTCACGTCCGAGCGCCATCCGCACGAACGCGCTGACGCCACCGACGCGCCCCGCCGTCGCCAGCGCCTCCGCGAGCAAGTCGCCGACGCCGAGCGAAATCTTCTTGTTCTTCAGATCAATGCGGACAGCCATCGGACGGCGAAGATACAACGCCACCCCGCGATTGGCCAGCAGCGAGGAAGGGAACAGGAATGATAAAGCTCAACCATCGCGAACCGCGCAGCGGGTCATGCTTGGCTGAACCGCATTGATAGGTGCAAATCTTCGCTATCGCTGGCCTGTGCCACGACACCACATGCAGACACCAGATCCCTGACAAGC
>Ga0163200_1000929_pt1 | contig 11495 bp, 10 predicted proteins | sample PL_2010_200m_FD_113535 | JGI IMG/M metagenome (GOLD analysis project Ga0163200, IMG submission 113535) | Freshwater microbial communities from Powell Lake, British Columbia, Canada to study Microbial Dark Matter (Phase II) - PL_2010_200m | ecosystem: Environmental > Aquatic > Freshwater > Lake ... | reverse complement strand
GCCGATCGTGCGCGGCTGGCCCCGGTACGCTTACAGCCTGCAACGGCCGCCGACGCCGACCGCGGCGCGCGCGGCGGTCACCGCGTTCGCGGCGCAGTACCGCGGCGTTGGCAGCATTCACACGTTGAATTTCTGGAACGAACAAGGCACCGAGCGCGTGGTGTTCCTGCAGAAACTGATCGAGATCCTGGAACGCGATGGCTGGCAGGCGAGCGCCGACAGTGGCTGGGATGAGTTCGACGTGACCATTCACGGCGACCGTTTCACCGAGGTCGTCGTCGACACCGTCTGCGAGAACCACGGCGGACCGAAACGGCTGCTGCGGGCGCGGCTGAGTGCGCACTGGACGTTGCTGGCCAAGGTCTGGCTCTGGGCGGCGGTCGCGCTGGCGGCGTTCTTCGTTGCGGTGACCTCGCACGTCTGGTGGGCCGGCTACGCGTGGCTGTTGGTGGTGCTGGTCACGCTGTCGTTGCACCTGCGGGCGCGGCGAACAATGCGGCTCGGCTTGGGACTTGTGGACCTTGCCGCCCAACAAACCGGCTTGTCTAAACTGAAATAATATTGGACAAGCACGCGAACCCGTGGCAAATCCGCTCTGCGGTTGTGTCAGACCAAACCAACAACTCACGCTCCGTTCTCGTAGCCGCGACGCTCGCAGCGAGCATCCTCGGCCTCGGCACACTCTATCTTCTCGTCCAAACAAGCCGCACACCGCTCGACTCACTTCAGGAACGTAAGCCCGGCCTTGACCGTCCCGCCGGGTTTGTGCTCGCCTCGGAAAAGAATCCATTCGAGTCAGCCAAGCTTATCCCCGGCGCCGCCGCAGCGTCCGACCTGCCCGGCGCGTGGCCGCAATTCCGCGGCGCCAAGGGCGACAACATCGCCGCCGACGGTGTCGCGCTGGCGCGCCAATGGAAAAGCGCGCCGAAACAACTCTGGAGCGTTGACCTCGGCGAAGGCTACGCCGGCGCGGCTGTCCGCGACGGGCGCGTTTACATTCTCGACTACGATCCGGACGCGAAGGCCGATGCGCTCCGTTGCCTCTCGCTCGCCGACGGCAAGGAAATCTGGCGGTTCACTTACCCCGTCAAGATCAAGCGCAACCACGGCATGAGCCGCACCGTGCCGACACTCGCCGGCGACTATGTCGTCACCTTCGGCCCGAAATGCCACGTCGCCTGCGTCGAGACCGCCACCGGCAAATTCGTCTGGGGACTCGATCTCGTGAAGGATTTCGGTGCGACCGTGCCGGAATGGTATGCCGGGCAGTGTCCGCTCGTGGACGGCGACCGCGTCATTCTCGGCGTTGGCAGCGACGCGTTGCTCATGGCCGTCGAACTCGCCACCGGCAAAGTCGTTTGGAAAACGCCGAACCCGAACGACTGGAAAATGACGCACTCCAGCGTTGTGCCGATGGACTTCGCCGGCAAACGCCAGTACGTCTATGTCGCCAGCGGCGGCGTGGTCGGCGTCAACGCCGCCGATGGTGCGTTGCTCTGGGAGACGGACGCCTGGAAGATTTCCATCGCCGCCGTGCCGACGCCGGTGCTGGTCGGCGACGGACGCCTCTTTCTGTCGGGCGGCTACAATTCCGGCTCGATGATGCTTCGGTTGAAGGAAGACAACGGCAAGATCGTCCCAGAACCGGTGTTTCGACTCAAGCCAACCGAGTTCGGCGCGGCGCAACAGACGCCGATCCTGTTCGACGGCCACCTCTACGGCGTGCGGCCCGACGGGCAGCTTTGCTGTCTCGACCTCAACGGCAAACTCCGCTGGACCAGCGGCGCCGCGGCCAGGTTCGGCCTGGGCCCGTTCGTCATCGGCGGCGGCCTGATCTACGCGCTCAACGACGACGGCACGCTGACACTTGCGGAGGCCAGCCCGGCGGGTTATCGTCGCCTTGCTCAGGCCCGCGTCATTGAGGGCCATGATTGCTGGGCGCCGATGGCGCTCACGCATGGACGGTTGCTGGCGCGCGACCTGACAAAGATGGTTTGCCTGGACGTAAAACAATGAACGAGAAAATGTATCGCCGTGAATTCATCGGCGCCGGCTTGGGGCTGGCCGCCACCGGACTGGTCGGCTGCGACCAAAGCGAACGCCAACGCGCCGAGAGACCGCCGCTCGACGAGCGTTTCACCTACGACATCAGCAAATACGAACGCACTGATCCCGCCCTGCTCCACTACGAGGAGAAGGCGCAGTTCTCCACCGACCTCGAAGAACCGAAGTGCCTCGCTGTCGCCGCGGGCGACACCATCCTTGTTGGCGGCGACCGGCTTGTGAAGACGTTCGACCGCGACGGCAAACTTCTCGCCACCATCCGCCTGCCGGAAAAACCGCTCGCGCTCGACCCGCTCGATGACGGCGCCGTCCGCGTCGGATTGCGCGAGCGTTGGGAGACCTACGACAAACACGGCGTGCCCACCGCCAGCAGCGAGCCGCTCGGCGACCGCGTGTACATCACCGCGCTCGCCCACACCGGCCCGCTCGTCTTCGTTGCCGACGCCGGCAACCGCGAAGTCATCCGTTGCGGCGCCGACGGCAAAGTGCTCTCCCGTTTCGGCAAGGTCGGCGCGAAGGACGGCACCCCCGGTTTCGTCGTGCCGAGTCCGTACTTCGACCTGAGCGTCGGCCCCGAAGGCGTCCTCTGGGTCGCCAACCCCGGCAAACACCGCGTCGAGGCCTACACCTTCGACGGCAGATACGAGACCGGCTGGGGCGAGACCGCGATGAACGTCGAAGGATTCTGCGGCTGCTGCAATCCGGTTTACTTCGCGCGCCTGCCCGACGGCCGGTTCGTCACCAGCGAGAAAGGATTGAACCGGGTCAAGGTGTACGACGTGAAAGGCAAGTTCGAAAGCGTCGTCGCCGGGCCTGAGCATCTCGTCAAGGACCGCGATCTGGCCCGCAAAGCCTGCACCAACTGCCAGGTCGGTTTCGGCATGCCCGTCGCCGCCGACTCGCGCGGGCGTGTGGTGGTGCTCGACACCGCGACGCGCGCCGTCCGCATCTTCGTGCCGAAGGAGAAGAAAGGGTGACCCGGAAAGCGTTCATCCGCGTTGCCCTGCTCGGCGCGCTCGGCTGGCTCGGCGTCAAGCTCATGTTCCGGAAATGTTCCGGCCGCCCGGGCTGTGGCGGCTGCGGCGAGTTTGCAAGCTGCGCGCTCCCGTGGAAGGAGACCAAGCGATGAACCGGCGCTCGTTCCTCGGCGCGCTCCTCACCGCGCGCAACACCGTCTGGCAGATTGACCCGTACAAATGCATCCAGTGCGACCGTTGCGCGACCGAGTGCGTCCTCGAACTGTCGGCGGTGAAATGCGTTCACGCGTTCGACATGTGCGGCTACTGCAACCTCTGCACCGGCTACTTCGAGCCGCAGCCCGTCGGCCTCAACACCGGCGCCGAGAACCAGCTCTGCCCCACCGGCGCGATCATCCGCAAGTTCATCGAGGACCCGTATTTCGAGTACCACATCAACGAGCCGCTCTGTGTCGGTTGCGCCAAGTGCGTCAAGGGTTGCACGACGTTCGGCAACGGCTCGCTCTATCTTCAGATCCGACACGACCGTTGCGTCAACTGCAACGAATGTTCCATCGCCCGTGCTTGTCCCGCCGACGCCATCCACCGCGTCCCCGCCAGCCAGTCGTACTTCCGCAAAGCGCAAGCGGGGAAGGCGTAGAAGCAGAAATCCGAAGCACGAAATCCGAAATCCGAAACAAATCCGAATGACCAAAATCCGAAAGACTGCGACCACGGCCACATGTCATCCTGAGCGTCCTGCCGAAGCCCTGAGCCGCGAAGGGGAAGGATCTCTGGCTTTCTGCTTCGTTATTGCGGAGGATGAAGGGGCTGCCATGCGGTGCCAATTTGGTACCCCATTGCGGACAACTGAGACTGCGGTCACAATCTGTGACCGCATGGGGGACAACTGACGATGAAGACAACCAAGATTACATACGGGGTGACAGAACCCATTGAGAAGATCATTTTCACTATCCGGGGTGAGAAGGTGATTCTGGATGCGGACTTGGCCGCAACCTATGGCGTTGAGACGAAAGAGTTGAACCGGGCGATCAAACGGAATGCCGACCGGTTCCCTGCGGACTTCATGTTTCAACTTACGGCGGAAGAGGTTACAAACTTGAGGTGCCAAATTGGAACCTCAAGTTCCGGCTACGGTGGACGTCGGTACCGTCCGTTCGTCTTCACGGAGCAAGGCGCGATCATGGCGGCGAACGTGTTGCGCAGTCCGTGGGCGATGAAGATGAGCGTGTTCGTTGTGCGGGCGTTCGTGAAGTTGCGGCAAGAGCTTGGCCAAAACCGTCAGTTCGCCGCGAAACTGGCAGAGCTGGAGAAGAAGCTGTCCGACCGGCTCAACCTGCACGAGCAAGCCATCGTTCACCTGTTGCGCCAGATGCAAGACCTGCTGAATCCGCCACCGGGACCAGAGCCAGAGAAAAAGAAAATCGGTTTCCAAGTACGGGAACGCGCTGCCAAGTATCGTGTCAAACGAAAATCGTAAACAATCCCAACAAGTACGGATGACCGAGAACAACAAAGGGCAAGCAAAACCGAGGACGGCCACGGATTCGTTGTCCATTCTTCATGGGCAAGCTAAACGATTAGTCGAAGTGTTGGACGGAATTCGCCACGAGTTGCGGGATAAATCCTTGCTCGTACCACCGGCCGAACTAGGTATTGCGCTAGGTTACATCCTGTCGAGCGGCTACAAGACTTTCCGTGCGTTGTGCAAGGTCTGCGATGTTGGAGAACCGTGGGGACAGCAGGGCTTGGTGTTCTCGCGTATGCTATTTGAGAACTATGTGACCGCAAGATGGCTTGCTGCACGACCGTCAGAGCGGGCCAATCTCTTCATCGAGTTTAGCCACATTGCTGAGGTTCAATCAGCACTGATCAAAGGGGAGATCGACAATAGCTTCCTCGCAGAAGGAGGCGCAGTACCCGAAGGGAAGTCCGAACTTCACCGCCAGTTCTTTCGAGTGTTGCCGCTATTTCGCAAATTGAAGCCAGGGCAAGGGATCACCAAGGAGCAGGTCTTAAGGCAGAAGTGGACAGATAGGTTTCTTCCAACGATGATCACGGATTTGGACAAAAAAAGCTAATGAAGGACTATCAGATTCTACACTTCTTCAGCAGTTCCATAATTCACACCACTCCGTTTGCGGCGCGCGCCAACATCGCAGGCGATCTCACGTACCGCTGGACACCCGATCCAGAGTTGGCCGTAGAGGCGATGAGCGCTGGTCTTGAGCATTTTTTGAAACTCGTATTGATCTGCAATGAGTGTTTACATCTTGGTCAAGAATCGGTCTTGAAAGGGTTCGGAGATGAACTACGGACACTGCACGGCTAGGTGACGACAACGACGAACTGGCTACAGATGCCAAACTTCAATCAATTCTTCGGAAGTCTGATGAGGCGCAGAATACCGCCTGAAGGGCCTCCAGAAGCGGCCCGCAAGCCGGAGGATGAGAAGAAACTCAGGGTCAAACCGACAGCCAACGAACCCGAATACTTCAAGCCCGGTGACTGCATCGGCAATAAATACGAAGTGCAGCGCGTTCTCGGCAAGGGCGGGTTTGGGGTTGTGTATCTGGTGAATAAAACTGAATGGCACGGCCTCTGTGCCCTAAAAACTTTCCGTGATGAGTTCCTAGCAGATGGCAACGCACGAGAAGCGTTCAAGAAAGAAGCCCTCTTGTGGGTGAATTTGGAAGAGCATCCGTTCATTTTGGCCGCACAATGGGTGCAGGAAGTATCCGGGCGGTTGTTTGTGCAAATGGACTATGTCCCTCCTGACCCTGAAGGACGGGTGAGCCTGCACGACCATCTCCGAAGCGGGCAGCTTCTCCCTACGGAGCGGGCAGTCGAGTGGGCGATTCAGTTCTGCCTAGGGATGGAGCACGCCAACACCCACGGAATCCAGTGTCACCGGGACATCAAGCCTGCCAATATACTCATTTCGCAGGACGTTCTCAAGATCACCGATTTTGGGCTTGCGGCGGCGGCGGAAGTGGTGTGGAGGGATTTTGGAGAGCAAGGCGATTCTCTGGTTACCGGCAGTTCAAAGGACGGTTTCGGATTCAGTTTGGTGCGAACAAAGAGTGGGATGTGTTGCGGCACGCCGGGGTATATGCCGCCGGAAGTATATCGTGGCAAACCTGCTGATGTTCGAAGCGACATCTACAGTTTCGGTTTGGTTCTGTGTCAGATGGCAACGGGAAGTCCGGTACCACCGTTTGTTGGAGTGTACCGTGGAGACATTAAGGCATATATGCGCGGAGCATACGAGCAACAGATGACTGGGCGTGTTCCGCCCGTGGCTGGTCCACTGGATGCCGTGATCGCCCGCTGCCTGAACCCTGATCCTTCGAGACGGTACGCGAACTTTGCAGAAGTACGCGATGCACTGGAGCCGATCTTTCAGAGGCTGATAGGAAGAACCTTTGCGATCCCTGCCACCGTCGAACAAACGGTTGGGTTTTGGAACAACAAGGGTAGCTCCCTCTGTACGCTGGGGCGACACGAAGAAGCGATTGACTGTTTTGATAAGGCGCTAGCCATTGATCCGCGCAAAGCCAAGCCTTGGGCTAACAAGGGCGTGTCCCTCGGTGCGCTGGGGCGAAGCGAAGAGGCGATTGCCTGTTACGACAAGGCTCTAGCCATTGATCCGCGCTACGCCCCCGCTTGGAGCAACAAAGGCAGTGACCTCGCTGCGCTCGAACGGCACGAAGAGGCGATTGCCTGTTACGACAAGGCTCTGGCCATTGACCCGCAATTCGCGACCATTTGGAGCAATAAAGGCGTATCCCTCACTGAGTTCGGGCAAAACGAGGAGGCGATTGCCTGTTACGACAAGGCTCTGGCCATTGACCCGCGATACGCACTTGCTTGGATTTGTAAAGGTAATGCCCTCGCTGCGCTCGAACGGCACGAAGAAGCGATTGACTCTTACGACAAGGCGCTAGCCATTGATCCGCGCGACGCCACGGCTTGGTATAACAAGGGTGGATCCCTCGGTGATCTGGGGCAACACGAGGAAGCGATTGCCTGTTACGACAAAGGTCTGGCCATTGATCCGCGCTACGCCTACGCTTGGTATAACAAGGGTGGATCCCTCGGTGCGCTGAGGCGACGCGAAGAAGCGATTGCCTGTTATGACAAGGCGCTGGCCATTGACCCACAAGACGCCGACGTTTGGTACAACAAAGCTCTTTTGGAGGATACGATTGGGAGAGCTTCGTCGGCGGTGCGGAGTTATCGTAAGGTCATTGCGTTGACAGTGAGTCAGGACGCGGCGGAAGTTGCCTATGCCCAGAAGAGGATACAGGAACTGGAAAAGAAGTAGGAACTAACAATGGAACTATCACCCGTTGTAAATTTGGCCTGGCAACTGGCGTGCGTCGAAACGACTGCGGCCAAGACCCAGTTCATCGAACCGGAGCACTTCCTCGCGGCGCTGACGAAACTCAAGCAGCTTTGCTCAGAGGAGGCTGAGGAAACATTACGCAAACAAGGCTTGGATGTTTCAGTCCTCCGTCCGGAGATGGAGTTGGTCGCCAGTGTATTGGAAGACAGCGGGATCGAACCCAATCCGCTCCGGTACGAGCTTCGTGCGCGGCTGGGCACAGGCGCCTATCAGTTCTCCAAGGGTGAAACAGTTCACCGCTCTGACCGATCACGGAATATGTTTCAGCGCGCTGAAGTCATTGCACGGGAGATGACCGACGGATCGTTGAAAGCGGGACACATCTTCTTGGCGATTCTGGAGGAGAAGGATTCAGTAGGGTGCAAGTTACTGAGGGAGAAAGGTGCCGACCTCACGGCCTTGAGTGAAGTGACTCGTAAGCGCATGAAGGAGCAGCCAGTGTTGCAACCGGTGGGTGGCCAACGTCCGGACGAATTACAGGAACCAAAGAGCGCCACACCGTTCTTGGATAAGTTCGGGCGCGATCTGACAAAGGAGGCGCGGGAAGGCCAGTTGGGGCCGATTGTCGGGCGGCGGAAGGAATTGCTCCAAGTCATCCAGACGTTGGCCCGGGCGTCGAAGAACAACCCGGTGTTGGTCGGGGAAGCCGGGGTGGGCAAGACGGCGATTGTCGAGGCGTTGGCCATCCGGATTGTGGAAGGCAAAGACCCGCAGGTGTTGGCCGGCAAGCGGCTGGTCGAGTTGAACATGGGGGCGTTGACGGCGGGCACGAAGTACCGGGGCGATTTCGAGGAGCGGTTGACGAAGATCATCGCGGAGGCGAGCGCGCACCCGGAGATCATCCTCTTCATTGATGAGCTGCACACGATGATGGGGGCCGGCAAAGGCGAAGGGAGCCTGGACGCCGCGAACATCCTGAAACCGGCGTTGGCGCGCGGTGGTGTGCGGTGCATCGGGGCGACGACCATTGCTGAGTACCGCCGGTATGTCGAAGCCGATGCGGCCTTGGAACGGCGGTTTGAGAAGGTGATGGTGCCGGAACCGAGTCGGGATGAGACGTTGGAAATCCTGCGCGGGTTGCGTCTGAAATGGGAGAAACATCACGGGGTTGCGATCACCGACGAGGCATTGGCGGCAGCCGTGGATTTGTCCATCCGGTTCGACGCCGATCACCAGCTTCCCGACAAGGCGGTTGATTTGGTGGACAAAGCTGGGTCGCGGACACAGGTGCCGGTGTTGAGTTACCGGCCGGGCGCGAAAACGGAAGTTCAAGCTGGCGGCGAAATGACCGCACTGACCATCGCGCAAGTGTTGTCGGAAAAAATCGGCGTCCCGGTGGAGATCATCACCGGCCACATCGAGGGGGCAAGACGGTCCCGGCTCTTGGACATGGCGGCGGCGTTGAAGAAGCGCGTCATCGGGCAGGACGCGGCCATTGAGCGGGTCTGCCAGCGGTTGCTGTTGTCGCAAGCCGGTCTCGGCAATCGGCGCGGACCGCTTGGCGTTTTTCTGTTCCTTGGTCCAACCGGTGTGGGCAAGACCGAGTTGGCGCGGGGCATCGCGGTGTTCCTGTTCGGCTCGGAGAACGGCCTCATCCGGTTCGACATGTCGGAGTTCATGGAAGAGCATAGCGTGGCGAAGTTAATCGGTTCGCCACCGGGTTACATCGGGCACGACGAGGAAGGTCAACTCACCGGTAAGCTGCGTTCCCGCCCGTATTCGGTGGTGTTGCTCGACGAAATCGAGAAAGCGCATCCGCGAGTGTTCGACGTTTTCTTGCAGGTCTTTGACGAAGGAAGAATCACCGACGCCAAAGGGCGGGTTGCCGACGCACGCAATGCCATCTTCATCCTGACCTCCAATCTGGGTGTGCAGCGGCAGCAGCCGAAACAACCGCTCGGATTCGGCGACAAGGCCGCGCAAGAGGAAGTGCCAGATTATCGAAAGGTGTTGCAGGCACACTTCCGCACTGAGTTCGTCAACCGGATTGACGAGGTAATCGCTTTCCGACCGTTAAGCCAGTCGGAGATCAAGACCATTCTCAATCTCGTGCTGGACGAAATCATCAAGTCGCTTGCCTCCAAGCAAGGGAAGACGCTACAGTTCACCGATGAAGCAATTGAAGCCATCGTTGCGGTTGGCTACAGCCCGGAGTTTGGCGTTCGCCACTTGCGGCGCACGGTGCAGACGCTGGTGGAGATTCCGTTAAGCCAGTTCATACTTTCAAGTGAATTGAGTGGCTGGCCGAGTGTTTTGGTCACTGTCGAGAGTGGCCGTCTAACCCTGAAACCGGGAGGCAGTTGCCCCGCATGACGACCTTCTTCGCCGCCCAACGCTTCCCGCCGCCGCAGTTCACGGAGACCGGCCACAAACTCCCCATGATGACCGAGCCGGCGGTGCGCGCACTCGGCTTGGAGCGGCTCGACATGGTTGTACTGGTTGCCGTGCTCGCGCTCGCGTCGTGGCTCGCGTTGCGGCGGCGCTCCCGGCGCGAACTGGTCTGGCTCGGCATTTTCTCCGCGCTCTATTTCGGTTTCTGGCGGAAAGGCTGCATCTGCTCCATCGGCAGCATCCAGAACATCACGCAGGGCCTCTTTGATTCCAACTATGCCGTGTCGGTGGTGGCGCTGGTGTTCGGACTGTTGCCGCTGCTGGCGGCGCTGCTGTTCGGGCGTGTGTTCTGTTCGTCGGTCTGCCCGCACGGCGCGTTGCAGGACCTCGTGCTGCTGAAACCGGTGAAAGTGCCGGAGTGGCTGGAGCACAGCCTGCGTCTGCTCGCGTACGCCTATCTCGGCCTCGCCGTCGTCTTCGCCGCAACCGGCGGCGGCTACATCATCTGCCAGTACGACCCGTTTATCGCGGTCTTCCGTCTCGGCGGCAGCGCGTTGATGGTGTCGCTCGGCGTCGGGTTCCTCGTCACCGGCGTTTTCGTCGGGCGACCGTACTGCCGGTTTCTTTGTCCGTACGGCGCGTTGCTCGGCATGCTCTCGACCGTCTCGAAATGGCGCGTCCGCATCACGCCCGACAACTGCACCCAGTGCCGGCTCTGCGAGCAGTCCTGCCCGTTCAACGCCATCAACAAGGCGTCGCTCGACGCGCCGATGCACACCGTCACGACCGACAAACGCCGGCTCGCGATCATGATCGCGCTGGCGCCAGTGCTCGTCGCGCTCGGCGTCTGGCTCGGGGGCGTGTCGGGCGCAACGATGTCGCGCAAACACCGTGTGGTGAACCTTGCCGAGCGCGTCCACCTCGAAGAAACCGGCGCGGTCAAGGACACGACCGACGCGTCCGTCGCGTTCCGCGCGACGGGCGAGCCGCTGGAAAAACTTTTTGCCGATGCGGACGCGGTTCGCAGCCGCTTCGTGCTGGCGGGCCGGCTCTGCGGCGCGTGGATCGGATTGGTCGTTGGGCTGAAACTCATCTCGCTCGGCGTGCGCCGTCACCGGAAAGATTACGAAGCTGACCAGGCGCGTTGCGTCGCCTGCGCCCGCTGCTTCCGGTATTGCCCGGAGGAACTCAAGCGGCTCGGCCTGCCCGTGCCGGAAATCCCGTCGTCGCCGTCGCCATGAAACCGCTGCTCCAACAACTCGCGCTCGCGCTGACCATCGCGTCGGCGGCGTTCCTGTTGGCGACGGGCGGCCTGTTGGTGTTCAACCAGACGCGCGGCAAGGTCACCGGGCTGGTCAAGTCGCGCGAACGCGTCGAGTTGATCGAGCAGCTCCACAAACGCCCGAAGGACGAAGCGCTCAAGCAGCGCATCCGCCAGCTCGATCTCCAGCTCCGCCAGCAGACGTTCACGCAGCTTCGGCTCTCGTCCAACGGCTCGCGCGCGATGCTCGGCGCGTTGGTCGTGTTGCTGGCGAGTGCGCATTTCGTCCGTGTCGCGCACCGTGCGACGCCGAACCCGCTCGCGTGGGGCGTGCGCCAGGCCGAGGACAATCGCTTCGCCCGCCACGCCGTCTCCGCGCTGTTCGGCCTGCTCGCGGCGACGGCGTTGTTTGCCGTCGTCCAGCCGGTGCAGTTGCCGGAACGCGCGCCCG
>Ga0163200_1000928_pt1 | contig 11509 bp, 8 predicted proteins | sample PL_2010_200m_FD_113535 | JGI IMG/M metagenome (GOLD analysis project Ga0163200, IMG submission 113535) | Freshwater microbial communities from Powell Lake, British Columbia, Canada to study Microbial Dark Matter (Phase II) - PL_2010_200m | ecosystem: Environmental > Aquatic > Freshwater > Lake ... | reverse complement strand
GTACTTGGCACAGAGGTACTTGCAGAATTGACAGTTACCTCTTCCTCAGCAGCGCCGTTATCAAGCTCACCAAAGCCACCAGCAACACCAATCCCGCCACAATAAATGCCCAGGTATTAACCTTCCGGCTTTCGGCAGTTATGGTATAATCTTTAAAAAAGAAGTCGTAATAGGTTAATTCCCAACCTGTTTCAGAGCCTTCGATCTTGGGGCTGTTAGTTTGGAGCAATAATCCGGGCATTCGGATGGTGAATTTATAGGAATCATCGCTGGCTGATTCATAGAACTTCATTTTTGTCTTGAAGCCATCAAACCGGCTAAGGTATTTTGAGCGAACGACCTGGATGTCCGGATGGTTAATAGCTCGCCCAACTCCACTGAGGAGTTCATCAGAACTATCCCCTTTTACACTGTCGATCAGGAAATGGTAAATGACGTCTTTTTTACTGTCAAGGACCTGCTTGCTGAGCGTAAAGGATTTATCTTCAGCTAATACGGATACCAGTTGCTGATAGAAATCTTCGTACATGCTCCGGAAAAGAAATTCCTCAAACCGCTTCTCAGTGACCTTATATTTTACCGAATCATATCCGGGATCGGTTTTGCGGGTTTCCTCATTCAAGGCAATAAGTCTGATTTCTTCATCCGTCAGATAGTTATGGTAGTCTAATCCGGGAAAGGGATTGGACCTTTGAATGGTTTCAGCATACACATAGCGGGTAAAGAACCAGCGAAATTTCCGCTGGAGCGAGGCATTAATCCGGATTACCTGCTGATTGGTGTCGGCAGGATTCATTGATTTATTCAGATCTTTAACTGAGTTAAATTCTTTTGATACAATCAGCTTGTACTTGTCTTTCTCGGGTTTGGTCCACTCCTTTTTCCAATCCCCTTCCTTCATCAGTGCAAAAGGAACATCGGCGATTTCGGCAGAATCGCCTTGAAACACGATGATCTGTTCAATACTACCATCCGGTCGGATCTGTGTGGTTATCCAGATATCGAGGCATCCGGGCAGCATGAGCATAAGGATCCCAAGGATCAGGCTGAGTTTCCATGGATAATTTTTAATTTCTTTGGTTTTCATTTTATCAGGTTTTTAAAGGTTGTTTCATTTCTTTTTATTATCCATGAATTCCGTAATGAATTAATAAGGGCCAGTTCGTTTGTTTTTCCCGACCGGAATCGTTTTTCAAGGAGTATTTTAATCCTGAGAATGTCATGAGGGTCCGATACGGTTTGGTTTACATTCATGCTGACAGCCAAATCGTTCCACTCCTTAACAGTAAAAACGCTGCGGGCTAAGGTTATCCTGTCGATGAGCCCGGGTTCAGAAGGTATTATGATTGATTGAATCCGGTTTTCGAGCATCGAAATTTTGCGCACCGAAATGGTTTGCTCCCAGACAAACAGGAACAGCAGGAAAACCGCAGCAATGGTTGAAGCAAACCGGATAATCGATAAGGTATTGTTCCAGAATGGATTGAATGGCTTTTCAGGTTTGGTTTTGGTGGAGGTTTTGCCGGATTTGATCAGGATTTCGGTTGATGCTGTAAAATCAGGGTAAATCGGGATATCCTTCATTAATTGAAGGGTTACCCGACGGGTGGCCAGAAAATCTTCGCGTGATTTTTTGCACGGGGAACAGGATGCGAGATGTTTGAAAAGCAATAAGGCCTCCTGTGAATCCATCTCATCATCAGTCAGATAAAGGAATCCGGCAATGTTTCTGCATTTTATATTGGTTATCATGGTATTTGGTATCCTTTTAGTTTAAGATAGGCGGCAAGTTTTTTGCGCACCAGGTAAAGATTTGATTTAATGCTGGATTCGGTCAAACCTGTTTGATCTCTCACCTCCCGGATAGGAAGATCTTCCACATCGCGGAGAATAAAAACAAGTTGCTGGGTTCCGGGGAGGGTAAGTATCCAGTTTTGGATCAGCTGGTTCAACTCACTGCCTTCGAGAAGAGTCCCGGGGTGGTTGTTGTCAGCAATTGGAAGCTGATGGTTGACTGCTGATTGGCGGATTTTACTTCTCCTCAGCCAGTCGATCGACAGGTGGCGCAGGATCGAAAAGAACCAGGTCTGGAATGTAACCTGACCGGAAAACTTATGAAGATTGGACCAGACCCGTATATAGGCTTCCTGAACAATATCCCTCGATTCCTCAGCATTTCCGACTATCCGGAAGACGGTGCCGAAGGCAAAACGCTGGGTTAGCCCGATCAATTCGGCAAAAGCCGCTGAATCCCTGTTTTGTGCTCGGATCACTAGTTGATTTATTATTGACTGATCCATTCGGAAGCCTTATAACTTATAATACGCAAAATACGCAGAAAGGTCGAAACGAAGCGAACATTAGGGGAGTTAAGGGCGTTAAGGACGTGAGTACAGTAAGGGCGACCCGCGTTCGCCTGTTAAGGGAGTCAGATAAGTTTGATCATCAGGATCGGCCAGGTTAGCTTCCCGGTAATGACTAACCAGGCAAAACCGATGTATTGCAGGATCCACATGGCTAGTGTGGCATATCGGGCAACATCTTCCCCAATAATCACCGGAAGAGTGAATATCTTTTTAACCCGGTCCTGCTTCAGTTTATCAATGTGTTTCCCAAAGATTACTGAGGTAGGTCCAATCGCATAAAGAGCAGATATCCAGACAACATCCCAGCTCCATTGGTAACCTGATGTTACAAAATAGGTTCCACCAATCATCAGGGGACCCCAAACCAGAATCACGGTGGGCTCGCCCAAACCGATGTATTTCAAAGGCCAGGTATAAAAAAGCAGGAAAAACAAACCGGCCAGACCGAGATACAGAACGGTAACCGGACCAGTAATGGCCAGATAAGCACCGGCAGCAATGGCCAGGAACAGGGTAATATAAATGTAGCTTTGAAACCGTATTGGAGTGATGTAACCATGCTCCAGAATATGAGGCCCATACTGAGCCCTGAAATAGTTGTCCTTATCTACTCCGCGCCGGTGATCGGTCCAGTCGTTAAGCAGGTTGTTCGAAGCATGCGCCAGCAGCAGCCCCAGAAAGCTATATTCAGTGCCATGTGTTAATCAGTTAAATTAATGATGTATATACACCGTTAAGGATTTATTGTTCAATGATGGCTTTTCCTTATGCGTGGTGATGGGAAAGCCTGCTGTTTTTCGGGTATATGCTGATTTTTGTTCATTTTTGCCATTCAATCGGATTGTTACCGAATTTATGTCAACAGAGAACCGGAAATTAGTCTATGTATTAGTCCATGATTTGCTCATTGGAGTGAAATTCGAAGCCCGGGTGGTTGAATCGCTCCCCGATGGGTCTTTCAGCCTGAATCACATCAAGCTCGATCCGTTTAATTATCGAAACTTCGATATCACCATCGGCGATCATGATAAAATTATACTGAAAACTCTCCGGGAAATTACTTACGATAAGCTGGTTGAGAATTTTTCCAGGATAAAATCAGAGCTTCCCGACTTACTCCATGTGAAGGGAGATGATTTTTTCAAGAAGATTTTCCGTCCGTATGTCGAAAGAAGGCTAGTGGTTCTGATTACCTATTGTCATGACCATCAGATACCTGTTTATCAGCTAAACAGCAGTGGTGCGATCCTGGAGGAGCCCTATAAATTCGCCGGGGAACCGGCAAAAGTCAGCTATCATTTCCAGTGGACACCACAGGCTCTTACTTATACTATCAGAGTTTCGGTTGCGGGGGATCCGGTTGTTCTTCACCGTCCATCGCTGATTCTCCTCACCGACCAGCCAGCATGGTTTGCCTATCAAGGTGGCCTTTATACTATGGATGGGGTTAATAGCAATAAGATAAAGCCATTCCTGAGCAAAAACAGTCTGGTTGTGCCCCAGCAAACCGAAAAAAAATATTTCGCAACTTTTATCCGCAGCCTTCTCCGGCAAACCGCAATCAGCCAAACGGGTTTCACTGTTGCAGAACATAACATCATTCCGGAAGCCATTGTTACCTTAAGCGTTGATTGGAACAACGATCCTGTTCTGATAGTGAAATTCCGCTATGGAAGCCATGAAATCCCAATGGATTATTCTGATCCCAGATTGGTAAAAATGAATAATGAATTGCATCCTCCCTCATTCGATGTGATGGTCAGACAGATGGATGAAGAGACCGGGATTTTCCAGTTGTTATGTTCTATAGGATTAAAGCCTAAAGGGGGCAGCGGAATGATGTTGCAGTCTGAGACCAGCGGAACTATGGATCCGATGGCGCGTCTGATTGAGTTTACCCGGATGCATTACTTAGTGTTGCAGGAAAGAGGGATAACCGTATTGCAGGAACCAGGTGTAAAATATTTGCTGGCACCCCCGGTAATAAAATCCAGTGTGCATATTGAGCGCGACTGGTTTGACCTGGAGATTGAAATTGAAGTGGGTGATGAAAAGATACCGTTCAAATCGCTGAAAGAATGGATTCTCAGTGGCCGGCGGGAATATGTGACCCCCGACGGTTTGCTTTTCCTGATCCCGGAAGAGTGGTTCAGCCAGTTCAGGGGTGTTTTCATGTTTGGAAAAATCGACGGTAATCGATTTAAAATCAGTAAATTACATTTGGGTAGCCTGGGTGCCATTGATTCCGGATCCCTGCAGGGAGTGGGATCGCCAAATGAAATTATCCTCAGGCTTTTTGATAATCAGGATGATCTTTGCGGGAGTGCTTCAAATGCACTGCGGCCTTACCAGGGGATTGGGGTAAAATGGCTGCTGGGCTTAGGCAGGGAAGGTTTCGGCGGTTGTCTGGCCGATGATATGGGCCTCGGAAAAACGGTTCAGGTATTGGCTATGCTTGATCATCTCCGCTTGACCAGTGGATCATCACGAGGTACTTCCCTGGTGGTAATGCCGGTAAGCCTGCTTCATAACTGGGAAAACGAAATCCGGAAATTTACACCGGCGCAGAAGTTTTACCGGTATGCCGGACCTCAGCGAAATGCGAATCCCAACTGGATCAGCGGGTTTGATATTATTCTGACCACTTACGGAACTCTGCGGAATGATATTGACCTGCTTGAAAAAATCGAATTCTTTTACCTGATACTGGACGAGAGCCAGTATGCCAAGAATGCCGGTTCAATAACCTTCCGGGCGATTACCCGCGTTCATGCAGACCATCGTCTGGCCATGACCGGAACCCCGGTTGAGAACTCACTCGATGATCTGTGGTCGCAGATGACTTTGATAAATCAGGGATTGCTGGGATCAAGAAATTGGTTCCGTGATCATTTTGTACGGTCGAAGGATAGTGTAGTTCCGGAAGATGCTTCGGTTTTGCTCAGAGAAATGGTTAAACCTTTCATTCTCAGGAGAACCAAGGAGTCAGTGGCTCCCGAACTGCCGCAGCTTACCCAGGAGATACGTTATTGCGAGCCTACTGAAGAGCAATGGTCGGTATATGAATCGCGCAAATCCGATATCCGCAATTTCCTTATCAATCGTTTCCGGAAGCCTGTAGATGCTACCACGAGGATGCTTGTTCTCCAAAGCCTTATGAGACTGCGATTGATCGCCAATCACCCGGTTATGGCGGATCCAGGCTATACGGGCGATTCCGGAAAAATGACTGAGATGAGCTGAATGATCAGCGAAGTTATTGCTGAGAATCACAAGGTTCTGGTATTCTCACAGTTTGTGAAGCATCTGAAACTAATTGGTGCCAACCTCGAAAGCTCGGCCATTCCTTACGTGATGCTTACCGGTCAGGATACACCTAAAAGGCGTGAACAGATGATCCTGCGTTTCCAGAATGAAAATAGTTTGCCGGTGTTTCTGGTCAGTCTGAAGGCCGGGGGAGTGGGGCTGAATCTTACCAGGGCTGATTATGTTTTTTTAGCGGATCCATGGTGGAATCCGGCAGTGGAAAACCAGGCGATCAGTCGCGCCCACCGTATCGGGCAGGAAAACCACGTATTTGCTTACCGGTTCATAACAACCGGGACCATCGAGGAAAAGATCCTGCAAATGCAGGAAAGGAAACAGAACTTAGCCGATATCTTTGTTAATAAGAATGCCCTGAATCTGATTAATCCGGAAGAGATTCTGGATTTGCTGTCGTAGAGACGCATATTTGCGTCTTTAACTGCGTCACCCTGAATTACCCGGTGAATGATGGCGAAACAGACGGAATTATGCGTCTCAACATGGCTGCATTTGGCCATTTTCCAGGGTTATCCCGTATATATTCACGTATCTGATTCAATTCCTTTCCGCTTCTGATGATCCGATCGAAATAACGGGGTTGCCAATGAAATTCAATGGATTGAGCTTTAGTAAACGATGTAACTGCGCTTTTAAACCCTCGGATAATCGATGCCAGGTTTTGAAATTGCGGTCCAAATTGATTGGGTTTCCAGTCTGATTGATCTCTCTTTCCAAAACATAGAATTCCGTGCAAATGATCGGGCATCAGAATAAATGAGTCCAGTTCAACAAACGGGGAACGCTCGGGTATTGATTCCCAGCATTTTTTTGCGTAATCCCCAATTTCCGTAGGAACAAGATTCAAACTCTCAATATGTCCAAAATAGGGAACCTTTCGATCAGTGCAGATCGTCACAAAATATTTTCCATTTGAGCCATAATCCCAGATAGAAAGTCTGGTTGATTGCGTACGGTATATGTTGACAGATAAGTCATCCATATGAATAAAATTTATTCTATGGTATAGATGCAGGGGTGTGGTTGAAATGGAAATAGTTGTGAATTTAATTATTTCGATCGGTTTTATCAATGAACTTTGTAGCGACTCATACTTACGTCTCTACAGGCCTGCGGCGGGGATGGGGAATAGACGCAAATATGCGTCTCTACAATGCAATAAACAAATACCCTTTCCCTTTGATCGTCTGAATCTCAATTGAGTTATCTTCAGAGAGGTGAGTGCGGAGTTTACGGATATAAACATCCAGGTTGCGGGAGTTGAAAAAGGAGTCGTCGCCCCAAACCGACAGGAGCAGTTCTTTGCGGTCGGTAACCCGGTTGCGGTTTGAGCATAGCATGCTGAGAATCTGCATGTCACGCTGCGATATCTTATGAATTCCGGATGGTGAATGCAGCTCATACCGTCCGGGATAGAAGGTATAGGCACCCAGATTAATTTCATTGTCTTTGTTAACGGGCTCATGACCATTTGCGTTTTTCAGATTCAGCTGGTTTTTGATCCGTACAATCAGCTCCTCAATACTGAAGGGTTTCCGGATATAATCGGTGCCTCCGGCTTCAAATCCTTTCACCAGATCGGCTGTCTCAACTTTTGCCGTCAGGAAGATGATCGGCAGATGCTGGTAAAGGCCCCGGATCTGACGGCATAGGGAATACCCGTCGATATTGGGTAACATGATATCAACCACACAAATATCCGGACTGTAACTGTTGAACCGGTTCATCACCCGGGCCCCGTCGGTTTCCAAGATAACTTCAAAGCCTTGGTCTTCCAGTGTTTCCTTGACAATCCTGCCCAGAAACAGCTCATCTTCAATATACAAGATTTTTGTGTTCATGCTCTTTTTCGCGGAAACCTGAGTATAAATGAGCATCCTCCCTGATCGAGGTTTTTTACGGCTATGGAACCTTGATGCTGCTTCATCACAAGGGCCGTAAAACTCAGGCCCAATCCGTAACCCTTGATATTATGCGTGTCGCCGGTGGGAACCCTGAAAAATTTGTCGAATATCCGGCCGATATATTCTTTGGGAATACCGGGTCCGTTATCACTGACTTCGATATAAGCTGATCCATTATCCTGCCATAGCCTGATTAATATTTCAGGATTTTCCGGACCATATTTCAGACTGTTATCTATCAGGTTAATCAATATCCCCTGGAAGTATAGGGGATCAGCCATCACAAAGCCGGTCATATCTGAAGGATCGAATTTTACCGATGCATTCCGGGCAGCCAATTGGGGCTGAAGTGTCAGCAAAATATTATCAATAAGATTCTTTAAAATAGAAGGCTGTGGCTGGATCACCTGCTTTTGTTCACCGATCAGCGATTGATCGAGGACCTTGCTGATCAGCTGATCGAGACGGTTCAACTCCTGACTTGCCATATCGAGATAATCACGAGTGACGGCAGGATTATTGACCTTGTCGAATGTTTTCAGGGCTTCCAGAGCTACTTTAACGGTGGAAACGGGTGTTTTCAGCTCATGGGTGATATTGCTCACGAAATCATTACGCAGACTGTTCAGGATCATCTGCCTTTTTAAACTCCGGTTGGTGAAAAAGAAGGCTGAACCCGTCAACAATAATAAGATCAGCGCGAACAGGATCTGAGGGCTGATCCGTCGGATCAGGTAGGGGAAGTCGTGTTTAATCTGCACCCCCGGCAATTGGTCCGGAAACATACTTGTAAAATGCATCCCGGATGTATCTGTATTCTTAACGCTTTCCGAACTCCAAATTAACATAACCCCAAACTCTCTCTTCTCTATCTTTTCGTTAAAGAACTTCTTAAATAGCGCGGTATCCGGATTGCCGGGAAGAAAGCCGGGAAACGAGCCGCTGCTGACAAGAGAATCCCCGGTATGGTTAATAAACAATTTGACACTCCTGATCAGGAGATCCTGCTTTTTATTGATCAAGGTAAATGTGGTTGACGGCTTACCTTTCCTGCCACCTAACGAATCGGGTATCCGGATGGTGACAATGGTGTTTTCACTGGCACCTTTTTTTCGGCGACCTGCTTCGGAGAGGATAGCCAGATGCTCTTTATGAAAAGTGGTATCGGTTTTTTCAGCGGCCATCATGGTTACAGTGACCGAATCATTTAATGCCGGCTCCACAACGCGGTTAAATAGCAGGCTGTCAATTACCTGATTCCGTGATTCATCATAGATACGCGAAAGTTCATCCCGAAGGAGCTCCTTCTCAACGTCATACTGACTCATCAGCCAATAGGCGACAAACCCGGCCAGCATAACCTGGCTAAGGATCATCAGGAATGGTATCCACCGTATTTTAGTAATATTCACCATTTTGCAGCTCCGGTACAAATATAGGAGTGCCAATTCGAATCGGCGGCAGTCATTAACCTTTATTAACCTTGTTTTTTACCTTGTTAACCCGATAATTCTCAAGAGCCGCCTATTTTTGACAAAAATTCAATCACAAAATGAAAACATTAATTTCAATTAGTATCGGTTTAATGGCATTCACCATGCTGGGCGCACAGAGCAACCCGGCAAAAGCCATCCGCAGCGGTAAAGTAATTTATGAAGATAAAGCGAAAGTCGAGATCCACCTTGAAGGCGATGCTGCTGCGCTGGCCGCTTCACTTCCGAAGGAGCGTAAAAGCCTTCAATCACTCTTGTTCAATGAGAATGCTTCTTTGTACGCCAATGTGAAAAAGGAAGAAGCTGGTGCTGATGAACATATGTCAGAATTAGGAGGGGCTGTGGTGATGGTAAAGATGATGGTTCCTGACAATAAAATGTATACCGATTTCGCCGGTAAAAAGCAGATCGAACAACGTGAGTTTATGACCCGTATGTTCCTGATCGAAAAAGAATTGGGTGTGCCCGACTGGAAACTCACCGGCAATGTAAAAGACATTCTCGGCTACTCATGCCAGGAGGCCGTTCGTCAGCCCAACGACAGCACCAAAATTGTAGCCTGGTTTACACCGGCCATACCGATCCCGTCGGGTCCCGGACAATACCTCAACCTGCCTGGTTTGGTTCTTGCAGTTGAACTCGACAACGGTGACCATACCCTGATTGCTCAGTCCATTGAAGAGATGCCTGTTGATAATAAAATGCTGGCAAAACCGAAGGAAGGAAAGAAAACCACCGAAGCTGAATTCAAGAAGATCGTGGATGAAAAGATGAAAGAGATGGGCGCCGAAGGTACCGGCAGCGGCACACGCGTGATGATCCGGATTGAGAAATAATTATGAAACGTTTCCTCATATTAATATTTACCGGCATCGGCCTGACTCTCTCTTCCTTTGCCCAGTCAACGAACCTTACCGGAGATGTGTTGGGCGATCAGGGTTCGCCGCTTGTTTCGGCAACCGTAGTTCTCCTGAATCCGAAGGACTCCACCCTGGAGTTTTTTGGAATCAGCAATGAAAAGGGGCATTTTGAAGTCAAAAGCATAAAAGGCGGCAGCTACCTTATGCAGGTGGCTTATCTGGGTTATAAATCTTTTTATCGTAACGTTACCATTCCCTATGGCCAGAATAACGATTTCGGAGTGGTTGTTCTGAAACCGAAACCTATTGATATTAAGGAAGTACAGGTTGTGGGCGAATATGTTCCGCTGACCATCAGGCATGATACCATCGAATTCAACGCCCGTGCATTCAAAACCAGGTCAGATGCCAATGTCGAGGAGCTGCTGAGAAAATTGCCGGGTATCGAGGTCGATCGTGCAGGTAATATCAAGGCTTTGGGGAAAGATGTTAAGAAGGTTTTGGTCGACGGCAAGGAGTTTTTTGGCAACGACCCCAAAGTGGCAACCAAGAATCTTCCTGCTGATGCGATCGATAAGGTCCAATTATATGATAAGAAGTCAGATGAATCGGAATTTACCGGCATCGATGACGGAACCCGCGACAAAACCGTAAACCTTGTTTTAAAAGACGACAAAAAGAAAGGAATCCTGGGTGATATCACCGGCGGTCTTGGTACCGGCAACCATTATATGGGCAGCGGCAAGGCTTATCGGTTTACGGATAAAATCCAGGCCGCCGCGCTGGGTATGATTAACAATATCAATCAATCCGGATTCTCTTTCGGCGATTATATGAGCTTCCAGGGTGGAATGGCCAACATGGCCGGTGGTGGCGGTACTTTTATGATTGGAGGCAACGATGGCCTACCGGTGAATTTTGGCAAGCCCGAGAGCGGATTGGCATCTTCCGGAGCAGGTGGGGCAAACTTCTCTTATTCATGGGCCAAAGACAGGAGGGTTTTTGCCAGTTATGTTTTTGCCGGCTCAAACCGAAAGCTGCAGGAACATTCCACTACCCGCAATTTTACACCGGAACGGTCCTTTTATGAGGATCAGTTAATCAACCAGATCCAGCGCGATACCTCCCACCGGATTAATTTCGGAATGCGAAACCGGATCGATTCAACCCAAACGATCATTGTTAACGGAAATATCGGATTCTCTGCCGGATTCTCCCCTCAGAATTCCGTCACCAATGCCATCGGGAATGATATCCCCATATATAATTTATCGAGGATCAGCACCCGTAAGTCACATTCGGTATCAGGAAGTGCGAGCGGTTCTTATCTCAAAAAATTCAACCGCAACCATTCGATTTTCAAAATTTCTGGCGATGGCAGTTATTCGGGCAGTCTGTCTAATTCGCGATATCAGAATAGCACTCAATACTTTATTCCAGCGAGTACGCTGGTTATCAGTCAGTTTCAGAATGTAACAACCGGTAACCTAATGGTTTCAGGCTCTACTTCCCTTACGCAGAAACTGGGCGGGCTGTTTTATATTGAACCGGCTATCCGGATT
>Ga0163200_1000927_pt1 | contig 11513 bp, 15 predicted proteins | sample PL_2010_200m_FD_113535 | JGI IMG/M metagenome (GOLD analysis project Ga0163200, IMG submission 113535) | Freshwater microbial communities from Powell Lake, British Columbia, Canada to study Microbial Dark Matter (Phase II) - PL_2010_200m | ecosystem: Environmental > Aquatic > Freshwater > Lake ... | reverse complement strand
GAAGAATAAACTGAGCGGGACTTGTTCACAATCGGTTTGGCCGAGTTATTCACACCCGCCCGCCCCGGTGCCGGTGAGGCCGGCGCGGGACGGGCGTGAATAACCTCGGAGACGGTATCAGATACACCGCACTCAATCTGCGAACCGGGGGTGGAGATCAGTCATAGGTCGCAAAGAGGCGCCAGAAGCAGGGCACGCTATTGCGCGCCGTGAACTGAACGACCGCAACTCTAACCCAAAACTGCATTTGCTGTGTTCCGGTTTTGTTCCGCAGTCGCGGAACGTTGACTTTGTGGGGGCGCCCCGTATATTCACGCCGCAGTTGAGACACTACATGCAAGTCACACGTGCAGGCGAATACGGAATCATCGGGCTGATCTACCTGGCCCGACAGCCGGAGAACCGCACGGTGATGGTGGACGAAATCAGCGAGTCGGAGAACATCCCGAAAAGTTTTCTCGCCAAGATCTTCCAGTCGCTCGTGAAGGGCGGGTTCGTTCGCTCGGTGCGCGGCGCGCGCGGCGGGTTCCGCCTTGCGAAAGCGCCGTCGGAAATCACCGTCCTGCAAATCCTCCAGTGCGTCGAGACCGGGTTCGCCCTCCAGAAATGCGTGACCAACCACCCGGAATGCGTCGTTGCCGACCGTCACGTCGCCGGTTGCGCGCTTTGCGGCATCTTCGGCGAGGCCCAACACCGCGTGAACGAAGTCTTTTCCAAGACCACGCTGGAACAGTTGCTCAAACGTCAGCCCGCCCATGCCGCTCACTGAACAACAGGTCCTCGACGCGCTCCGCCAAGTCCATTTCCCCGGTTACAGTCGCGACATCGTCAGCTTCGGCTTCGTGAAATCCATCACCGTCAGCAGCCGCGATGTGCAGGTGCTGTTGGAATTGGCGACGCGCGACCCGTCCGTTGCCGCGCAGATTCAACGCGAGTCGGAAGAAACCCTGCGATCGCTGCCCGGCGCTGGCCGCGTGACCGTGCAAGTGTCTGCTGTCCAACCCGCGGCGAGCGTCGGCCTGCCGACGCCGCAACGAATCGAGGGCGTGCGTCGCGTCATCGCCATCGGCAGCGGCAAGGGCGGCGTCGGTAAGTCCACCGTCGCCGTCAACCTCGCCTGCGCGTTGCAGGAACTCGGCCTGAAGGTGGGGCTGTTGGACGCCGACATCTACGGGCCGACGGTGCCGAAGATGCTCGGCACGCTCGACGAACCCACCGTCACCGGTGAGAGAATCAATCCTGTCGAGAAACACGGGTTGAAGTTGATGAGCATGGCGTTGTTGCTGGATCCGTCGCAGGCCGTCATCTGGCGCGGACCGATGATCATGAAGGCCATCCAACAGTTCACCCACGACGTGAACTGGGCGCCGCTCGACGTTCTGTTGGTGGACTTGCCGCCGGGGACGGGTGACGCGCAGATTTCGCTGTCGCAACTGCTGGTGCTCGACGGTGCGCTGATTGTGACGACACCGCAGGAGGTGGCGGTGGAGGTCGTGCGGCGCGGGTTGACGATGTTTGAGAAGGTCAACGTCCGCGTGCTGGGATTGATCGAGAATATGAGTTATTATGTCTGCCCGCACTGCGGAGGGCGCGACGAGGTGTTCGGGCACGATGGCGCGCGGCAGCTTGGTGTTCCGGTTTTGTTCCGGCTGCCGTTGAACGCGGAGATCCGCGCCTGCGGCGACCGGGGTGAACCGCTGTTGCGGGCGATGCCCACGAGCGCCGCCGCGCTGGCGTTCCGACAGGGTGCGGAAACGATTTGGAGACAATTGCAATGACGACGACCGAACAAGTGATGGCGAAACTGCGTGAGTGTTACGACCCGGAACTGCCGTGCAACATCGTGGACCTCGGCCTCGTGTACGGCGTGGAGATTGGCGGTGAGTGCGTATCTGTGAAGATGACGTTGACGGCACGCGCCTGTCCGCTGGTACGGCAGATTACCACGCAGGTGCAGCAGAAACTGCTCGAACTGCCCGGCGTCACCGAGGCGCAGATCGACCTGGTCTTCGATCCGCCGTGGGACGAATCGCGCATCAGCGACGAGGGACGGCGACAATTGCGCCTGCGGTGAAACTGCGCGTTGCATTTTTGCCGGTGTGCCGCTATTTTGTCGGCAGTGGTTATGCTGGCGCGCGCGCTCAACCTGGGTCTAGTCGGGATGCTGGTGGTGTTGACTCTTGTCCGGTCCTCCGCGACCGGCGCCACCAACATCGTCACCGCGTTGCCCAATCCCGAAGCGATCTTTGACGAGGCGAACGGTTTTTTTACGCAGTACAAACAGGCCGCCCGCCAATTGCGCGAACGCCGCACCTCGGAGGCGGCGTTGACCATGGAATTGCTGGCGCGCAGCCTGAAGAATTCCCCGTGGCTGGAGATTGCTCTGCTCAAACATAGCGAACTGATCGAGATCAGCAACGACCGTTACGCGACGGACAACTACGACCTGCTCTTGCAGCGGGTCCAGAGGGCGCCGTACTTCCAGAGCCGCGCCGACAAAGCCACCCTTTTCGGCGTCGCCTTGCAAGGCACCGCCCGCAGCGGCATCAACCGCATCCGCGCTCGTCGTATCCGCGATGCGCTCGACCGCTATTTCGTGCGCTACCACGAGTACCCCGAATCGCTCGCCAAGCTGGCCATCCTCGGTTACGTCGAAATGGAGAACATTCACACCGCCGACGACAAGTCTTTCCGCTACATCCCCACCGGCCAACAGCTCTCTCCGTTCCTCTCCTACAAACGCTACGAAGGACTTGAAACCATCGGCGCCGAGCCGTTCCTCGTCACCAGCCCCCGCGTCGAAGGCACCAGCCGCGCCAGCGACGAGCCGCTCAAGTATGCCGCCCTCATGCGCCTGCCCGGCCAGCGTGAGCAGGTTCGCATCGTCGAGGACCAGAGCGTCGGCGGATTCGTTGTCCTCGCCATCGCACCCAAGGGCGTCATCCTCTGCAACGACCAACGCATCCTGGTTCTTCTGCCAGCCGATTGATCAATGAAACTCACTTTTTTCGGCGCCGCCCAGCGCACCACCGGCTCTAAATACCTCCTCGAAGTCAACGGCCACCGCCTTCTGCTCGAATGCGGCATGTATCAGGGGCACCGCGACAAGTCCGTCGAATACAACACCAAACTCCCCTTCGATCCCGCCACCGTCAGCACGATGGTCCTCAGCCACGCCCACATTGACCACAGCGGCATCATCCCCGTCCTCTGCCGCGACGGCTTCCGCGGCCCCATCCACTGCACCGACGCCACCGCCGACCTCTGCAACTACATGCTGCTGGACACCGCCCACATCCAGGAACAAGACGCCGTCTTCGTCAACAAAAAGCGCGCCAAGAAAGGTCTTCCACCCATCAAGCCCCTCTACACCCAGGCCGACGCCACCGACAGCCTCAAACAATTCGCCCCCATCCGCTACGCCACCTCGACCCGCATCCTCGACGGCGTCACCCTCACGCTCCTCGACGCCGGTCACATCCTCGGCTCCGCCATCGTCGTCCTCGACCTCGAAGAGAACTCGCGCCGTGTCCGCCTCGTCTTCAGCGGCGACCTCGGCCGCGGCAACAACGACATCCTCCGCGATCCGGAAATCCCGCGCGACGCCGACTGCCTCATGATCGAGAGCACCTACGGCAACCGCGACCACGAACCTCTCACCGACGTCAACGACCACGTCTGCCGCATTATCAACCACGCCATCGAACACCGCGGCAAGATCATCATCCCCTCCTTTGCCGTCGGGCGCACCCAGCAGATTCTCTACACCCTTTCCCAACTCACCCAGAGCCGCTGCATCCCGCCGCTGAAGGTGTTCGTGGACAGCCCCCTCGCCATCAACGCCACCGCCGTCTTCCGCACCCACCTCGAATGCTTCAACGAAAAATTCCGTGCCGCCATGCTCAACGGCAGCAACCCATTCGCCATGCCCAACCTCACCTATGTCGGCAGCGTCGAGCAGAGCATCGCCATCAACGACCTGCGCGAGCCGTGCATCATCCTCAGTGCCTCCGGCATGGCCGAAGCCGGCCGCATCCGACACCACATCAAGAACAACATCGAAGACCCCAACGCCACCATCCTCATCGTCGGCTGGTGCGCCGCGCACACGCTTGGCGCGCACTTGGCGAGCGGCGAAAAACAAGTCGCCATCTTTGGCGAGCCGTTCCGCGTCCGTTGCCACGTCGAGACCATCAACGCCTTCAGCGGCCACGCCGACCGCACCGAACTGCGCGCCTGGGCCGAAAAACTCACCGGCCCGCTGAAAAAGATTTTTGTCATCCACGGCGAACCCGAACCCGCCACCGCCTTCGGCGATGTCCTCCGCCAACTCCGTCCGCAATCCAACGTCCTCGTCCCCGTCTTTCAGGACAGCGTCGAGTTGTAGAATCACCTATTGCCACACCGCCGCCCGCTGCCGTATAAGTTCGGCCACGTTATGAAACCGACTGACCTGCGGGGCATCCTGCACTACATCCCAGAGTTCCGCGACCGCGTGTTCGTCCTCGCGGTGGACGGCGCGATTGTGGCCGACGACAACTTCGGCAACATCCTCCTCGATGTCGCCGTGCTCCGCAGCCTCAACATCCGCGTCGTCCTCGTCCACGGCGCCGGCCACCAGATTCAACAGCTTGCCCAGCAGCTTGGCCAACCCGTCAGCAACGCCGACGGCACCGGCGTCACCGATGCCGGCACGCTCCGGCTGGCCATCATGGCGGCCAACATGGTGACACACGAGATCCTCGAAGGCCTTTCACTCAACAACCTCCGCGCTGCCCACACCAACTGCATCGAGGCCGTGCCGCTCGGCATCCTCAAAGGCGTTGACCACCAGCACACCGGCAAAGTCCACCAGGTGGACGTGAACCTGCTCCGCACGTTGCTCGATGAAGGCATCGTGCCGGTCGTGTCGCCGCTCGGCTTCGACGGCAACGGACACACCTACCGGATCAACTCCGATGCTGTCGCCACCGAACTGGCGCGCGAACTGGGCGCCGTCAAACTGATGTTCATCGGCCCGCGCCTCGGCTTGGAGATTGACGGTAAACTCACCAGCCAACTCAGCGTGGTGGAATTGGACAACCTCTTGAAAACGGTGCCAGAGAAGTTGCAGCCCGACATGCTCTCGAAGGCGGTGCACGCCCTGCGGGCCTGCCAGAACGGCGTCCCGCGCGTCCACGTCATCAGTGGCCAGGTGGACGAAGGACTGCTGGCCGAAGTTTTTTCCAACGAAGGCATCGGCACGCTCATCTACGCCAACGAATACCAGGCCATCCGCCCCGCCCGCCGGCGCGATGTCCGCAGCATCGTCGCGTTGATCAAGGCGTCCGTCCAAGAGGACCAGATCCTGAGACGCACCCGCGCCGAGATCGAGAAACACATCGGGGAGTATCAGGTCTTTGAGATTGATAACAATATTGTCGGCGTCGCCGCCGTCCATCCCTACCCCGACCAGAAGAAGGCCGAGCTGGCCTGCCTCTACGTCAGCGACGCCCACGAACACCGGGGCATCGGCACAAAGCTGGCATTGCGAGCCGAAGCGATGGCGCGCGAACTCGGCGCGGAGATGATCTTCGCCCTCTCGACACAGGCGTTCACCTTCTTTCAGCACAAACTCGGCTACGCCGAAGGCAACGCCGGCGACCTGCCACCGTCACGGCGGGAGAAGTACGAACAGAGCGGACGCAACTCGAAGATACTCGTCAAACACCTCGCGCCGGCCACCTGACGCACCGAAGACGTTTACGCCCGGAACAACACCGGAACACCGGCCGGCACGCGGCTCAGCTACCAGCCGCCAGGCCGGAGTTGGCTGCGCTGAGCTGGTTCTGCACGCCACCGCCAAGTGCTTTCAACAGCACGATGCAGATGACGACGACTAGAGCCAACACCAGCGTGTACTCGACGAGACTTTGGGCTGACCGCCCATTAAGTTTCCTGCCCATTCTTGCCAACCATGATTTCATTATCTTACCTCCGTGGTGTGTGTCACCAGCGGTCGTATAGCAGACTGCCGAGGAAAACACAAGGTACAGTTTGGAACTACGCCTTGAAGTTGGCCTGCGAACGTCCCGTGGCGCCGGGCTTGAGTTCAGCCAACACCCGGTTCCATTCCTGCATCACCTGTTGGTGGGCATTTTCCAGCCGCGCCAGCATCACCATCTGACGGTTGATGTCGTTGAGGCGGACGGCGATGTTGTTGCTGATTTCGGTGCGCTGGGTCTGGAGTTCCTTCAGCTTGCTCATCAACGCCAACAGCCGTGGATCCACACCCGCCGGGGAAGGAGGCAAAGAAGGCGTTTCCACGCTCTCGTCCGTCTTGGACGGGACAATCACCTTGGCCGTGCAGCCGGGGCAATCCACCGTCAACCCCTCGGCGGCCTCGTCTACCACCATGCTCTTGTGACAGGCGGGGCAATCGAACACAATGTCACGCGGACCGATTTCCGTCATTTCGTTGGAGGTTGTCATGGGTTGTTGTTACTACATTGCTGTCAGGGCGCAGGTATTGCAAGCCGGAACCAGCGGACTGGCACAACGGCCTCAAGGGCTGATCTTGAGGCGTTCCGTCTCCTCGCCTTCCTCCATCAACACGCCTTGTTCCTTGTAGGTGCGCAACATGAAATGTGTGCCCGTGCTGGTCACGCCCGGCAGCGTCGCCAGTTTCTCCGCCACGAACTGCGCCACCTCGCGTAGCGAGCGGCCCTCGACGAAGATCAACAGGTCATAGCCGCCGCTCATCAGGAACAATGACGTGACCTCATCGAACTTCGCAATGCGCGACGCGATCCGGTCGAAGCCCCCCTCGCGTTCGGGCTGGATCTTCACCTCGATGACCGCCTTGACCAAATCGGTATCAATCTTGTCGTCGTTGATGACAGCCTTGTAGCCGAGGATGACCTTGTCGTCCTCGTACTGTTTGATGCGCCGTTTCACGTCGGCGGGCTTCACGTTCAGCATCTTCGCCAGGTCCTCGGGCGAACGCAGCGCGTGTTCTTCGAGCAGTTTCAGCAGCGGATCCATGTGGTTCCTCCAAATTCATCCACATCGTAGCCGAGAACCGCCGACGCGACAAGGGCGCAGTTGTAGGTGCCGTTGTAGGCCGCCTCTGTGAGGCGGCGCGGCATTGTCGGCACCAGCGCAGCGCCGACACGCAGTGTCGGCCTACAACAACCCGACTACGGCGGCACAGCAAGCTTGGCTTGTCCGCCGAAGGCGGGCTTGCTTTTGTCATCGGCGTTGCTAGGATGCGCCCCCGCCATGCCGAAACGAACCACAACCAAACGCAGTTTCATCGCCGACCACGTGCGCGACATCCCGCGCTCGGGCATCCGCGACTTCTTCGACATCGTCCAGTCCATGGACAACGTCATCTCCCTCGGCATCGGCGAGCCGGGGTTCGTCACCCCGTGGCACATCCGCGAGGCCGCCATCTTCGCCCTCGAACGCGGACGCACCAGCTACACCTCCAACTACGGCCTCATCAAACTGCGCCGCGCCATCAGCCGTTACGTCGCCGCCAACTACAACGTCACCTACAGCCCCGACAACGAAATCCTCGTCACCGTCGGCGTCAGCGAAGCCATGGACATCGCCCTCCGCTCCATCATCAACCCCGGCGACGAGATCCTCTACCACGAGCCGTGCTACGTCTCCTATCATCCCAGCGTCAACCTCTGCCACGGCGTCCCGAAGGCCATTCCCACGCGCGCCGAAAACAAGTTCGCCCTCACCGCCGACGACGTCGCTGACGCCATCACCAAGCGCAGCAAGGCGCTCCTCCTCAGTTTCCCGACCAACCCGACCGGCGCCGTCCTCCACGGCGGGGAACTCGACAAAATTGCCGCGCTCTGCGTCAAGCACGACCTGCTCGTCATCACCGACGAGATCTACAGCGAACTGACCTACAGCGGCCAGCACCGCAGCATCGCCGCGTTGCCTGGCATGAAGGAACGCACCATCTTCCTGCACGGGTTCTCGAAGGCGTTTGCCATGACCGGTTTCCGCATCGGCTACGCCTGCGCCCCGCCCGAACTGCTCGAAGGCATGCTCCGCGTTCATCAATACGCCATGATGTGCGCCCCGATTCTCAGTCAGGACGCCGCCATCGAGGCGCTCGACCACGGCGCCGAGGACGTTGCCGCCATGCGCGAACAATACCGGCTCCGCCGCAATTTCATCGTGAAATCATTCAACGAACTCGGCTTGACCTGTCACATGCCACAGGGCGCGTTCTACGCCTTCCCCTGCATCCGAAGCACCGGCCTGACCTCCAAGGAATTCGCCGTCAAGCTGCTCGAACAACAGCGCGTCGCCATGGTCCCCGGCAACGCCTTCGGCCCCGGTGGGGAAGGGTACTGCCGTGCCAGCTATTGCGCCTCGATGCCGGACTTGGAGAAAGCCGTCGAGCGAATGGCGAAGTTTCTAAAAAGTTTGTAACCACACATCATGTTCCCGCCTTCGGCGGGCAAGCCGGTTTTTGTTCCGGAGGACTAACGCTCAAGATAGCCGCATAGTCTTGCAGCAGTCGTAACTGCCTCCTGCTCCATAGGGGCGGCAGGATACCCGATAGTGATGCACTCATGCAAATACTGCTGAAGGAACTGCTGCACGCCACCGAGTCTCTCGTACTGAGAAGTATGGACAAGCTCATGCACGACCAACTGGCGATCACTCCAAAAGTCTGACCGAACAAAAATACCGTACCTCAAAGTCAATCCTATGGTGTTCGGCGAAATAAGCTGAGTGGCCTCGGCAGCAGCGCGAAGTGCCGGATGCTCAGGCATGGGAATGCGCGTAACTCTGAGCAACCTCACCTGCTCAGGCTTGGCTACACCGGCCTTCACAGCATCAGAAGTCTGAGCGGGCGAGAGCGCCACGCCACTGCGAAGAATACTGCGCTCTTGCTCCTCCGCCCACGCACAAGCCAGCGGTAACAACATCCTGAATTGCTCTTGAGTAATCATGCGGCTTCCTCCGGCTAACGCTCAAGATAGCCTACGGGAGATAGCGCGATAATGACGATCGCTTTCACGCTGGATGCCGCCGCGCTATCTCCCGTTAGGCTCATCGGATTGTTGGGCGCGCTCTTCAGGGACGAAATCAAGTGCTTCCTGACGGCACTCCTCCAAAAGGCGGATAAGGTCCGGCACTTCCTCATGGTGAAGTATGATGAGATTCTCATCCATCCCCGGAGCGACCTGCTTGATAACGACATGGCCTTCGCTTCCAAGGTAAACTTCCGCTCCCCAACGCTGCTCAATATGCCCGCTCATAACGCAACCTCCTGAAAGGAAATATGACGATCATCTTCGAACTCACGAACCGGCGATATACCTACCGCACCGACACCACGCAACCACGCGAAAGAGGACGATGGATTGGCGGTATCGCCTACTCCTATGAACAAATGCAGGCCGCTGTAGCAAAATATCTCGGTCATACATGCTTCACTCTTCTGCCCAACGCTCAAGATAAGCGACGGGCTGAAAACGCCACGTCGCCAGAAAGGAAACCATGAAAAATCACCCCAAACCTCAACCGGCGAAACGGGCAGCCCGTTCGCTTCATCGGATTGTTGGGCCTAATCCTTGAATTCAATGTGCTCACTGATGAATTTGGAAATCTTACCACGATGAAACTCAACTCGTACTTTATCTATGGATATATGCTTGGGGCCTTTGTGGGAACGCTTCTTTATCGCATCATAAAGGAACGCCGCAAGAAGAGAGGCCGGAATACCGGAGGCGAAGCCAATGGCACAAGTAAATAGAACCTCAGAGCCAACTGAAAACTTGGCGTGGCCTTCCACAAACTCAGCCGTGACTCCCGGCGGAAGCTCCTCGGGAATGGCACTGAAATCCACTGGCGAAGTAATCTCGAAGGCTGTCATGGTATTGCTAGTCCTAATCGTACTCCGAGCCGCCATTGCGTTTCCGGTCGATCTTCTCGGATATGAGGATGTCCATGTCAGCATCCCATTCGTCTTTGTCCCTTCCGTGCAGTCCCCTGTGGCACTCGCTGCAAATGGTCTCAAGCCACTCAATCGGCTCTGTTCCTCTCTTTTCGGCATACTGCGTATGGTGGACTTGGGATGCACACTTGCCGCAATAGACGCACTTATGTCCGTCCCTCTTAAGAACCTTTCGCCGTTTGCGCTCCCACGCCTGAGAATGGAGATACTTTTTGTAACGCTCACTCTCGCGATCTATTCGATCCCATTCTCGACGTTTTTCTCTTGGTGTTAGGCTTTGCCAATTGATCTCCATCTTCGGCGTTGGTTCGCATCTAGGAACTAGATTTATCGGTGGCTGATGGCTTTCATTGACGGCGATGGCGCGGCCATCGAGTTCCTTGCCATTGAATTGGCTGATGGCGGCGGTGGCTTCTTCCTGCGTTCCCATGGTGACGAAGGCGAAACCGCGGGACTTGTTCGTGAATTTGTCCACGATCAATTCGCACGATTGGACGTTGCCGGCCTGTTTGAACATGTCGAGGACGTCGCCTTCGGTGGTGTTGAAGGACAGGTTGCCGACGAATAGCTTGGTAGCCATTGTTTGTATTTTTCGTTTCTGCTGCGGCAGGAGGCCATCCTCAGGAATGTTCTTGCCGGTGATCTTCCGTCGCCGTCTATCAACGAGCCATATGATGAAGACAATGGCTGCGATGACCGCAGTGACGCCCAGCATATAAGGGAACACCCATACAAGGAAGCGCCAAAGCGCCTCTGCAAGTACCAGCACTATGATTATGGTGACGGCGAGGGCTAGTATAGAGCTGATGATCCTATTCATATTCTGCCCAACTTGTAATTAGACGACCTAAAGTCGTAGAAAAAGGCGACCGGCAGTCGCCTAATTCGGCTGGCCCCGATTCTGTCGGGGCTGGCATTTGGTCGCCAGGGTTCGTTGGCAGCCGGTTCATGGCAGCGGAGTGTAGCGGGAAGCTTCCCAAGGAGCAATCCTTCGTTTCGGGGGCTGGCCGGGGCGGTTTTGGGGTGGAAATCGGCTAACTACCTGTCCTTCCAGCCGTTAGACTGGCCAGTGGAGGCGGAAAAGGCGTTCATAAAACGGTTTTCTTGACAGAGAAAATGATTTCCCTGGCCTATAAAACGGTTTTCTTGGCCGATAAAATGGTTTCCCCGCTCAAGGAAATGATTTCCTTGGCCGATGGAATGGTTTCCTCGACCCGTCCAACGAAAATCTCAACCAAGATTATCGCCAGACTGACCCGTCCCGGCACTTTCTCGGTCAAGATTTCGGCTGGACACACCAAGATTATCGCTGGACTGGCCAGCGCCGGGGTTTTCTTCATGGAGATTATCGCCAGACAGGTCGGTCCCGGGACTTTCTCCATTGAGATTGTCGTCGGATGAACCAGTTTTGCGGGTGCAACAACTGTGTTTTTGCCTGCCGAGAACTGAAGCCGAGTCACCCATTAAAGGTTCCGATCAAGACAAAAGTTCCCTGCACTGGCTTTTCCAGCCCTACCTGTTTCTTTTTCGGTTGAACATT
>Ga0163200_1000926_pt1 | contig 11530 bp, 12 predicted proteins | sample PL_2010_200m_FD_113535 | JGI IMG/M metagenome (GOLD analysis project Ga0163200, IMG submission 113535) | Freshwater microbial communities from Powell Lake, British Columbia, Canada to study Microbial Dark Matter (Phase II) - PL_2010_200m | ecosystem: Environmental > Aquatic > Freshwater > Lake ... | reverse complement strand
TCGGCCGGTTGCGCTGCTGCATTGTCGGGTGGCGTTTCGCTAGTGGTCGGACGGCCCACACCTTCCCAGTTGCCGCGGCCCTTCTCGTCGCGGTTGAGCGTCAGATTGAGTCCGTTGAGCGTGATGTCGCTCATCTGCACTTCGCGGCTCAGCAACGGCAGCACCCGGACCGAAAGACCCAGCATGCGCAGGTCGGCAAAGGGTTGTTCGGGTGTTTGCACGCTGGCCAGGGTGGTGTCGTGCAATTCCAGGCCGAGCCAGGGGAACAGGCTCCAGCCGATGTCGCCGGCGATGTCCAGTTCGAGCCCGGCCTTTTCGCGAGCAAGTGCACGGATCTCATCTTTATAGTCGTTGGGGTCGAACAAATGCGTGAGGGCAAAGCCCAGTGCGACGATAAGGAGCAGCAACCCGAGGATTACCAGGCCCAGGATCTTGCCGAGCGATTTCATGGACAGGTCCTTTGTGTTTGGTATTTCAAAAGCAGCGAGTATAACGCCGGGCGCCATGGCTGTTTGCCGTGGCTGGCGTTGGAGTGGCTAGCGGCGCCTGGGTTCCTATGCGCGTCGGTGGCACTGGCACGCACCGTGTCGGTTGCGGCTTCGCGACGAAACGCTGATCGATCGCTAGATGGAGTCCAGCGGCAAATGTGCCCGTGCGGCCAATGCTTGAGCTTCTAGGTGATCTGCCGGTGCCGCCAGATGCAACTCCTTTCCGGCTTCCCGAGCTAGGCGCTGGCTCTCTTCGAGGATCCGCCTGCCCACGCCGCGACGGCGCGTGATCTCGCGCACGCACAGATGCGAGAGGCACCAGTGGTGCCCGTCGCGCTGCAGCAGGGCGGCGCCGAGCAGGCGGTCGTTAAAGCGACCGGCGATAAGGCTGCGATCGGCCAGTCCCGCCTCGATCAATGCTGCGGCGTCTGCGTGGGGCGCGAGTAGCCAGCTCGGTGCATCGGCAAAAATTTTCACCAGATCGGTGCGGTCTTGCTGGCTGGGCTCGGTTACGGCTTCAACTGATACGGGCATGGTGACCTGCGGTGCTGATTTGGATGTCCGCAGCATAACCGTGCCGGCTTACCGGCGCACGACAGCTGCCGGCGACTGTTTGCAGTAGCCTGGCCACTGGGCGCGTATCGACGAGGGTGGGTTTGGGCCTATAATGCGGCTCATTTTTCGCCCCACGATCAGCGGAGCTGTTGATGTCCGAACGTACGGCTTGCGTAGAGCGCAACACCCTGGAAACCCAGGTAAAGGCCACCATCAACCTGGACGGAACCGGCAACAGCCGCTTCGCCATCGGCGTGCCTTTTCTCGAGCACATGCTCGACCAGATCGCCCGTCATGGGCTGATCGATCTCGACATCGAATGCCAGGGCGATCTGCATATCGACGATCACCACACAGTGGAAGACGTCGGCATCACCCTCGGCCAGGCGTTTGCCAAGGCCGTTGGCGACAAGAAAGGGATGACCCGCTACGGGCATTCCTATGTGCCGCTCGATGAGGCGCTGTCGCGGGTCGTCATCGACTTTTCCGGGCGCCCAGGGCTGCAGATGCATGTTCCCTACACCCGCGCCACGGTTGGCGGCTTCGATGTCGATCTGTTTCAGGAATTCTTCCAGGGCTTCGTCAACCACGCCTTGGTCACTCTGCACATCGACAACCTGCGCGGGCACAACACCCACCATCAGATCGAAACCGTGTTCAAGGCCTTCGGTCGCGCGCTGCGCATGGCAGTGACGCTGGATGAGCGCATGGCTGGGCAGATGCCGTCGACCAAGGGTTGCCTGTAATGCAGACCGTTGCAGTTATCGATTACGGCATGGGCAACCTGCATTCGGTCGCCAAGGCGCTCGAGCATGTCGGTGCCGGGCGGGTACTGATTACCAGCGATGCGCAGGTGATCCGAGAGGCTGATCGTGTGGTGTTTCCGGGTGTGGGTGCAATTCGCGATTGCATGGCAGAGATCCGCCGCCTGGGCTTCGACGAGCTGGTTCGGGAAGTCAGTGTCGATCGGCCGTTCCTCGGTATCTGCGTGGGTATGCAGGCACTGATGGAGCGCAGCGAGGAAAACGGCGGCGTCGACTGCATCGGCCTTTTCCCCGGCCAGGTTCGCTTCTTCGGTAAGGATCTTGAGGAAGACGGCGAGCGCCTCAAGGTGCCACACATGGGCTGGAACGAAATGGAACAGGCGATTGCCCATCCACTCTGGCACAACATCCCTGCCGATGGCCGCTTCTACTTCGTACACAGCTATTACATCGAGGCCGGCAACCCGAGGCAGGTGGTCGGTCGCGGCCATTACGGCAAGGACTTCGCTGCGGCGCTGGCCGATGGTTCGCGCTTCGCTGTGCAGTTCCATCCCGAAAAGAGTCACACCCATGGCCTGCAGTTGCTGCAGAATTTTGCCGCCTGGGATGGCCGCTGGTAATGAGCCGGGCGAAGCTCAAGGCACCGGTCCTTACGCTGGATACCGCTCAGGAGCAGGCTGCACAGCAGATCATCAAGCGCTTTCTGGAAGATCGCTTCGAACTGGAGCTCGGCTCGTTCGAAGCGCAGGAAGTGCTCGATCTGGTCGCCCGTGAAATAGCTCCGCTGTATTACAACAAGGCGATCTTCGACGTGCAGACGCACCTGAAAGAAAGGTTCGAGAGCATCGAGAGCGACTTGTGGGCGCTCGAGAAGAGCTGACCTTAACCGACACCCGATTTGAACAGGTTCAAGCCATGCTGATTATTCCCGCGATCGATCTTAAAGACGGCGCCTGCGTGCGTCTGCGTCAAGGGCTGATGGACGACGCCACGGTGTTCTCCGATGACCCGGTGGCCATGGCCGCCAAGTGGGTCGAGGCCGGTTGCCGCCGTCTGCACCTGGTCGACCTCAACGGCGCCTTCGAGGGCCAGCCGGTCAATGGCGAGGTGGTCACGGCTATCGCCAAGCGCTACCCGAACCTGCCGATCCAGATCGGCGGTGGCATCCGCTCGCTGGAAACCATCGAGCATTACGTTCGCGCTGGCGTCAGCTACGTGATCATCGGTACCAAGGCGGTCAAGCAGCCCGAGTTTGTCGGGGAAGCCTGCCGCGCCTTTCCGGGCAAGGTGATTGTTGGCCTGGATGCGAAGGATGGGTTCGTCGCCACCGATGGCTGGGCAGAAGTTTCCAGCGTGCAGGCGGTCGATCTGGCGCGCCGCTTCGAGGCCGATGGCGTCTCGGCGATCGTCTACACGGACATCGCCAAGGACGGCATGATGCAGGGCTGCAACGTCGAGGCCACGGTCGCGTTGGCTAACGCCAGCCGCATCCCGGTGATCGCGTCCGGTGGCATCCACAACATCGGTGATATTCAGAAGCTGCTCGACACCAACACGCGCGGCATCGTCGGCGCCATCACCGGGAGGGCTATCTACGAAGGCACGCTCGATGTCGCCGAGGCCCAGGCGTTATGTGATCTGAAATACAAGGACGAGTGATTCGCTGATCAGTGGTGGATCGATGAAGCGTGATCCACCCTACCGCTACTTGCAGCTTGAAGCCTGCGGCTTGAAGAAGCTGCTTCCGGAGATAGCCCCATGGCATTGGCCAAACGCATCATTCCCTGCCTCGACGTGGACAATGGCCGCGTGGTCAAGGGCGTCCAGTTCGAGAACATCCGTGACGCCGGTGATCCGGTGGAAATCGCCCGCCGCTATGACGAGCAGGGCGCTGACGAGATCACCTTTCTCGACATCACGGCCAGCGTCGACAACCGCGACACCACACTGCACACCGTGGAGCGGATGGCCAGCCAGGTGTTCATCCCGCTAACCGTGGGCGGCGGCGTGCGCAGCGTGCAGGACATCCGTAACTTGCTCAATGCTGGCGCCGACAAGGTGTCGATCAACACCGCTGCGGTCTTCACTCCGGAGTTCGTCGGCGAGGCGGCCGATCGCTTCGGTTCGCAGTGCATCGTCGTTGCCATCGACGCCAAGCGGGTTTCTAAACCGGGCGAAACGCCACGCTGGGAAATCTTCACCCATGGCGGACGCAAGCCTACCGGGCTGGACGCGGTGCTCTGGGCCCAGAAGATGGAAGCGCTGGGCGCCGGTGAAATCCTCCTGACCAGCATGGATCAGGACGGCGTCAAGAGCGGCTATGACCTGGGTGTAACCCGGGCCATCAGCGAAGCGGTGCATATTCCGGTGATCGCATCCGGTGGTGTCGGCAATTTGCAACATCTGGCTGATGGGGTTCTGCAAGGCAAGGCCGATGCGGTGCTAGCCGCAAGCATCTTCCATTTCGGCGAGTACACCGTGCCGGAAGCCAAGGCGTACATGGCCAGCTGCGGCATCGTAATGCGCTGAACCGGTAAGCCGTAGGCCTTTGAGAATCCGCTTCGAATCGACCAGGGACACAGCCGCGGCATGCGGCTGCCGCATCATCAAGGAGACCACTCCATGTTCAAGACCACGCTGTTGGGGCTGGCCGTCAGCCTCTCGCTGATTGCTGGTGGTGCGCATTCGGCACCGGAGCCGATCAACCTGCTCACCGAGAACTTTCCGCCCTATAACATGGCGGTAGACGGCAAGAACTTCGCACGCGACGAAAACATCACCGGTATTGCCGCCGATATCGTTCGTGAAATGTTCAGGCGCGCCGGCGTCGATTACACGCTGACACTGCGTTTCCCCTGGGAGCGCATCTATAAGATGGCCCTGGACATGCCGGGCTATGGTGTATTCGTCACTGCCCGGTTGCCGGAGCGTGAGGACCTGTTCAAATGGGTGGGGCCAATCGGCCCGGACGATTGGGTGCTGCTTGCACGAGCCGACAGCACCATCAAGGTAGACGACCTGCAACAGGCCAGTCAGTACCGCATCGGCGCATACAAAGGCGATGCGATTGCCGAGCACCTCGCGGCGCAGGGGCTGGAGCCGTCGCTGGTCCTGCGCGATCAAACCAACGTGGATAAGCTGCAGAGCGGCGCGATTGATCTCTGGGCAACGGGTGATCCGGCTGGACGCTATTTGGCCAAGCAGCAAGGCGTGACCGGCCTTAAGCGGGTGCTCAAATTCGACAGCGCAGAGCTTTACCTGGCGCTTAACCTCGGTATTCCCGATGCAACTGTAGCCAAGCTGCAGGCTGCGCTGGAGCAGATGCGCGCTGACGGCACGTTAGACACCATCAGCAGCCGCTATTTATAGACAGTTTGCCCGCCAACAGCTCACGCCGACGTTCCCGCTCGCAGCGTTGTGGCGCTGCGATGCCCTGTATCGGAGCGCTTCCCTGAACCTCTTCAGCCAACGGGCCGGGCTGTCCTTCCCCTGAGCCCTTCGTTTAGCTGTGTAGCCGTGGCTGATAGCAAATTCGCTCGTTCGTTTGTGCGGCTCGTCACATTGCTGGGATAGCTTCACGGCGCCTGGTTCACAAGTTGCTAAACATCATAAAGGTGCGACACACGCATGGACGCTGCGTGGCAGTTGTCAGCGCTGTGTCGCCTGGGATGTTTGCATACGGGGAGGGAGCGATGAGACGAATTCTAGTGGCCGGGCTGTTGCTGTTGATGGCCACCGCGGCCAGGGCAGAACTGCCCGATGACTACAAAATGGTGCTGCTGACCGAAAATTTTCCACCTTTTAACATGGCGGCTGACGGTAAGAACTACGCCGCAGACCGCAACATTAGCGGGATTAACGCCGAGATCGTGCGCGAGATGTTCAAGCGTGCCGGGGTCGCCTACAGCCTGACGCTGCGTTTCCCCTGGGAGCGCATCTACAACCAGGCGCTGGAACACCCGGACCAGGGGCTGTTCTCTACCACCTACACACCCGAGCGTGAACCACTATTCAAATGGGTCGGCCCGCTGGCCAGTACCGGCTGGGTACTGCTTGCCCCGGCCGGTAGCCCGATGCGGCTGAGTTCACTCGACCAGGCGCAGCAGTACCGGATCGGTGCATACAAGAACGACGCGGTTAGCCAGCATCTGGAAAGCAAGGGCTTCGAGCCGATCAATTCACTGCGCGACCAGGAAAACATCAGCAAGCTGCTCAAGGGGCAGATAGACCTATGGGCGACAACCGACCCAGTCGGGCCGTATCTGGCCAAACAGGAAGGCGTAAGTGGGCTGACCACGGTATTGCGCTTTAACGACGCGCAGTTGTTCCTTGCGCTGAACAAGCAGACGCCGGATGAAGTCGTTACGCGGTTGCAGAAAGCGCTGAACGAGATGAAGAGCGACGGCGCTATCGACGCGATCATGCGCCGTTATCTCTGATGACTTATCGATACAGGCCGTTCGCGCCATGGGCGGCCATGGCGCGGTTACCCCGGGTGGCGATCATCTGACCAATGTCCACCCAATCTATACCCTGCGCTGCCAGCTTCGGCAGCTCGCGCTCCAATAGGGCAAGTGTGGCAGGGTGTGGATGACCGATCATCACAACTGAACCTTGCTTGCGGGCCAGTTGTACGGCCGCCCGAAACTGCATGGCAACGGCCTCGGGGCTGGGGTCGTCATCGAGAAAGATGTCACGCGACAGGCTCGCCAAGCCGATGCGTTGCGCGGTCGCGGCTGCAACGGTTGCCGCATTGGTACGGCTGTCGAGAAAGAACAGGTGGCGCTGTTGCAGCTGCTGCATGAGTGACGCCATGGGCTGCTGCCGGTCGGTCATCTGGCTGCCCATGTGATTGTTCACGCCGCTGGCATGGGGCACTTTTGCCAGGGCACTGGTCAGTCGACGGTCAAGCTCGGCTGAAGGCAGCTGCGGTTGCCAGGCGTAAGGCCCGCCAGCGGGGGCCATGGGCAGATGCAACATGACGGTCTTGCCTGCCGCTTTGGCCCGCTCGGCCAAGTCCGTGGCGTTCCGGGTATCCGGCAGAATCGCCATGGCCACTGGGCCGGGCAGGGCCAGAACGCGTGCATCCCGTGCTGCGTTCTGCCCAAGGTCATCGATTACCAGCACCAGCTTCGGCATTCGCGAGACGGTTGCCAGGTGATCTGCTGCGGCTGTTTTACTGTCGCCAATCGTAGCCCCGCCGATTGCCGACAGAGGGACCAAAACCCCTACTAACAGAGCTAGAGCCCAAGGCATCCGCTACTGACCGCGGGTGAGGTTCAACCCCTTGAGCAGATTCAGTGCCTGACCGAGTTGGTAGTCCTCATCCTGAGGGCGTGGAGAGTCACTGACGATCGGTGCCGTAGTAGGACGTTCAGCGCCGCCGTTGCCATTGCCGAGGTGCCCTGCCAGGTCGGCCTCGCGGATGCCTTCCGCAGCTTGTTCCCGCGTCAGCTTGGCACGGGTGACCCTGATATCCGGCTCGATTCCCTGTGCCTGAATTGAGCGTCCGTTGGGTGTGTAATAGAGCGCGGTGGTGAGCTTCAGTGCACGGTCGTTGTTCAGTGGAAGTACCGTCTGCACCGAGCCTTTTCCGAAGCTGTCGGTCCCCATGACCACGCCACGCTTCTGATCCTGCAAGGCCCCAGCCACGATTTCCGACGCCGAGGCGCTACCACCATTGATCAGCACGACCAGCGAAACGCCTTCGCTGGCATCGGCCGCGTCTGCGTTGAAGCGCAGCTCGGAGTTGGCGATGCGGCCTTTGGTGTAAACGATCAAGCCATCAGTCAGGAAATGGTCGGACACTTCCACCGCAGCCTGGAGCACCCCGCCGGGGTTGTTGCGCAGGTCGAGCACCAGCCCGTTGAGCTTCTTGCCATTTTCCTTGCGCAAGCTCGCCAAGGCCTTACCGACTTCCTCGCCGGTATTGATCTGAAACTGCGTTACGCGCAGGTAGCCATAGCCGGGCTCAAGCAGCTGACTCTTGACGCTGTTGACCTTGATCACCGCGCGGTTGAGCTTGACGGTGAACGGCTTGCCCCCCTCACGCACCAGTGACAGCGATATATCGCTGCCTGGTTTGCCGCGCATCATGCCAACCGCATCCATCATGGACATGCCCTTGGTCGGCTTGCCGTCGATCTTGACGATCAGATCGCCAGCCTCAATGCCGGCCTTGGATGCCGGGGTATCGTCGATCGGCGATACCACCTTGATGAATCCGTCTTCGATCCCGACTTCGATCCCCAGGCCGCCGAACTCACCGCTGGTGCTCTCCTGCAGTTCGGCAAAGGCATCAGGTTCGAGGTAGGCGGAATGGGGGTCGAGGTTGCTGAGCATGCCCTTGATGGCATTTTCCAGAAGTGTCTTGTCGTCGACCGGCTCCACGTATGCGGCCTTGATCCGGTCCAGCACTTCGGCAAAGGTCCTCAGCTCCTCCAGCGGCAACGGCGCTTTTTGGGTCGCGGCGTTCAGCTGCAGCGGTTCTGGCGCGATCTCTGCGGGCGGTTGCTGCGCCCAGGCGCTACCGTACATCCCTAGCATGACAGTCAGGGCTAGGGTGGAGGGTTGGGCGAAACGGCACAGGTGCAGCATGTTTGACTCCAGTTGTGAGGGGCGCGCTAACAGCCGGCTCGGCTTATCCCTGCGCACGACACCATTGTGCCGGATCGCTCGGGCGACCCTGTTGGCGAATGGCGAAATACAGTGCGGCAGCTTCTTGCCCGCCACTGGTTCCTACTGTGGCGATAGGATCGCCCGCCTTGACGATGTCTCCTGCGTCACGCAGCAGGCTCTGGTTGTGCCCGTAAAGGCTAAGGTAGCCGTTGCCGTGATCAAGGATCACCAACAGGCCGGCGCCACGCAACCAATCAGCGAATACCACCCGGCCCCCGTGCACGGCTCGGACCTGGGTACCAACGTCGGCGCCGATCAGCACGCCGTCCCACTTGGTTCGAGCGTCGCCACCGCGGGGAGTGCCATAGCGTGCCACCAATCTTCCGTCTACCGGCCAGGGCAGCTTGCCCTTTGCCTTGGCGAAAGGGCCGCCAAAATTCCCGCCAGCGCTTGAGACAACTGGACCGTCCGATGCTGCTGGGGTGCGGCCGGGCTGTTGCTGGCGTGCCTGCTCTTCGCGGGCCTCGGCCAACGCGCGTTGACGTGCCTGCTCGGCTTCACGCGCCTGGCGAGCAAGGGTTTCTTCGATGGTTTTGAGCACCCGCTCCAGCTGCGCCTGCTCCTGCTTGCGTGCTTTGAGCTTCTGGTCGCGGCTGGACAAGTCTTTATCAAGTTTTGCCAGCGTTACCTGGCGCTCCTTGCGGACTTCGGCCAGTTGCTCGCGCCGTTGTTTGAGGCCGTCCTGCTGTTCGGCTAGTGTTGCCTGCTGCTTCTGAATGCCGGCTTCTACGCCGGCCAGTTGGCGTAGCGTCTCGTTAAAGCTTTCGAGCTGCTCGAAGCGGGCTTTGCTGAGATAGTCATAGTAGGTCAGCGTGCGGCTGAATTTTTCTGGATTCTGTTGGTTGAGCAGCAGCTTCAGGTATTCCTGGCGGCCGCTTTGATAAGCCGCGCGTGCCTGAATGCCGATCAGGCGCTGTTGTTCGAGGCGCGCACCTTCAAGCGTGGCTTTCTCGTCGTTGAGGCGATCCAGCTCGGCTTCGCTGCGATCGATTTCCTGCTGCAAAGAGTCGACCTGTTTCTCCAACTGGCCCATCTCGCTTTCGGTAGTCTGCAGTTGCTTCTGGACCGCGGATTTCTCCTGTTCGATCTGCTTGAGCAGCTTCTGCAATTCCGCGACGTCCTGGCGCGCCGCTTCGATCTGCTTGCGCGCATCGGCGCGCTCGTCGGCCATGGCTGGGCCAAGCAGACAAAAAAGCGCTAATACAACAAGAATACGGGGCATGAGAGGGCGTAACCGTGAGTTCAACGACTGCCGTAGTATGCCTAAAAACCAAGCTGGAAGCTTGAACCCCAGAGCTGGAGGTAACAGCCTGGCTTCCAGCTTCCAGCTTCCAGCTTCCAGCTTCCAGCTTCCAGCTATCAGCTCAGCTCGACAATTGAGTGGCCGGTCATTTCCGCCGGTACCGGCATGCCCAGCAGCGTCAGCATGGTCGGTGCCACATCGGCGAGGACGCCGCCTTTGCGGATGGTCAGGTTACGCTTGCCAACATAGATGAAGGGAACCGGCTCGCAAGTATGGGCGGTGTGCGCCTGGCCGGTCATGACGTCCTCCATCTGCTCGACGTTGCCGTGATCGGCGGTGATCAACGCTTCGCCTCCGACCTTTTCCAGCGCTTCAACGATCCGACCAACACACTTGTCCAGGCATTCCACGGCCTTGACCGCGGCCTCGAACACGCCGGTATGGCCAACCATGTCGCCGTTGGCGTAGTTGACGATGATCACATCGTAACGCTGGTTCTCGATGGCCTCGACGATGCGATCAGTCACTTCGGGCGCGCTCATTTCAGGCTGCATGTCGTACGTGGCGACTTGCGGAGACGGAATCAAGATGCGCTCTTCGCCCGTAAAGGGGTCCTCGCGACCGCCGGAGAAGAAGAAGGTGACGTGAGCGTACTTCTCGGTCTCGGCAATGCGCAGCTGGGTCTTGCCGTTGTTGGCGAGATATTCGCCGAGCACGTTGGTCAGGCCTTCCGGGGCAAACGCGCTGGGCGCCGGGATGCTTGCTGCATATTGCGTCAGCATGACGAAGCCAGCCAGTTGCGGTACCCGGGCGCGCTGGAATTCGCTGAAACCAGGCTCGACAAAGCACCGCGTCAGTTCACGAGCTCGGTCGGCGCGGAAGTTCATGAACACCACGGCATCGCCGTCCTCGACACGAACCGGCTCGCCAATGGTGGTGGCCTTGACGAATTCGTCGCTCTCGCCACGCTCATAGGCGGCAATCAAACCGTCAACAGCATAATCTGAGTGGTAGTCGGCTTTGCCGTCAACGATCAGACTGTATGCCCTCTCGACCCGGTCCCAGCGGTTGTCACGATCCATGGCGAAGTAGCGGCCAATCAGGCTTGCAACGCGGCCTTTGCCCAGGCGGGTGAAGGTGGCTTGCATCAGTTCGATGGAGTGCTGTGCGCTCTTCGGTGGCGTGTCGCGGCCATCAAGAAAGGCATGCAGGTAGATTTTTTCGGCGCCGCGCTTGGCAGCCAGTTCAGCCATGGCGACCAGATGATCCTGGTGGCTGTGAACGCCTCCGTCGGAAAGCAGGCCGAGGATATGCACTGCTTTGCCTGCAGCCACTGCCTTATCGACGGCGGTGCAGATGGTGGGGTTCTCGAAGAACTCGCCGTCGCGGATGGATTTGGTGACCTTCGTGAAGTCCTGATACACCACGCGGCCGGCACCCAGGTTCATGTGGCCCACTTCGGAATTGCCCATCTGCCCGTCCGGCAGACCCACATCCATGCCGCTGCCAGAGATCAGTCCGTGCGGTTGGCTGGCCAGCAGGCGGTCATAGACGGGCTTGTTAGCGGCGTGGATGGCATTGAATTCAGGACTGTCGCTGTGTCCGAAGCCGTCGAGAATGATCAATACCAGGGGTTTGGGCGCGGCGGGCATGTGTCTGGCTCCTTGCACGGGGTCGCGAAAAAAGGCGGCCAGTCTAATAGTTGGCCGGTTGGGCGTCACGATTCGCAGGGTTCAGCCTGGTGGGGGGGCTGTGTATACTGGCCCGCATTTTATCCCCCGGGTACCCTTTAGATGGTCGCT
>Ga0163200_1000925_pt1 | contig 11541 bp, 11 predicted proteins | sample PL_2010_200m_FD_113535 | JGI IMG/M metagenome (GOLD analysis project Ga0163200, IMG submission 113535) | Freshwater microbial communities from Powell Lake, British Columbia, Canada to study Microbial Dark Matter (Phase II) - PL_2010_200m | ecosystem: Environmental > Aquatic > Freshwater > Lake ... | reverse complement strand
GGGAAATACATCACCATCAAGGGATGGATGATGGGAGCGAGGGGACCGAAACCTAAGTTCGAAGGGGTGGCATGTCCCAATCGGGCATGCCAGATGTACGGACGAGCGGGAGAGGGGAACGTGGTGGGCAACGGCACCTACCGGACCGAGAGCGGACAAGTGAGGAAGTTCCTCTGCCGCACCTGCGGCAGGACCTTCTCGGAGCGTTCCAACACCGCCTTCTTCAACCTCCGCTCCGAGGACAAGAAGATGCTGCTGGCTTTGAAGATGATCCTGAAAGGCATGAGCCTGCGCGGGACGGCCGAGGTGCTGGAGGTGCACCTGGACACGGTCCGGGCCTGGCTCCGCCGGGCGGCGGAGCACAGCGAGGAGGTGAACCAGGTGCTGATGAGGGAGCTCAAGGTCTCCAAGGTCGAGCTGGACGAACTCTGGACCTTCGTACAAAAAAAACAGTTCCGCGCATGGAGCAGTTCGAGGACGATGGAACGTGGGTATGGGTAGCGTTCGACCCGGAGCACAAGGTGGTGCTCGCGCACGTCGTGGGCGAGCGCAAGCAGCGCTCGGCCAACAAGCTGATCAAATGTGTCAAACGAAGAGTAGCTGGCATACCTTCATTCTGCAGCGATGGCCTGAAGTTCTACAAGAACGCGTTACTGAAGTTTTACAGCAGCATCGTCTCGTTCCCCCGAACTGGCTTGCGAGGAAGGCCGCGGTTGCCAGCATACGTTCCTGATGAGAAACTGCGATACGCTCAGGTCATCAAGCATCATCGCAACGGCCATCTGGTCGAAGTGGAGAAGAAGCAGATCTTCGGTGAGGATGCTGGCCGGGCCAGCATCTCCACGACGTTCATCGAGCGGTGCAACCTCACCATCCGCCAGGAGAACAAGAGGCTGACCAGAAAAACGCTGGGATTCTCCAAGCGCCAGTATCGCTTGGATGCTCATATGATCCTTTACTTCGCGAACTACAATTTCTGCCGTCCGCATGGCTCTTTGAGGCATCTGGATGCCTCAGGGAAGAAGCGGAAATGGACGCCTTTGCGGGAGCTGGGAGTCACCGATCGGAACTGGAGCCTGAAGGAATTGTTGACCTTTCCTTATCATAAAACATCAGTATAAAAAGGGGTCAGTATCAAATATAGTGATTTCTTAAAAAATGCTGGCATTTTGATAATAAGTACATATTCTCAAGTTAAACCACCTTACACTTTAATTGAATTGAATCGTCGCTCAGGCTCATCATCTACCAATTTAGAATGTTAAACCAACTCGCTTCGCTAAGAGTTGAACCCTCTTCTCGCAACCTATTCTCTTGGCCGCCTTCATAGCTTCACCGAATTGAGCTCTAGCCATCTCCTGCATGCCTCTCCTAGCCAGGGACATTCCGTACCAAGAACGGCAATCGACCAGCGGATACAGCCAGCATTTCTCTTCACGTAATTGTATTGTATGATTGTAGACCTCATCGCTCTGCTGGAAATCGTCTTTTGCAGCCAAGAGCTCCGCCAAGAGCACGGCTGCCCAAGTGTGACCCCTTTTATCATGAGTTACCAATAATTTCATAGCTTCTACGTAATGGTTTTCCGCGCTTTTCACAAGCCCCATCTCCCATTCGTAGATGCCCAATAGAACCTCGGAAAATCCAATGAAAAAAGGATTGGTATCGAGCATCTTCTCGCAATCTAACACCTTCATTATGTCTTTCCTGGCCGATTCGAAGTCTCCCTCGAGCTCCAATGCCCAGGATCTAAAGGTCAGTGCTCGCATCCATTCCCACACCAGACCGAGCTTCTCCGTTTGTTGAATGACATCGGCAGCGTACTTTTTAGCTAGCTCGGTCTCACCAGCTATCGCATAGATATGTGTGATATTGGATCCAAAGTTAGCGATAAGGTCAGGATCCTCAGTTTTTCTTACCATGGGTAGCAATTCCTCTGCCAGGGCTTTGGCCTCGATGGATCTATCTTCTTCAGTGAGTTGATACATCTCGCCGATGCTGAATCGGATTATTTCTTTGGTATCGCCCGTCTCCTCAAAATAAGCCTTCGCTCTGTTATAATGAGATTGTGCCTCGACCCGATCCCCTTCGTTGTGGCTCAGGTCACCCCTCTCCCATTCGATGTACGCAAGAATCCCTGGGTCACCATCCGAGAGCGACTCGGCTTCATTGAACATCTCATTGGCTTTCTTCGGGTTCGCAAGGCCATACTGGCCCCAACATGCCCCCGCTTTAACAAGGACCCTGCCCCTCGCCTTCCGATCGCGATTCAATCCCAGGAACCGCTCATAGTAAGAGTATTGTCCCTTTGGACTTGACTGGGAGGGCCCTAGATCTCCCAAGCCCTCCAGCGATTCAAGTCGCTCAGCTAAGAATCCCGAGTCATCTTCTGTCCTGGCGATGACCAATTGATAGAAGGATTTTGCTTCTCGCAATGCCTTCCTTGCGGAGCAATACTTGCCGGCGAGAAGAGAGTACTTGATGCATTTGTCCTTTGCATGTGCTCGGTCGAAGTGCCATGACAAGGCTCCAAGAAGAGCATCGTCCGGGAGACGCTTCTCCAATGAACATCCCACCCTCCTATGTAGTTCCGCTTGCTTCGGCTTGGAGATGGCGTCATAGGTGACGTCCCTGATCTTCGCATGAGTGAACTTGTAATAACCTTCGTCCCAAGCCACCAATTGGAAGCCCTTGGAAAGGGCATCCAGCTCGTCCAGGAGATGAAGCTCTTCTATCCCAATCGATTCGGAAAGGAGGGGCGCATCGAACCTCTCTCCAATCACCGATGCACATTCGAGGATTCTCTTTTGTTCATTGGAGAGCTTGGCCATCCGCCGCCATATGATTTCCTGGACGGTCCGGGGGATGCTCATCTTCCCGTCCCTGGCCATTCTCCAGGTCCCGTCGCGAATCACCAGCCCACCTTCAGACATAAGCATTCTCAGGGTCTCAATGGCGAACAGGGGGCTGCCTCCGCTCTCCTTGAAGATGCGCTCGATTATCGCCCTATCCACCGGCTCCTGCAGCATTCCAGAAACGACTTTTTGGATCTCCTTCTCCGCCAAGGGACGGAGGTTCACTTCCTCCACGACCCCCTCGCGTCTCATGACCTGAAGGCTGTCCAGAAATGGATGGACCTCCTTCTCATGGATCAGAACCTCCTCAGTGCGATATGTCCCGAGCAGCAATATTGGTAGGTCACGTACGTTCCTGGCGAGGAAGTGGAGCATGCCGATGCTGGCGGAATCTGCCCATTGCAGATCGTCCAAGTGGATGATAAGAGGAGTTTTCACTGATTCGGTCTTCAGCAATTCCAACGTTCCGAAGAGCAGGTTCTCCCTGCGACCCTCCCCTTCGTCCCCCTGATATTCCTTGAGGAGCTTTGCCAATGCATGCGCGGTCCCGCCCACGACAGGTATGGCACCCACGAGGTCGGGGGCGGCCCTTCTGGCCGCCCCCTTGAGCCTCGAAGCACGGCTATGAATTCCCTCATCCGAAAGGCCCTCCAAGGCTTCGAGGAACACCAGATAGGGGATCTGTGCAGAAGGGACGCAGTTGCCCACCAGTACCTTGCAACCCCTGTCCGCAGCTTTTGCTTCGAACTCCTTGGCCAGTCTGGTCTTGCCGATACCAGCCTCTCCAGAGATCAAGAACAGTCCCCCAGAACCGGCCAATACTCTTTGCAGCGCTCCATCTAGCGCACCGAGTTCTTCCTCTCTCCCCGCAAGCGGTGGCTCGGAAAGCATCGTGCCCCGGCTAATCGATTGTTGGTTGGCGAGATAAAGATTCCCGGGACGCCAATTCGCTTTGTTCCTCGCAATAAAATTTTATGGGGGTGATATTAGGCGATCATAGAAAGAGCAAGAAAGACCAGCTCATTTACCAGAGCTCCAACCTCGCCTCATTCCTGTATGTCCTGGCCCACTCGTCCAATGTTGAGAAGAACTCTCAAGGCGACCATGTAAGAGAGCGAAATCGGCATAGTTCCTTGAATCCTATCCTTTCGTACACAGGCAGGCCCTTTGCGCTCGCCTCCAGCACCGCGACCCTGTATCCTGCGCTCTTCGCTACCTGGAGGGGCTCGCGAGTGATGGCCGTCCCAATGCCCCTTCCCCTGAAATTTGGCAAGGTAGCGACACAATAGATGGCGGCCACATCCTCGTGAAGGATCATGGCCGAGGTGGCGACTGGCCTGCCGTTCATTAGCCCAAGGAACCAGCGATGGGATGGGTCTAGCCCGTTGCCATGGAGGATGTTCCTGAACTTATGGGTGGCCTCCTTGGGGAACTCGAACCCGTCGCAAACCGCCTGGCTACAAATTCTCAAGGATCTCATGTCTTTAACCTGCTTCACCTTTAGCCCTGCGGGGGTTGGGACCGGTTCGACGTCATCAAGGTCGATGGCCATTCCAGGCGTGACATCTCCTGGAATTAGGCCACGCATAACCAGAGCGCTCTCCAGATCCTTAGGGGCGCTAGAGGGGCCGAGGACCCAGCTCATCGGAACGCCGATCTCTTTGAAATGCGCCATGGCCGCCTCGATCCTTTTGGAGATCGTCTTCGAGCTGAACCGAGGGCCGAGAACGCCATTGAAGATAGCCACTGGAAGACCGCTCGCATAGATTGTCATGTCCGTCTCTCTGCGCAAGAACGAGCCCGGGCTGCTGGTACAGAGTGCTGCCGTGTCCTGATAGTAGGTCTTCTCAATTGCCTGAACCAACTCTTTCTCTTGGAACCCTCCAATCATATGATCAGGAACTCAATGCAATCATGATATGAGCGATTAAATAGGTTTGTCAGGCTGATCGAGGCGCCACGTAGCGACGAACTCCTCGTACAGTCGCATCATAGTTCAACCATCGGCAGCCCCTCGGACGGACCAGGTCTCGCGCCCACTGAACGGTTTGCTATGACGGTTTTCGGGCGATATAGGTGCTGATGGGTCATTCTGGTCATTGGAAGTGAGGGGTCCAGCCCGCGCTTTCCTCAGGTCCTCTGTTGAAAGGAGGTTCCTGATGTTCTTCGAGGCTCTTCCCCTTTCCTCGAGAAGATGTCGTTCCCTCTCGATCTTCTTTCAAAGCATCCCAACGGCTATTCCATTCAAAGGATGGACGGGGGGAAGCATAATAAGGTCGTAGGACTCAGTCTAATATGGAGAATGATAGAATCGTGGGTCTTTACGGCCGTCTTGGTGACGGCTGGAGCGATACTCATCTTCCTTGGAATATATAGCTGGAATTTCAGGAAGGTCCCCGCCGCCGCACCTTTTTCAGCTTTCATGCTGGCCTGCGCGGGGTGGTCCCTCACCTATGCCCTGGATTCGACCCAGACCGACCTAGCCGCCAAGACCGCGCTTTTCCAGATAGAGTTCGTGTTCATCATCCTCATCCCGCTCCTGGGCTTGATCACCATGATCGCATACATCGGGCGGTCCGACCTATTGACCCGGAGGTTCATGGCCATCATTCTTCTGCTCCCTTTGATCAGCATATTCCTGGATTTGACTAACAGCTACCATCACCTTTTCACCTCTTCCTTTACCATGCTCAACACCGGCCCCTTCCCGGTGCTGCTGGACTCGCCTGGCCCCTATTTCATCATCTATCTGATCTATTCGTACGCTTACCTTCTGACGGCCATCTTGCTCATCCTACGCCACACTATCGCGGCCGAGGGCATATTCCGGAAGCAGGACCTCCTCGTCCTGACCGGATTGGCCATTCCCTTGGCCGGAGAGATCCTCTACCAGCTGGGCATTACTGTGGCCAAGGGAGTGTCCATTAGCCCTGCTCTGTTCGCGGTTACTGGAGGTCTAATGGCGTTCGCCATGTTCCGTTTCAAGCTGTTCGAGCTGGTACCGATAGCCAAGGGGGCGCTCATATCCCACTCCCCCGATCTGATCTTCGTCCTGGATGATCGGGACCAAATAGTGGAGCTGAACCGGGTAGCCTTGGAAACGTTCGATCTGCAAAAGGATCGGGTCATCGGGAGAACGGCAGGCGAGGTCTTCCGGGATCATGCACAAATGGTCAAGATGCTGCAGACCGCGGCTCCCGCTCGCCTCCAAGTCAGTTTCTCGGTCGGAGGGGAGGAGCGCATCTTCGATTCCCGGAGCATCCCCATGAATGACCCATCCGACAATCCCCTCGGCATCCTGGTGATCATGCAGGACATCACCAGCAGGAAGAGGGTCGAGAACGAGGTCATGCTCAGCGAGGCGCGTTACCGAAGCTTGCTGGAGAATGCCCCCTTCCCCGCCATCATCGTCACCATGAGCGATGGCCGGCTCCTGCTCATCAACTCTCGCGCTGAAGCGCTCATGGGCGTGCCTCGAGAAGAGCTGCTCGGGAAGCCGGCGTCCAACCACGCCGCCATCTTCGAAGACCGAAAGAGCCTGGTCGACCTCCTTTCCGTTGAAGGACAGTTCAACGATGTGGAGACCAGCTTTGTGGATGGCAAAGGGGAGACGTTCTGGGCGAGATTGAGTGGCAGCTTGATCACCTTTGAGAACGAGCAGGTGGTCTTCGTGGCGGTCAACGACATCAGCCAGCTCAAGTTTACCGAGGTCCTCCGGCTGGCCAACCGCAAACTGTACCTTCTGACCGAGATCACCAGGAACGAGCTCCTCAACAAGTTCATGGTGATAAATTGCTCCTTGGAAATGCTGGCCATGACCAAGGGAGAGGTGGACAAGGAGAATACACTCAGGCCTCTGATAGACGCATCCTTGGCGGCGCAAAGGATAATCCGCTTCACGGAATCGTACCAGAAGCTTGGGAAGGAACCGCCAGGCTGGCTCAGGATCTCCGAGCACATCACCTTGGCCCGCTCGCATGCCCGACTGGAGGGCATTGAGGTCAAGGACTGCTGCGGCTCCCTGAGGGTGTTCGCCGACCCCCTGCTCGAGAATGTCTTCTTCAACCTTGTCGATTTTGCGGTGAAGCACATTCCCAGTACCAGAACGATCAGCATTCGTTACGAGCGTGAGGGATCCGGCGCGCTCAAATTGATGCTCGAGGATGATGGCAGATCGGAAGATGCCATGAGCCCAGAGATGTTCGAGTACCAGCCCGGCCAGGAGAAGCTGTTGCCCCTTTTCATGGCCAGGGAGATACTGAACATGACCGGACTTGACATAAGACAAGCCCGACCCGGGGAATCGGCCCGCTTCATCATCTCCATCCCTCCAGACAGGTTCCAGTTCTGAGGCTTGGACCGTTCGAGGTGCGACGATGTGGGCGGTTCAACGCTTCTTCTGCAAGCGCTTCGACAAGCCCATGCGAAATGGCCAATATCATTCACCGGAGCAATCCTTAATACGCTTCCCACGAATCCGCTCAGGGAAGTTGGATGGAAGGACCGTACGATGGAGTTCAGAATGAGCCGGACGGACTCGATAGCACCATTGCCAAAAAGGAATGGGATCTCCTGACAGGACCCGAGATCCGCTATCTCCTTTTGGTACTAGGGTTGCTCGCTTCCTTGATGCCCTGGTGGTACGTGGTCAACTTCTACGGAGGTGGCCTGGAGGACCGCACCACCTTGCTCGGCTGCCTTTTAAACATCGATAGCACCGGCCTGCGCGCAGCCGCCATCTTCTACTATCTGGGTCTGGCCACGCTCACATTCAAGAAGGTCCGCTGGACCAGCCTCGGAGCGGTCTTCCTCCTCTCTTCCTTCATCGTTGGATTCTATTCGTGTGTCGGTTTATTCGAGGGCTTCAGCGTCTATATCGGAGGGGCTCAGTACCTTGGTTTCTTTGTCTTCGTCTCGATGCTTGTCATCGTTTACGCAAGGTACGAACAGAAGGGTTTGCGGTTCTGAATTCTTTGGAGCAATTTCACCATACATCTTCGCTTCTCATTCTTACGATCGGCAATACTAAAACACGACCGTGGTCAGCATGCTCTGGTGATGTTCTTAATAGAACCTGAACCAGGAAGGATGAGCACCGGCATCGGTCTGTCCCACCATTGAATCTCATTTCACTTCGTACCGATGCACGATGATGTGGCACTTGGTGCAGCGCATGGCCGGAATGTGGACGATCCCCCAGATATTAGATTCGTAGATCCGCTCCCCGCCCACACCGATCCGGCTCAGCGAGGTTATCTCCTTCCTCCATTTGACTCCAGAGACCAAGCTCTCCGTCTCGACAAAGCCAGCCTCCATCGGGGAGTTGCATGAGGGACAGTTCATCACATATGTATTATCTTCAACGATATTAATGTTAGATGTCGTCCTCAGGGACATGAGTTCCTTCGCCCAAGGGTGCCAGGTCTAGGAAAGAAAGACCCAGTTGTATAGGCGTTGATACCCAACCCTTATATCCAACACATACCAATGGAAAGAATGCAATGACCGAAGGCTGACGCCGAGGCCTAGCATCAAAGGCAAGATGACATAATGGGAACTAAGTTTGATATGGAAAGGCACAAAATGCTCACCAAAGCGATAACCAAGCAGGTGGGCGTCGACCAGGAGATGGCAGGTCAGTTGGCACTCAGGGTGCTCAACTATTTTGGATATGAGGACATGGTGATAGACAACGCCCTGGACCAGGATGATCGCAGGCTGTTCTACTTCCTGCAGGATGTCCAGCTCCTCAAGACAGACTGGGAGGAGGCCATCCTGGCCAGCGGCCGGACTTGGCGGATCTTCTATTGGTATCTTAACATCGATAGGATAGAGGAGTGCTCGAAGGACGTCATCGAGAACGTCGCCGAGCGGGGGATATATGACACCTTCCGGACACGGCCTGGTCCAGACAGGAGATCGTGGAAGAAGGGCTCTGAGCGGTGGCCTTTTTACTCTCATCACGAATACTCCTCACCGGTAACATGCAGGAAAGCAGGAAGATCCTAATCGTGGTCATGGACGGACTGGGCGATAGGGCGGTAAAGGAGCTGAACTGGCAGACCCCGCTCCAGGCCGCCAATCGGCCGAATCTCAATTGGTTCGCCGAGCATGGAGCGAGCGGCATCGTGGACATCATAGGCCCGGGAATACGGCCAGGAAGCGACACCGCCCATCTCGCGATCCTCGGCTACGATCCTTATTTGGTCTATACGGGAAGGGGGCCGTTCGAAGCGGCCGGAATCGGGATCGTGGGGAATAAGGGGGACGTGGCTTTCCGATGCAATTTCGCCACCGTCGACGAGCATCTCGTGGTGACGGACCGGCGTGCGGGAAGGATCAAGGAGCCGGACACGGCCGAGCTCGCTGCCTCCCTGAGCGGCATTACCATCGACGGCGTGCAGATCACGGTCAAGGAGGCCACGGAGCACAGGGCGGTCCTGCTGCTGCGCGGGGAAGGTCTGTCGGCCAAGGTCTCAGACGTCGACCCACACGGTGATACCAAGATCCATGAGGCGGTCCCTATGGATCGTGACGCCAAGAGGACGGCCAAGGTCGTCAATGCGTTCGTCAAGCGATCCTATGAGGTGCTGAATGAGCACCCGGTGAACCAAAGGAGGAGCAAGGAGGGCAAGCCAGTGGCGAACATCCTCCTCCCCCGGGGCGCTGGCATATTCCCGGACATCCAGCCCTTCGAGGAACGCTACGGAATGACGGCCGCATGCGTCGCCGGCGTATCGCTGATAAAGGGGATATGCCGGGTGTGCGGCCTCGAGGTGGTCGAGGCCAAGGGCGCCACGGGTGGCCTGGACACGGACATGCTGGCCAAGACGAGGGTGGCGCTGGAGCAGATGGAGTCCCATGACCTGGTGCTTATGAACGTGAAGGCCTCCGACATCGTCTCCCATGACGGGAACGCGCAGGGCAAGGTCAAGGTCGTCGAGCGTCTGGACGAGATGGCTGGACTTCTCAGGGAGAAGCTGCCGGAGAACGCAGTGGTGGCCTTCGTGGCCGATCATTGCACCCCGATAGAGGTCAAGGACCACAGCGGCGACCCGGTTCCCCTGCTCATCTACTGCCAGGGGATCGTCAAGGATGGTAACCTCACATACGACGAAGGGGCGGCCGCCAAGGGGGGCCTGGGCAGGATCCGGGGAAAGGATATCATGCCGATATTGATCGACAAGGCGGGACGCTCGGAGAAATTCGGATCTTAGAGCTTGGAGGAAGGAAATGATCTTGATTGTCCAGGAAGGTGGCTGAGGGATGAAATATTGCTACTGCCCCGACTGCGACAATCTGAGGCCCAAGAGCTGGTATCTCAGGTCCCGATGCGAGGTGTGCCAGGGCGAGTGCCGGCAGTTCAGGGTCAAGCATTCCCTCTTCGGCATCCTGATGTACGCCTTCTATGCCTTGGCTGGGGTCTTGGTCGCCCTGTACATCGGCAACTACATATGGTATATGGACTGGGCCAGCATCATCTCGTCGGTGCCTAGGAATACGGTCATAACCCTGATGATCGCCTTCTTCGTCGTCGGACTGGTCATGTCCTTCATTGACATAGGCAGGATGAACGCCGAAGCGGAGAGGATCAGGGACGGTTTGAAGCAGGTCCAGACCAGCAAGAAATCACCCTGAGGACCATGCAGCAAGGGTGGATCGGATCCCGGGATCACCACCCAGCCCCAGGCAGGAGACGAAGATGTTCCCGCCCGATGGCGGGGAATGACCAGGGTTTGCCAGAATGTTCTCTGACCTTCCGTTTGAAAGCGTCCAGATGTAGGAGTAGCGAGGTTCGAGCGTTGCGCTCAACACCATCGCGATGGTGGAATTGAGCCACGCGGGGATCGTCACCTTCCCTGGCGCGCTATCGAATATGCCGACCACGACGGAGCTCACCGAAACGAACGGACCTCCCGGATCGCCCGTTCCATTGCCCCCTAGGGCGGGTTGGATCGTCAGTCGGAAAAGCATCAGGTGAGTCCTCTCCACCAGCGTTTGGGCCTGTTCGTCGGCATCTTCAATGATAGGGGCGGAGAGCAGTATGGCCGTCATGACCACAACGCTCACCGCTGTGAGGAACAGAAGAGCGTCGAAGGTGGCCGCCATCCCGTGCTTCAATGAGATCCTGGTGCGGCTCACCATACCAGCACCTCAAGGAAGGCGGGGTGGACCTCGTTCAAGGACAGGGCAAGGCCGATGGGTGTCCTCAGGGACACCAAGAGCGCTACCTCATCGGGAACCAGGCCATGGACGAGGACGATCTGGGCCTCCTCCGCGCGGTCCATCATGCCAAGCCTGACCTGAAAACCTGTAACGACCGAAGCCTCCGGGACCGTCATCTCATCCAGAAGGTAGAGGGAGGAGGAGCGAAGCACTCCGTCCTGCTGCATCAGATCCTTATCGGCAAGGATGCATGCGGTCAGGTCCTGGGCGAAATCCTGCAGAGCTTCTTCATCCGGTTGGTTGCCTTGGTTTTCCTGCACTAGGATGATGCCCAGGAGCAGGACCATGACCCCAGCGGTGATCACCATCATGGCCAGGCCCACTTCGAGGAAACCGCCCATGGCCCTCAGATCTCTCGCCAACAGATGGTTTGCCGGCTTCACATTGATGGGATCGAAGGGAGGGCATAAATCACCCTCATATTACAATCATATTGCCGACTCAATCTACGCCCTTGATG
>Ga0163200_1000923_pt1 | contig 11582 bp, 10 predicted proteins | sample PL_2010_200m_FD_113535 | JGI IMG/M metagenome (GOLD analysis project Ga0163200, IMG submission 113535) | Freshwater microbial communities from Powell Lake, British Columbia, Canada to study Microbial Dark Matter (Phase II) - PL_2010_200m | ecosystem: Environmental > Aquatic > Freshwater > Lake ... | reverse complement strand
GTCGCACGCTGGCTGGAGAAGCTCGTGGTTCGGAAGGCCAGCGACATCATCTGCATCAGCGGCGAAACGGAAGCCTTCCTCCGGGAGATGAACAGCCCGGCCCGCCGGCATTTCATCCCCAACGCAATGGCTCCTAGTTTCTTCGCTGTGCAACCGCAACCCCGGCCGGATGATATCCCGTCCTTGCTGTTTGTAGGGAGCATTGACCAGCGCAAAGGCGTCCTGTTGCTCGTCGAGGCATTGGCACGAGTGCAGCACCAACTCCAAACCCGCGTGCGCCTGCGCATCATCGGTCGTGGAGGCGGCTCCTACGAAATGGCTGTGCGTCAGCGCGTGCAAGCGTTGAATCTGACGGACGCCGTGGAGTGGCTTGGCCCGCGCAACGAAGAGGGTGTAGCCGTCGTGCTGGCGTGCACCGACGTTCTGGTGCTGCCCTCGTTCTGGGAGAATATGCCGATGTGCATCGGTGAAGCCATGGCGGCCGGTGTGCCGGTGGTGGCGACCACGGTGGGTGGCATCCCGGAGATGATCGAGCCTGGCAACATGGGTTTATTGGTGCCTCCGGGCGACAGTGACGCTCTGGCCGGGGCGTTGTCACAACTGCTTTTGGATGCGGCATTGCGCCAGAAGATGGGACAGCACGCCCGGGTCAAGGCGCTTCGTGAATATGCGCCGCGGGTCGTGGCGGCAAAGACGCTGGCAGTGTACGAGGCGATCGCACGACAGAGCGGCTAGCGCGGAGAAAGGTCGAATTGTAATCTCACCGTGCTCGGCTAGCGGGTAAAACGCTCTTGAGCACCCGGGCGTATTCCAGCGCAACCGCATCCCATGTCTTGACGGGAAAAACCGGGAGATTGGGTTCCACTTCGTAGAAACGATGAAGCTGACGGGTGGCTGTGGCGAAACAGTTGATGCTACAGAAGGAAGCGTGTCCCGCGTACAGAGGAGTTGCCCAACGACGGTTTGGCAGAAGCACTCGACAGCCGGTCGCATAGGCTTCCAAGACGGCGATGCATCCTGACTCCTGCCGGCTCAGCAGGACAAATCCGCGCGCGTTACACAACAAGTCAATCTTCTGCTCTTCCGTAACAAAACCTTTGTACCGCACATACTTCCCATCCACCAACTGCATGAATTCGTGAAAATAAGGGTCGCCATCCTCATAGGGCTTGCCCACAAACACTATTGGGGTTCTGCTGGCCAATGCCAAGCGAGCCAGCAGAACGGTATTCTTTCGTGGATGGATTGTACTAACGCTCACCAGATAGTCCCCAGCATGGGTTGCCGTTATGCCAGCCGTCAAAAACGCCTGGGAGACGCCATGCAGGATGACGTGCGCCCGCGTCAGCGGGGCGCCGAAAAGGTTCTTGCCGAGGAGGGCATCCGCCTGTGACGGGTAGATGGTGGCATCGGCAATCCGCGCATAATTCCATCCGAGTCCGGTCACCACGTCGCGGCTCACATTCAGAGCCGCGGCAATCACCGCCCACCGTACAAATAGCTCGAATGCGTTTCGATTGGTGAAGGAGTCAAGGAACATGTAATTAACAATCGCCATGCCCTGTTTCTTTGCGAACAGATGCCGATGGGTGATCGGGCCGAACCCAAGATAGACATCCGCGCGCTGATCCTCATCCCACCAGCGGCAGAACTCGACTTCGATCCCCTGTCTCCGCAGACCCGCATCCACCTCCTGTACCAAAGTGGTGGTTCCACCATGCGCCCAAGCGAACGGAATTCCAGTTTCGATAATAACCTTCATGGCGATTGGCACCCGCGATCGTTGTGCCACGCATTGTGACCTGAGTTGTTACGCGCGCGGAATAAGCATTGCCAATTCAGATTACACAAAGCCTTGAACAAGCCGCGAAGCTTGTCACCGAAGGTGAACTCATAGGATGGCGTAGAAACGTCAGTCATGGTCGTTTGATGCGGATGGGTTCTTCGGCGCAAAACCAATATGTCGCTTGCGAGTTGTGTACCAGCGCACACAACGCGGCAGTGTATCAGCCAACCATCGTCGAACAGTCGCCGGCAGGACTGCTGCCGCAAACTCAACAGGGTGGACACGTTGCAGGCGCAGATGCCATTCGGCGCGTTGACGGCTTCGCCATGAAGGTTGCAACTTGAGCTTGCGGGCGTATAGCAACCCCAAGTCGCTGCCATCCAGCAACTGACAATCCCAGTTGTCTAAACGGCTCAGATAAGGCACCAACCACTTACCCTTGCGCATGTAGGCATCGTGTGCCATCAACTGGCTGCCAACAGGCATGCGCGGGTCGAGCAGGCGGAATTCGAGAATCTGTTCCGCCGGGTTGTCGCCACCGTCAAGGAACGCGAAGTCCACGCCGCCACCGTCGCCGAGTGTCGCCAGCCATTCAGGCAGGACTGGCTGTGGCAAGCCGAACAGGGGCGTGAAACGATCGGCGCCTTGGGGAAAGGCCGTGCGAATATTGACCAACATGCGCTCAAATATAGAGCGGTCGGCCTCGATGCCCCACAAGTGGCCGGCGTTGTTTTCGTAAAGAGCTTTTAGGATGTGCAACGTGCTGCCGCCTCCGAGCCAGGTGCCGATTTCGATACAGACCTGTGGTCGGGGGTTGGCCTGGCGAATGAAATGACCAATGTGTGTCCGTTCAGCGGCAGAAAGCTGTCCCTCCGGGAAAGAATGACTCGTTAGTTGCATTTCAACGGGTGAATGATTCATCTGTCTTGCCGGCGATTGCCTATCGCTGGTACATAAACACAGGGAACACGGCTTGCCAAGCGGATTATCCCGTCGCAACTGGATCACTATTTTTCAGCAGATAAAACGAACTCGATAACGGCTACTTGTTCTTTTCCAGCACGACGGATTCGGCGATTCAAACGAGGCCACACAGTGTCGAGATAAACGGGATCAGCAAGTCGTGTGGGCCTTGTGTTGACGTTTGTGAAGCCAGCCGCCTGAATTGATTGAATGTATTCGCCCAGACTGCGGCGGGTTACTCGATTGAATGGTGGGCACATGAGCCAGAAAAGCCAGTTGGGATAAATCTGAAACTCCAGTGGCGGCATGGGATCTTCGAAGGCGCCATGACCTCCCAGATCGATAAAATGCAGCATGCGTCCGCCCGGTTTCAACGAACGATAACATGCCGCAAAAAAGACGTTCAAATCCTCAACGTGTTCAAGAACGTCATTTGAGAAAATCAAATCGAACGTCGCCGCCGCGTCCAGTTGTTCCATGTAGCACTGGTGGTAGACCACTGCATCCTTCTTCAGCCGCAACGGTGCACTTTCCAAGACCGTTTCCGAACGCACTGGCAATCCCCGTGCCTGGAGTTGACTGAGAATCTCAATTTGTCGCTGGATAATCACGGCGGGATTGATTTCCACCAGATGCACTTGACGCGCCCCTAAACTCAAGACCAGCGCCGCCGTTGCCAGGCTGTCGCCCGCCCCAACTTCACATATTGTTTTGTCAATGAACCCAGTATCCGAGCCAATCTCTCCCAGCAATTCGGTGCAAATCTGGTGATATCGCGCGACCGCAGTCTCCATGTCCCCCTTCACCACCGGTGCCACCGGTTTCGACGGCAATCGCAGTAACATTTTCAAATGCCGCCGCAATCCATAGTAGAGCATCCTTGTTGCTTCGCGCAATGCCAGCTGGGGATGGAAAATGAAGTCGTGTTTGCCATTGAATTCTTCTATCGTGAATTCTCGATCTTTGTCCAGTGAGAACCACGAACGCACGGCAGGGACCGCTTGTGGCGCAACTGATTGACGGTTGTAAACAAGTAATGTATCAAGTCCGACGGACGATGAGAACATGTCAAAAAGGATTTACGGCGACAGAGTTTGTTGTCGTGTTGGCCCTGTTGGCCGTCATCTTTCTGTTATTGGTGCCGGCAATCAATACGCAACGAGAGAAACGCAACCGGGTGGTGTGTGCTGGCAATCTACAGCGCATCGGCGTGGTCATCTTGGCCTATGCCAATGATCACCAAATGTATTTACCAACAGCAGCCGAGAATAATGTAGGAGGTAAGGCAGTAACATGGGATATGGCACTGGTTGAAGGAGGTTATACCGGCCCCCATGTCTTTGTTTGTCCATCAGATCACCTGACACGGACCGGATATGAAAATATCCCGGTGCGAATCCGATCTTACGCGATTTCCGCAGGTCATGATTGGCGGGACTGTAGTTATTGGATTCATGGGGCTCGCTTGACGTGTTCCTATCTTCAAGATTCAAATCATATTGTCTTGGTAGCCGAAAAGAGTTGTTCGGATAACCTCTATGGAGACCGTGTTCGTTGTCTTCTTAGTGGACCGTTTGCATCCGCTCAATTGATTCCGCCATACTCACCGCACTCCGGATCACCGGCGCCCAATGATGCTTGGAGCCAATCACTAGCAGGCAATTATTTATTTGTGGATGGCCATGTCGCTTGGGTTGTCAACGTGACCAGCAATATGTTTCCGCCCACACCACTGGGCAAACATCGACCGTGCCCATGAACTCCTCGCGTCAATGCGCTCTCGGCAACTTCGCGATGCTGACCATCACGAATGTGGCTGGGCGCCTCGTCAGCATGGTGAGCGGCATCTACACGCGTCGCGTGTTCGGCGTGGTAGCGATCGGGCAGTTGAGCTGGGCGCAGGCGGTGTTGTCGTATTTCAGCCTGATGATCAACCCCGTCTGGAGACCATCGCAAAGCGCGACGTGGCACGTGACCCGAAATGCGGGACGCGATATGTGTCACTGCTGTTGACGCTGCAATTGTCGCTGGCGTACGCGCTGGTCGGAAGTGTGGCGCTGTTGAACATCCGCGGTCCGACGATCAGCGTGCTGATGATGTTAAGTGGCGTGAGTCTGTTGTTGATGCCGCTGAACCTGGCGTGGCTGTTGCAAGCCCATGGACGGATGGTGATCCGTGCGCCGCAGCGTGGGGCGATTCAACTCGGCCGGGGCGTGCGGATCAATTCCCCGTTTCGCTCCAATCTGGTTGGTCTTGCCACGCCGACGGTGTTGCAGTGTTTGGGAGCGGGCCGCATTTCAATCGGCGATCACAGTGGTTGTTCTGGTGTGGTGTTTTCCGCGTGGGCCGGCATTCAGGTTGGCCGGCATGTTCAGATTGGCGGGAATGTCCGGGTGTACGATCACGATTTTCACTTGCTGGATTACCGTGTCCGTCGTGACCCGGCCCGTGACAGACGGGAGTGCGCTGCGGAGCCGGTCTTCATTGGCGATGACATGTTCATCGGCGCGAATGCGATTATCCTCAAAGGCGTTCACATTGGGGAATGTAGCCTGATCGGTGCCGTGGTGACGCAAAAGGAGATTCCACCGGACTCGCTGGTCATTGGCAACCCGGCGCAAGTGCGGGCACAACAGTCCCCAGCACGATGAAACAAGGCAGTACCGGTGTGTGCTTGCCGGGCAAACAACAGGAGTGTACTATTCGCTCCCATGTTGTCTGCAAGATGAAGTCCCCTATGGAGCCATTCCTGTGAGCGCAGAGCGTTGGACGAAAGTCAACACGCCATCGGATGTGGAGTTTCAGCTCAAACGCTGGCTGCCCGTACTGGCCGGTACGGTGCTAGCTGCGTACGCGGGTTATTGGGTCGGCACCAACAACTGGATGCCGTTGTGGCGGCTGATGTGGGTGGTCGTCGTTGTGTTAGTCGCGTTCAGCCTTCAGGAAAATGGCTGGATTCTGATTCCGATGTTCTGGATGGCTGTTGGTTCGATTACGCTGTTGCCGTTGCCGTTCTCGTGGCGGGATGTGGCCATCATACTCGCAGTCGCCGCCTATGTGGCGCATCGCAGCATGGTGAAGACACCGCCGATCTCCCTGCGGCATGTGGTGTTTGTTCTGTTAATGGTCAATCTTATCTGGGTGGCAGTAATGTGGCTGCGCAAACCAGTCGGCTTCCGCGTTTTCCGCAGCGAAATGATGGGAGCTCGTTTCTACGTCAACATATTCATGGCAGCAGTGGCCGTGTGGGTGATGCTGCGCCTGCCGCAGTCGGCACGCAATCTGACGCGAATTCCCTTCTACCTGTTCGGCGGCACTCTGGTCGGAGCTGTTGCCAACACGCTCACCTTCCTGTTGCCCACCACAACAGGTCTGGTGCTTTCCTTCTACGGGGAAGCCATTGTGTACATAGACACGGCGGTGGAGATCCTGCGCTTTTATGCGTTTCGGGATACCGGAATAATGCTGGTCCTCTTGGTAGCATCGCATTGCGGTTCGACTAAACTGTTTCAGCCCGTACGACCGTACATCTATCTCTTGCTTGCTGGCTTAGCCGGTGTAGCCATCTCAGGGTTCCGTAGCGCCGTGGTCGTCTCCTTTGCCTACATCGGCCTGTCCATGATCCTGCGGCGAAACTGGCGCCAACTCATGCTCTCCTCGACGATCGCGCTGGTGTTGCTCGGCGCGCTGGTGCTCGGACAGGGACGACTGTACTCCCTGCCAATACCGATGCAACGCTCTCTCTGTTTTCTGCCGGGCAACTGGTCGCCGGTGGTCGTGCAGGACGCATCCGGCACGGCCGAGGCCCGCTTCGGTTGGTGGCGCGACATCATTCACTACCGTCTGATCGGCAACTGGTGGGTAGGCGATGGCATCGGCGTCCGCGCCTCCGAAATGCTCACGGTGGAGGAAACCAGCCGCTCCAACTACGCCGCAGGTGTGTTCTTCTACGGTGCTTTCCACAACGGCCCCCTTTCCACCATTCGTTGCGTTGGTATCGTCGGATTACTCCTGCTGTACACCCTGATGATCCTCGGCATCCTCTACGCGCTCCGCTGCCTCCGACAATGCCGCGGAACCCCCCTCGAACCCTTGGCCATGTTCCTCGCCATACCGATCATCTGGTTCCCCGTCCACTTTACGCTCGTGTTCGGCTCTTTTGAAAGCGACATGCCCCAAGTCATCTTCCAAACCGGCCTTCTCCTTCTGTTCATCCGCATGTTGGGCGAACACCCCGAACTCCTCACCACCGAACCCACCCCCTCCTGACGCATGCCACAGACCGGCACTGTCCTCATCAGTGAAACCAAGTCCAAGGAAGACTTGGACATCCCTTGGAACGTCATCGTCCTCAATGACCCCATTAACCTCATGAGCTACGTCACCCTTGTCTTCCAGCGCGTCTTCGGCTATCCCCGCGACAAGGCCGAGCGCCTTATGCTCGAAGTCCACCACAAAGGACGTTCCCTCGTCTGGAGTGGCGGACGCGAACAAGCCGAGCTTTACGTCCACCAACTCCACTCCTACCAACTCCTCGCCCACATCGAGAAATCCGAGTGAAACACCTCCGCGTCCAACCCGACGGCCCCCAACGCCTCCGCCTCAGCGGCCTCGACCCCGTCCTCCTCGACTGCCTCCAGAACCTCCCCGGCATCCTCGACCAACGCGACGCCCCCGGCGTCCGCCACCGACTCTTCCCTGACCCCACCACCGCCGACGCCGAAGCCAACCGCGATTGGCAACGCCTCATCACCCCCGAACTCCACCACCTCTTCGCCGCCGCTGGCGAGACCGTCGCCCGCGACCTCGCCACCCTCACTGCCGATCCCCAACACAAGAATCATTTCCAAGTCACCTTTGCCGCCGACCACCTCAATGCCTGGATGAGCGCCTTCAACCAGGCCCGTCTCATCCTCGCCGAACTCTTCACCATCACCGACACCGACATGGCCCACACCGACTTCGACCTCGACCAACCCAAAGACCTCGCCCTCTTCCGCATCCACATCCTCGGCTACCTCCTCCAACTCCTCGTCGAACACGCCCGCGTAACATAACCGCGCGCGCCCCCGTAACAAAACCGGAACCTTCCGGCCATATCCGTGTAATACCTATTACACGCATATGGCAAAGCAGGGACGAACAAGGACGAATGGTTCTGTTCAGCCGGTCAGATCGCGAGCAACGTCTTCGCCGTGTTGTACACGTTCTCGACGGTAAAACCGAATTGCTTGAGCACTTCTTTCAGCGGCGCCGACGCGCCAAACTGGGTCCGGCAAATCACGGCACCATCAAGACCGACATAACACCGCCAGCCCAGCGACGTGCCGGCCTCGACCGCCAGGCGTTTGCGGACTGCGGGCGGCAAGACCTGGTCGCGGTATTCCTTCGGCTGCCGTTCGAACAACTCGGTGGACGGCATCGAGACGACGCGGGCCTTGACCCCTTCCGCCTTCAATTTCTCGTACGCCTCGACGCACAACGACACTTCTGAGCCGGTGCCGATGAGGATGATGTCGGGCGTGCCGTCGCAATCGGCGAGCACGTACGCGCCCTTGCTGACGCCGGCGGCGGACGCGTATTTCGCGCGGTCGAGCGTCGGCATTGCCTGCCGGCTCAGGATGAACGCGACAGGATGTTTCTTCTCCTGCATCGCCACGCGCCATGCCTCGGCGACTTCGTTGGCATCGCCGGGGCGGATCACGATCATGTTCGGGATCGCGCGCAACGAGACGATCTGTTCAATCGGCTGGTGCGTCGGGCCGTCTTCGCCGACACCGATCGAGTCGTGCGTGAAGATGTGGAGCACGGGCAACTCCATCAACGCGGACAACCGGATCGAGCCGCGCGCGTAGTCGGAGAAGATGAGGAAGCCGGAGCCGTAAGGACGGAGCTTGCAGAGCGCGAGGCCGTTGAGGATGCCGGTCATGCCGTGTTCGCGTACGCCGAAGTGAAAGTTGCGACCGGCGTAGTTGCCCTTCGCGAAATCGCCTCCGCCGGCAATGAGGGTCTTTGTCGAGGGCGCGAGGTCGGCGGCGCCGCCGAGCAGCCACGGCACGTTCTTGGCGACGGCGTTGAGCACCTTGCCGCTGGACTCGCGCGAAGCGAGGCCCTTCGCGTCGGCTGGGAACGTCGGAATGTCCTTGTCCCAGCCTGCCGGCAACTCGCCGGCTTGCATCGCGCGCCATTCGGCGGCCAGCGCCGGGTTCACCTGCGCGTACGCATCGAATGCGGCGGTCCATTCCTTCTCCGCCTTCTTGCCGCGGCGAAGCGCCTTGCGCATGTGGGCGGCGACTTCGTCGGGCACGAGGAACTTGGCGTCGGGATTCCAGCCGTAACGTTCCTTCGTCTTGCGGATCTCGTCTTCGCCGAGCGGCTCGCCGTGGGCGCCGTGGGTGTCCTGTTTGGTCGGCGCGCCAAAACCGATGTGGCTGTCCACGATGATCAACGACGGTTTGTCGGTCTGTTTCTGCGCCTTCTTGAGGGCGCGTCCGACGGCCTTGAGGTCGTTGACGTCGGGCACGCGCTGGACAAACCAGCCGTAGGCTTTGAAACGCGCGGCGACGTCTTCGCTGAAGGCGAGCGAGGTCTTGCCCTCGATGGTGATCTTGTTGTTGTCGTAAATCCAGGTGAGTTTGTGCAGTCCGAGGTGCGCGGCGAGCGAGGCAGCCTCCGACGCGACGCCTTCCATCATGTCGCCGTCGCCGCAAATGGCGTAGGTGCGGAAATCCACGATGTCGTGGCCGGGCTGGTTGAAATGCGCGGCGAGCCAGCGTTCGGCGATAGCGATGCCGACGGAGTTGGCCACGCCCTGGCCGAGCGGTCCCGTCGTCGTCTCCACGCCCGGTGTGAGTCCGTACTCCGGATGTCCCGGCGTTTTGCTGCCCCACTGACGGAACCGCTGGAGTTCCTCCATCGGCAGGTCGTAGCCGGTCAGGTGGAGCAGGCTGTACAACAACATCGAAGCGTGCCCGGTGGAGAGCACGAACCGGTCGCGGTTGGCCCACTGCGGGTTTTGCGGGTTGTGGGAGAGGAACTTGGTCCACAACACGTACGCGGCGGGGGCGAGGCCCATCGGCGCGCCGGGGTGGCCGGAGTTGGCTTTCTGCACGCCGTCCATCGCCAACGTGCGGATGGTGTTGACGCAAAGCTGATCGAGTTCGTTGTTTGTCGGGACATCGAGTGGAATCGCCATGAGTTTTCTCCTGTTGTTAGGCGGCGCATTCTGCCGCGTCGTCCGCCAAAGCTCAAGCAGAGTTTGCGACGGTTTTCTGTTGAGTTCCAAAATAGCGCCAACTACAAATGCTCTCGCGCTATGTGGCAACAGAACTATCTCGGTGTTGCTGGAAACCAGTGGCTGTCCGCCGCCGTCGCGGCACTGCCGATTCTGCTGTTGTTCTTTCTGATCGGCGTCCGTCGCATGGCGGGCTGGAAGGCCATGCTGGTGACGTTGGCGGTGACGGTCGTGATCGCACGCGTCGCGTTTGGCGTGCCGGGTACCATTCTGACGGCGTCGTTTCTTTACGGCGCCGCCTTCGGATTGTTCCCGGTTTGCTGGATCGTCCTGCCGGCAATCTTCCTGTACCGGATCACGCTGGAGAACGGCCAGTTCGAGATCATCAAGGACTCCATCGCCCACCTCACAAGCGATGCGCGACTCCAAGTGCTGCTGATCGCCTTCGCGTTCGGTGCGTTCCTCGAAGGCGCGGCGGGCTTCGGCGCACCGGTCGCCATTGCCGGCGCGATGCTGGCGGGACTGGGGATTGATCGCTTCAAAGCTTCCAGCCTCTGCCTGCTCGCCAACACCGCGCCGGTGGCGTTCGGCTCCATCGGCATCCCGATCGTCACGCTGGCCGGGTTGACCAAGCTGCCGCTCGATCAACTCAGCGCCACCGTTGGCCGTATCTCCCCAATCCTCTCACTGATCGTTCCGTGTTATCTGATGGTGGTGTTCACTGGCTGGCGCAAGACCCGGCCGGTCCTGCCGGCTATCGTAGCGATCAGCATCGCGTTTGCCGGGGTGCAGTTTGTCGTGGCGAATTTCATCGGCCCGTTCCTCACCGACATCCTCGCCTCGCTGGCGGCGATCGTGACGCTGGTCGTTCTGCTGCAATTCTGGAAACCGCGCGATGCCGAATCGCTGCCGCCGGCCGAACGGGCGCATCGCGGCGCCGTTATTTTCCGCGCATGGCTGCCGTACCTGTTGCTGGTGGTGTTCGTGTTGCTCTGGGGGTTCGGCCCGGTCAAGACACAGTTGGAAACCGCGACAATCCGCGTGGAAGTCCCATGGCTGCACAACCAGGTCTTGCGCATGCCACCGGTGGCGCCGGCACCGGCGCCGTTGGCTGCCGTGTTCCAGTTCAACTGGCTCTCCGCCGCCGGCACCGCGTGCCTGTTCGCCGCAATCCTCGGCGGATTGCTCGTCGGGCTGCGACCGCGCGACCTGGTGCGCGTGTTTCGCGACACGGTCCGACAACTCGTCATTCCCGCGCTTACCATCACCTCCGTGCTCGGGTTCGCGTTCCTGATGAACTACACCGGCCTGATTGCCACGCTTGGCCTGGCGTTTGCCGCGACCGGGTGGTGCTTCCCGTTTTTCAGCGCGTTTCTCGGCTGGCTCGGCGTGTTCGTGACCGGCAGCGACACGTCTTCCAACGCCCTCTTCGGCAACCTGCAAGTCATCACCGCCGAACGGCTCGGACTGAACCCGCTGCTCACCGCCGCAACCAATGCCGCCGCCGGCGTGATGGGCAAGATGATTTCGCTCCAGAGCATCGCCGTCGTGCTCGCCGCCACCGGCATGCCGGCGTCCGACGAAAGCCGTCTGTTCCGC
>Ga0163200_1000922_pt1 | contig 11583 bp, 12 predicted proteins | sample PL_2010_200m_FD_113535 | JGI IMG/M metagenome (GOLD analysis project Ga0163200, IMG submission 113535) | Freshwater microbial communities from Powell Lake, British Columbia, Canada to study Microbial Dark Matter (Phase II) - PL_2010_200m | ecosystem: Environmental > Aquatic > Freshwater > Lake ... | reverse complement strand
CCCTGATAAAGGAATAGGCGGCGCCGAGTATCCCTATGTGCTTGCCGGATTGATCGATGCCTGGGGAGGTGAACAGGTGGATTACCCTGAGCGGAGACATTGTTGTGGTTTCGGCTTCCGGCAGTACCTGATTAAAGAGAACCGGGGGTATTCCATTACAAACTCAAGAACGAAATTTGAATCGATGAAATCCTATCATCCCGATATGATCATCGCCAATTGTCCGGGATGCACTTTTTTTCTTGACCGCTGGCAATATGTCCTTAGTGAGATGGAAGGGAAAACCTATGACACCGATGGATACGGGATCCCTGTACTAACTTATGAAGAGCTGGCCGGCTTAGTTCTAGGATATAATCCCTGGGACCTCGGGATTCAGTTACATCAGGTCGATGTGGAACCATTATTGATTAAAATGGGGATCCTCTATAACCACAATGATAAATTCAAAGGGTTAGACGGAGTAGATGTTGGGCAACCAGACAAACCTCAGGTTTTAAAAATAATTTTGTAAATGATCTATTGTTCATTATCTTTGCAGTGAACTATGGCTCATTAAAATATGTCGCCCCGGATAAAAACGCTTCGAAAAGTTCAGAATCCTTCATTAGTAAAGGGATTTAAGCCTTATGGGCCAGATGCCGGCAAGCAGAATTCCGAGCCTGTCATTCTCTTATATGAGGAATATGAAGCACTTCGATTGTGTGATTATGAAATGCGTAACCATCATCAGGCATCCGTTTTGATGGGTGTTTCAAGGCCTACTTTTACAAGGATCTATGCCTCTGCTCTTCAAAAAATTGCAGCAGGTTTTGTGGAAGGGAAGCGAATTTCTATTGAAGGCGGAAAAGTTTATTTCGATAGCGACTGGTATCAATGTGCCGGATGCAAATGCTATTTTAATAATCCGGAAAAAGAGAAAGAAATAATGAATTGCCCTCTATGTGGTAACCAGCAAATAGCACCTTTTAAGAGTGAGACGCCGATGGATGAAACCATGGTAACAATAAAAGCAGAATAACATGAAAGTAGCCATTACATCTACAGGTAATACCTTAGAATCTCTGTTGGATCAGCGCTTTGGCCGTTGTGCCTGCTTTGTTATTTATGATACTGAGAGCAAAGCCATACAGTTTATTCCTAATCCCAACAAAGATGCAGAAGAAGGGACCGGATCGGCTTCTGTAGAATTCGTTGCATCAAGAGCGGTACAAAAAATTGTATCCGGCAGGTTTGGTGTGAAAATCGAACCCATACTCGACAGTTTGAAAATTCAAATGATTGTGATTAAAGAACCGAAAAAGAAAATTAAGGATATCATTAAAATGTTAGATCATTAAAAATTAAAAAGATGCCAAATCTTGATGGAACTGGTCCCGAAGGAGAAGGTTCTCGTTCTGGACGTAAATTAGGAAAGTGCAGCAATTTACCTGCTGAAGAAAAATTAAAAACCCTTGGGAAAGGAATGGGTAAAAAACGTAATTCTGGTGGAGGCAAGGGAAAAGGAAAGCGCTTACAGAGCGGTTAAAATAGTATTTACAAATGACATTATGAGCAAGGTACGGGAATTATTAAAAAAGTCCGGGTATTCGTCCAGGGCGATAGAATATTATGAAAATCATTTAAATGTTGGAAGTATCGAAAATCCGGATGCCCACTATATGTTTACAGGTCCCTGCGGAGATACGATGGAAATATTTCTGAAGATTACATCGAATGTCATTACAGAGGCAAAATTCCAAGCTATAGGATGTGCAGGCTCTTTCACGTCAGGTTCTGCTCTTACGAAGATGATAACTGGTAAAACCCTGGAGGATTGTGAGAAGCTGGACGATAACGATATCCTTCATCATCTGGGTCCGATGCCGGTGCAGAAAGTCCATTGTGCACGGTTAGCCATATTGACTCTAGAAAAGGCGATTGAACAATATAACAAAAAGAAATAAATGTTAAATAAATGAAAAAAATCATTTCTATTCCGTTAGAAAACGGACAGTTATGTCCACATTTTGGGCATTGTCAGGCATTTGCCTACGTTGAAGTTACCGACAACAGCATTACTAACATTACTGTGATGAATCCACCGGAACATCAACCCGGCTCTTTTCCCCGTTGGGTTGCTGGGAAAGGGGCAACCGATGTAATAGCAGGAGGCATGGGCCCCATGGCTGTAAATCTCTTTAACGAGGCAGGTGTGAATGTTTTTGTAGGCGCTCCGGTTGATACTCCGACCAATCTGGTGAACAATTTTCTGGCAGGAAAACTGAAGTTGAGTGCCAACTATTGCGACCATCACGGAGATGAAAGCGGACATGACCATCATTGAAAAAATCCGGGGTGACACAGGAATTCTAATCATCGGCGTGGCCTAGTAATGAATCCTGACAAGCCCCTGAAAATTGCTGTTGCCAGTGGGAAAGGAGGCACAGGCAAGACACTGTTTTCGACTAATCTGGCTGCTTTTTTGAGTCAAAAGCAAAAGACTTTGCTTGTCGATTTGGATGTTGAAGAGCCCAACGACTTTCTTTTCATCAACGGGACAATAGAAAAAATATCTGACCAATATAAAATGATTCCCTTATGGGATGAAAACAAATGCACTTTATGCGGCAGTTGCAGCAATACGTGCAAGTATCATGCAGTGGTTCAATTGGGAACATTTATTGCGGTATTTACAGAGCTGTGCCATAGCTGCTATGCCTGTTCGGAACTTTGTCCTGTCCAGGCTTTGCCGATGCAAAGGCATAAAATGGGAAAAATAACTACCATTGATTCCGGTAATCTGACATTCATAGAAAGCAGATTAGAGGTTGGGGAAGAACAAGCTGTACCGTTAATCCATCAGACACACGACCTCGTGGATACACAATACAAAGACATTCCAATTCAAGTATTCGATTGTCCGCCGGGAACTTCATGTCCGGTGGTAGCAGCTGCCAGAAAAGCTGATTTCGTTGTGCTGGTGACCGAGCCTACCCCATTTGGCCTGAACGACCTTCGCCTGGCTATTGAAACCATGCAGAAAATTCAAAAACCTGTAGGGGTGGTGATTAACCGGTGGGGCATTGGGAATGACGAGGTAGAAAAATACTGTGATCAAGCACAAATTCCTATTCTGGCAAAGATTCCTTTCGACAGGCAAATTGCTGAATATTATTCAAACGGAGAATTGGTTTACGATAAAATTGAGTATATAACCACTTCACTTCGTCAAGTAATTACCGCCATTCAACATGCAGTCTAATAATATACATGAAATAGTAGTCCTGTCGGGCAAGGGAGGCACGGGAAAAACTTCACTCACTGCCTCGTTGGCTGTCTTAGCCGGAAACGATGCCGTGATTGCCGATTGTGATGTGGACGCAGCCAATATGCACCTGTTATTAAGACCCGATTTCGGCGAAACGTTTGAATTTTATAGTGGAGAGCTGGCCGTAATTAATCAGGATTTGTGTAACCAATGCGGGACATGTGCCGAGGTATGCCGGTTTCATGCGATTCCACAGGATAAAAACCAATACCAAATCAATGCCCTTGATTGTGAAGGATGTGGCTACTGCGAGAAAGTATGCCCTACCCATGCCATAACCATGCAGGAACGTAGATCGGGAAGTGTATATATTTCGAAAACAAAGGTAGGAAGCACTATGGTACATGCCCGGTTGGATATTGCTGCCGAAAATTCGGGAAAACTGGTCGCAAAAGTGAAGAATGACGCGAAAGCGATAGCATTGGCTGGAAACAAGCATTTTATTATTGTAGACGGTTCGCCCGGTATCGGGTGCCCGGTGGTTTCTTCTTTGGCAGGCGCCAATTATGTCATCTTAGTAACAGAACCAACGATGTCGGGCTTGCACGACTTAAAGCGAGTCCATGCCGTGATTGAAAGATTTCGTATCAAGAGCGGATGCATTATCAACAAATACGACCTGAACAAGGAGCAAACAGCAGAAATTAAATGTTTCCTTCGTGAAGAACAGATTGATCATTTGGCAGATATTCCGTACGATTCCATCTTCTCAGAAGCCATGATTGAGGAGAAAACAATCGTTGAAATAGAATCTCCGCTGAAACAGTTAGTGGGAAGTATTTGGGAAAAAGTAAAAGAACAACTAACAAGAAAAAATTAGACGTATGAAAATTGCCTTAACAGCTTCCGGAAAAACGTGGGATTCAATGATTGATCCTCGTTTTGGAAGAACCGAGTTCATCGTAATTTACGATGAAGAGACACAGCAGCTTACCGTGATTGACAACAGTGAGGTTAAAAATGAAGCACATGGAGCAGGAACAGCAACTGCACAGAAACTGTATGACCTGAAACCCGATGTGCTGATCACCGGAAACGGGCCCGGCGGAACGGCTTCACAGGCACTTAAACATCTGAATATGAAAATTTTTGTTGATGCTCACGAACTGACTCTTAAGCAAGCCTATGAACAGTATAAAAGCGGTAACCTCAAAGAAATTTAATAGCCATGAACACGAAAGACAAAGGTTTCAACACCAAACTAATCCATGCCGGATCGTTCGAGGATGAATTCGGAAGCGCCACTGTCCCGATTTACCAGACCTCAACGTTCAAATTTAAAAGCGCACAGCATGGAGCTGATTGTTTTTCAGGAAAAAGTGATGGATACATCTATACCCGCATCGGAAATCCTACTATCAGGGCACTCGAGCAAAATATTGCTGCGCTTGAAAATGGGTATGATGGAATCGCTGCAAGTTCCGGGATGGGAGCAATAACCAGTGTATACATGGCCTTGCTTGGAGCAGGGAGTCATATTGTAAGTTCCGATGCCGTTTATGGCCCCGCAAGAGGTGTTCTTGAACAGGATTTCTCCCGTTTCAATGTAGAAGCGACATTTGTAAATACGTCCAGAATTGAAAACATCCTTTCTTCGATAAAACCAAATACCAGGGTATTATATATTGAAACTCCGGCTAATCCTACTATGGACATAACGGATATCGTTGCCTGTTCTAAAATTGCAAAGGAACATAACCTGATTCTGGTCGTGGATAATACATTTTGCTCACCATATCTGCAAAAACCTCTTGATTTAGGAGCCGATGTCGTACTTCATTCCATCACAAAATTCATCAATGGCCATGCAGATATTGTCGGAGGAGTAATCGTAGTCAAAGATCCTGAGAAATACAAAAAAATCAGACATTCAATGGTCTATATGGGATGCAACATGGATCCTACACAGGCATTTATGGTATTAAGGGGTGTTAAAACCCTGGCAATTCGTATTGATCGCGCACAGGAGAATGCCATGAAGGTGGCTCACTTTTTACAATCGCATCCTGATGTAGCCTGGATTAAATATCCCGGATTATCGTCGCACCCGCAATATGAATTGGCGAAAAAACAAATGGAAGGATTTGGTTCAATGATGAGTTTTGGATTGAAAGGAGGTTACGAAGCAGGCAAAAAACTAATGGACAGTGTTCATCTCGCAACATTAGCCGTCTCTTTAGGAGGTGTGGAAACGCTCGTTCAGCATCCTGCATCAATGACTCATGCTGCGGTCAGTAAAGAAAACAAATTAGCCGCAGGAATTACGGATGATTTGGTAAGGTTATCCATTGGTATTGAAGACGTTAACGATATCATCAGTGATTTGGAACAAGCGTTGGAAAATAGAAAGAAATAAAGGTGATACCGTGTGCTCCCTTGACATTTCATTGATAATTATTATCTTTGGATGAGTTTAGTATGGTATAAACCCAGAAAAATGAATACAAAAATATTCCTTCCAATTCTGGCATTTGTCCTTACTATAAGTGCCTTTGGCCAACATTCCACGCTTGAACTGACCTTCACCGCCGTCGACAACAACTCGTACTTCCAACTCGACAGCATTAACGTAATGAACCGCACCCAGGGAGGCGATACTACACTTTACTGGCCAGATACGGTGCTTGTGCTGGATTTCTATGTGGAAGTACCTGAGCTTAATTCCAACCAGGAAAGGCTGCAGGTATTTCAGAACTATCCTAACCCGGTGGTAAACCAAACGACCATTTCCATGTTTGTTCCTGAAAAGGATGAAGCGGGTATCTTCATCACGGACATGACGGGGCGGGTGGTGTTGAAATCTGAGTGGCTGTTAGATAAAGGGATTCATTCCTTCCGGTTTGCCCCCGGAGGTGGAAATCTATATTTCTTCACCGTGCAATGGAGGGGATATAGCAGCAGCATCAAAATCCTGCAGGCTGTTTCCAATTCAAACGGAGTAAGTTCACTCGAGTACCTGGGTGCTGAGGCCTCATCTTCGCAGCTAAAGGCGACAGAAGATTTTCAACGCTTCTCCTTCAGTTTAGGTGATGAGCTGCTTTATATTGGTTATGGAAATGCGCTCCAGTCCGGCATGTTGGATACTCTGGAAACAAGCGAAACATATACCTTCCAGTTTGCAACCAACATTCCCTGTCCGGGAACACCCACGGTGACCTACGATGGACAGGTATACCACACGATACAGATCTACAGCCAGTGCTGGCTGAAGGAGAACCTGAACGTGGGAACCATGATTCCCGGAGACCAGGACATATCAGATGATGGTATCATTCAGAAATACTGTTATAATGACGATCCTGAACGGTGTACTGTGTATGGCGGGCTATATCAATGGAACGAAATGATGCAAAACGCCACACGACAGGGGGCACAGGGGATATGCCCGCTGGACTGGCACATCCCTACGGATGAGGAATGGAAGGTACTGGAAGGGGCCGTGGACAGCCAGTATGGTATTGGAAACAATAAATGGGATGATCAAGGGTGCAGGGGAATTGACGCCGGAATCAATATGAAGACCGCCTATGGCTGGAACAGTGGAGGCAACGGCAACGACCTGTTTGGTTTTTCAGGTCTGCCGGGTGGCTACCGCCACTTCTACGGTTTCTTCGACTTAATTGGCGACTCCGGCAACTGGTGGACCTCCTCCGAGGGCGATAACTACTTCTCCTGGTACCGTTACCTTGGTTTCAACTTTCAGGGAGTAAGCCGGGTCACCAATTTCAAGGAATTCGGTTTCAGTGTACGGTGCCTCATGGATTAGGGTGCGATCAGGGTGAAAAATAGATTTTTTAACTGCGCCCGGGGCAATTCATAAAAGCTCTTGAGGTCCGGAGTGGATTTTTATCCGTTTGTGTGTAAACCGAACGGTTTGTAATGTAAATTTGATTGGACAATTCAATAAGCGTTATGAAAACCAATACCTCCGACTGGACCTATAATCAGTTCCTTGCCTACCTGCTGCTATATGCCGCACATGCGGACACCAAACTGACGGACGAAGAAAAAGAGGTGATCTTCTCCCGGACCGGCACGCATAATTACCATGCAGTGAAAACGCATTTCGGGCATGCCAACGACTATGAGCGGCTGCAGGTGATCCTGGGTTTCAGGGACTCATACTTCCCGGATGAACACTCCCGGAAAAAATTGCTGAAAAACCTGCACGAGCTCTTCCTGTCCGATTATGAATTTTCGGCCGCAGAACAGGGATTTTTACTGGGGATCAAGAGGGTGTTGGCGGGGTGACTCAATTTCCAGGATTAAACCTACTCCAACCGGTTAAGTAAGTTTATTAATGGTTCATCCATAAACATCTTACTGTTTTTCATATACAGTAATGCTTCTTTACAAAGTCCCGCGAACTTTCCAGCATCCATGTGGGTGCCCTGGTTGTGATGAAAACCCATTATTTTGTAATAGCTGACCAGAAGATCCCTGGCGTAATCCGCCGAGTCAGGAGCCCGACGGCGGAGTTCCTCCCGGATATTCAGCGAGGCCTGGTATTTATCAAGGGCTTTCGGGGGGTCACCCAACTGAAGGTACAGGTCGCCCAACCTATTATAGGAGATGGAGAGATCCCTGGCGTAATCCGCCGAGTCTGGAGCCCTACGGCGCAGTTCCTCCCGGATATTCAGCGAGGCCTTGTATTTATCAAGGGCTTTCGGTGGGTCACCCAACTGAAGGTACAGGTCGCCCAACCTATCATAGGAGATGGACAGATCCCTGGCGTAATCCGCCGAGTCTGGAGCCCTACGGCGCAGTTCATCCATCCGGGCCTCTGCAGCCTGAACCAGCCTGATGCGGGTCTGAATGGTGATATCGTTTTGAAAGTGCTTGTCGAAAAGTGAAAAAATGAAATTTATTGAAACTGTGCGGGGGTTTACTTGTTCATGATCCGCAAGGTGTGTCAATGAAACCAGCCAGTTAATCCATTCATTTTTCCCCTGCATTTCATCAATTATTACCGCTTCGGCCATCGCTTTTGATGATCCGTCGGTCTGCACGGCATCACACCAGTAACTCCCGTAATACATGGCTGCCATTTCCCGGTTGCCGGCCTGCATCAGGTGGTACATGGTCTCGGATATCTTCAGGTCATCGGCATCGGGCAACGATACCAGATAGCTACCCACCTCCCGGTGTTTTTCTTTTCTTCCTCCTTCTTTCAGCTCTTCCAGCAATGTGTTATCCAGTATGCTGTGCGCCAGGTTCCATTGCAGTTCCTCGCCCTGCAGGATCAGGTGGGCTTTAAACCAGCGCCGCAGCATGGCAAACCGCAGGGGATCCCAGCTGATGTCACGGGCTGGCAGCAGGTATTCAAGATCCTTTTCTCTCAATCCATTGCGGCTGATGGCGATATAGTCGAAAACGGCCGGGGTGAACTCCTTCCCGAAGAGTAGCCCAGCTTTGTCTACCAGGCCCAGGAAGAGGGGCCCCGGCAATGGGTCAAAGCCTTCTGCCATGGCCGCCAGGTAGCTCTCTATCTGCCGGTCGCCCCGTCCCTCCAGCCGGCTGATCTGTTCAAAGTCGTCGTGGTCAATGGCCATCAGGATATTCACGGCCAGGCTCAGCCATAAGGGGCTGGAGGCGGCCGGTTTGCTGTCGGGCCGTCTCTTTTCAAGGACAACCCTTTCAATTTTTTCCGGTAGAGTTTTGTGTTGCTTTTTACACAGGGTAAGCAACATCTCGTTTGCTTCCGGTTCAGAAAAGATGTCAATGCTCCTATCTTTCAGCCCTTTGTGGTATTTTATCGCTTTTTGTTCGGTACCGGTAATAGCGGTACATACCAGCCGCACATTCCGGGGCATCAGCGCAGGGAGCCAGCTTAGGTGCTGCGCCCGGGCGGTGGGCTCAAACCGGTCGAGGGCATCGATCAGCAAAACCACCCGGGTTTGGGCTGCTGCCATGCCCAGCAGCACCATAAATTTTTCCTGCAGCTTTTCGATGGGTGTGGCAGGCGCTTTTTCCTGTTCGCCGGAAAGGGCTATTTCCGGGTTGACCTCCTGTTCCGGTTCTGTTGCCTCCTGTTCTATCCCCAGGTGTTTTCGCAACTCGTTGTTCCATATCTGCAGCAGGTCGGCCACGTGTTTCGCCCGGGGGGAGAGCCCCGCCGAGTGGGCCAGAATGAGGTATTTCTCCTTCTCCTGTTCCATCATTTTGTACACCATCGAAAACACCGCGCTTTTGCCCGATCCACTTTCGCCCGTCAATACAAGCCCCCAGTGGGCAGCATCTTCCGAAAGAAGATGGTGTTTCAGCTCATCCAGCAAAGGCTTCCGCCCGCAAAATGTGGGAATGTGTTCTTCGCCCTTGTCGGTTACGAATGTGGTTACATGGGTATGGCCCTCGATAAAGGCGTCGAGCAGAGCCACCTCCTGCTCCTGCCAGTTTTGTGGAACCTGGTCCCAGGTCTCTTTCGCATGTCCTTCGCACTCTTCCAGAATGTCCTGATAAACCTTCTCTCCCCAGGCTACGAGTCCGGTCACCTTTTCCTTTGCCACATCCCAGGCAGCGGAGTAGGATTTCACCCGCTCCGGTTTTCCGATATCCTGAAAGTGTTGTCTGATATCACTCTTCAGGTTTTCAAGCGCTGCCTTGCGCTCTTTTTTCTCTGCTTCCGATAACCCGGGATTGTGCTGATCGCTGAACATGGCTGCCCGGTTGGGGGTAAACTGTTCATACGGAAGGGGTTCCCGGAAGTAAAAGGCCGAGCGGCTAAGCTGTTCCCGGCTGGCCAGCACCCCGAAGTGGATCTCCAGGTCGGTAACGCTTTTTCCTTTCAGGTCGGTTTTCAGCCCCTCGCCGGTTACGGCCTCTGTCATCCGTTTCTCCGGGGGTACCCAGCCGTACCGGTCGCCCAGCAGCCCGATGAAAAAGGGTTTACAGCGCCGGATCTCATCCAGGCATACTTTCAGCACATTGGCTTCGCGTTCATCTTCCTGCTCCATGGAGGTGGTATCCACCCCCCAACGCAGGTCAACGATCCCGAGTTTGATACGGTGTTTCTGCAGTTCTTCTTCCACCTTCGGAAACACGACGTTCTTCAGGTGGTCGCGCTCCGCCTGCATATCGGCAAAGGTGCTGCTGATAAAGACGGAGAAGGTGCGCCAGGGGGTCATAATGTATTTTTTAAAATTTCATTTTCAAACACCCCCGGGTGCTGCGCACACCGGGGGGGGCAACTAATACTCTACCTGATGCCATTTTTTATATTTCTGGACGTCCGGAAAGCTTTCTGTCAGAAAAGAAATAATCTTTTTCCATTCTATAAAAAATTCATTTCCTTCCGAAATGTTTCCTGAAGTTTTGTACATCCTTGCAATCTCGAGAAAGGAGGTTCCCAATAATTCAAGCACTTCTACATCATTCGGCACTACATTAGATAGTTCTTTTGCTAGCTCAAATTTTTTACAAAAACAATTGTATGATTCATCCAACTCCCACATTATCTCATAGATATAACCAAGTCTATCATAGGAGGAAGCCAGTGACTTTTTTATCAAAATATTGTCAGGATTGGCATCAAAGAGTTCTTTTATCAATTTATGATAACTAATGTAATATTGAAGTGCCTCTTCCTCATTTTGGCTTTCTTGATGCATTTCCCCTAATTTTTTAAATGAATCTGCCAAATTAATTTTAATTGATTCATTTTGTGGATTGGAGGAGTAGAGTTCATTTACTATTCTATGATAAGCTTTAAAGAAACTCCAAGCATCTTCCTCGTAATTCATTGTTTTGCATATTGAGCCTATTTTTCCATATAACATTGATAAACCAATTTTGTAAGATTCATCATCCTGATTGGATTCATGAAGTTCCTTCATTAATTCAGCAGACCATAAATAATACCTCAAGGCTTCATTCATATGACTCTTTTTCAAATGGATGGATCCTAACTTCTCAAACGATATCGCTAGGCCATTTTTCAACGAGACATTCTGTGGATCGTTTTCAAAAAGCTCCTTCATTAATCTATGAGAATCCTCATAGAAGATTATGGCTTCATCCGTTTGACCAATAGCCTTATGTATTGTTCCTAATCTTTCAAACGAGATAGCAAGGCCGTGTTTCAACGACTCATTGTGCGGACTGGATTCATAGAGTTCTTTTGTTAATTCTAAATATCTTTCAAAGTATTTGAGGGATTCTTCCATGTGACCCATCGCCTGATGTATGGAACCTAATCTCTCATAAGAGATTGCATGGTCAATTTTAAATAGTTCCTTGCCGGGATTAGCATTATAGAGTTCTTGACATAATTGGTT
>Ga0163200_1000921_pt1 | contig 11609 bp, 6 predicted proteins | sample PL_2010_200m_FD_113535 | JGI IMG/M metagenome (GOLD analysis project Ga0163200, IMG submission 113535) | Freshwater microbial communities from Powell Lake, British Columbia, Canada to study Microbial Dark Matter (Phase II) - PL_2010_200m | ecosystem: Environmental > Aquatic > Freshwater > Lake ... | reverse complement strand
GGGCTTATTTCAAAAATACAATAAAAAATCCGTTTTAACGGTTTTTGCCGCGGGCGCCCTGGCCATGGTCTTGGTCGCGGGCACTGTCGTGGCTGAAGGCCCGACCTTCAACATTTTCCCGGTGGCTTATGACGGCAGTATGAATACGGATTATCCTCTGATTGACGGTCGCAACGCCACTTCGGGCGAAGGCTGGAGCACTTCGCAGTACGATCACGACCAAGGCGTAACCGCCAACCCCGGCGACGAAATCGAATTTTTGGTTTATTACCACAACGGCGCTCCTGACAGTTCGGCCAATACAGCTTTGTCTACCATTGTTCGCGCTTCTGTTCCCGGCGCCGCCAGCAATCTGTTCACCGTCGGCGCTTCCATTTCAGCCAGCAACGCCCAGACCGTTTCCTCCACTTCTCGCGGCGGAGACATGACTTTGCGGGTCAGCGGCAGCAGGGCGCAGACTTTGAGCCTGGTTCCCGGCACGACCGTTTGGCTTCCCGACCGCGCGTCACGGTCACAAATTATGTCGGACACGGTTACCGGTTCCGGAGTGAACCTCGGCGACATCCGCGGCTGCTGGCAGTATGCCGGTTATCTAAAGTTCCGCGTGAGAGTCAGCCAGAATGTAGACACTTTTGGATTAAGCATCGCCAAGGACGTGCGCAGAGCCGGCACTTCCGATTCTTATGCTGACCAGATTTCCGCCAATCCCGGAGACACGGTGGAGTTCCGCATAACCGGAACCAATACCGGCACGGGCGCAGTTTCCCATGTCTTTTTAAGCGACACTTTGCCCTCGCGCCTAACTTACGTTCCCGGCTCGCTGACCGTTTCCCAGACCCCGCTTTCCGGGGATTTGTTCTCCGGCGGCTTGGACACCGGGTCGGTTAATGCCGGAGCGAGCGTGACCGCGGTTTTCCGCGCTACCGTTGCGCCGGCCGGACAATTTACCACCGGCACGACCAGTCTGGACAACAGCTCCTCAATTTGGGGCCAGGGACCCAGCGTGGCTACCGCAAGCGACACCGCCCGCGTAAATGTAACCATCAACCCGCCTCAAAACTGCATGCTTTCCGTGCGGGCGACCTTAAACGGCGCGGCTTGGTCCGGCAGCTTAAATTACAGCGCGTCCGGGCCGACTTCAGTTTCTGATTCGACTGTGCCGAAAGACTTTACCGTCAACGCCGGGACTTACGTCGCCAATTACATTTCCGGCGGACCGAGCGGCACGTTTACCGGCATCAGCCCTTCTTCCGGCAATTGCCCCGCCGGCGGTTCTTTGACTTTCACTTATAACTTTACGCGCGTGGACGTGAGGGATTTGACTATTGATAAGCAAGTTCGGAACATAACCTTGGGGACTGCTTACTCCGATGCTGTTTCGGCCCAGCCCTCACAGATAGTGGAATATAAGATTGAAATACGAAACACCGGCAATGCCACGATTGACGATTTGCGGTCCAAGGATATCCTGCCTCAAAAAATGAGTTTCATTTCCGGCTCAATGACCGTAAATGGTACCGCTTCCTCCAACGAGGCTTGCTTTATCAGCTTCAGCGGCTGCAGCTTTGGTCCCTTGCTGGCCAGCGAGAGCAAGATTATCATCTTCCGCGGGCAATTAGCCGGGACTAACGAGTTTCCGGTCGGCAACACCGCTTTGATTAACACGGCATACGCCTGGAGTTCCAGCATCGCGGAGAAAAATGACACCGCAACCGTGAATGTGAACAAAAATCTGGTCAAGGAGAACGGCTCTCCTTCAAACAGGCCGCAATAAGCGGACCTCCCTCGAAACGAGGCGAAAGCTTCGCTATTATTAGTATTTACCGTTGGTTCATGATCAAATTCAATATAAAAAATTCATTCAGGATTTTGGCGATAGCGGGCTTATTGGCAATCGCTACCTTGGGTGTGTTCGCCTCGGTTAGTGCTTCCGGCCCGGTGTTCGACGTTTTTCCGGTCGGCTATACTGGAGCCCAAAACGAGGATTATCCGTTCATTGACGCTCGCAACGTTACTGCCGGCGGCACTTTTTCGACTTCGCAGTCCGATCATAACGATGGCGTGGCCGCCAGCGCCGGCGATACCGTCGAGTTCATTATTTATTATCACAACGGCGCGCCTGACGACGCGGCTAACACCGCCAACAACGTCAGGGTGAGGGCGGTATTCCCGGGCGGCGCCAGCAATACCCATTCCGTTTCCGCGGTTCTTTCGGCTGATAACGCTTCCACGGTTTATTCTTCTTCGCGCGGCGGCGACATCGCCATCAAGGTTAACGGCGCCAGTCAAACATTGGAATATATTTCCGGTTCCACGCAGTGGTTTCCCAACCGTTCCACTTCCGGCCAGGCTTTATCCGACGGCATACTTTCCGGTTCGGGCGTGATGCTGGGAAGCATTCGCGGCTGCTGGAATTATTCCGGTTTCGTGAAGTTTCGGGCGCGGGTCGGTCAGACCGCGTCAAGCGGCAATTTACAAATTGATAAAACCGTATCACTTTCTTCCGGCGCAAGCGGTTACAATTCCGTAGACGCTCAGCCTTCGGACATTGTCCGCTTCCGGGTTGTGACCCGGGCCGTAAATGCCAATGTTTCCGGCGTGACAGTGCGCGACATTCTTCCTTCCAGCTTGATTTATCGCAGCGGCACCACCAAAGTTAATGGCGCGACGGTATCCGACAGTTCCGGATTTTTTGGAGCGGGGTACGAATACGGCGCTCTCTCTAAAGACCAGACCATAGATATAACGTTCGAGGCGCAATTGGCCAGCGCGTCCTATTTTGGCAACAGTTCGCAGACCATCACTAATACCGCCAACGCGCGCGGGAGCGGCGTGGATACTGTGCAGGATACGGCCGAAGTCCGCGTGGGCACGGTGGCCGGGTCTTCGTTTGAACTGTCCAAATCCGCTTACAATCAAACCCAGGGCGTAAACGCTTTGAGCGTTTTGGCCAACGCCGGCGATATTATCAATTACAAACTCACTTATCGCAATACCGGAGCCGCCACGATTTCCAGCGCGGTTATTGAAGATGATATTAGCGACGTGTTAAATCACGCCACAGTCATCAACGCGGGCGAGGGGAGTCTGTCCGGCAATTTCATTCGCTTTCCGGCGATCACCGTGCCGGCCGGAGTTTCCATTGACAAGACGTTCCAGGTCAAGATGAAAGACGTTTATTCCGGGCAAACGGACACCACTATGTCAAATACTTACGGCAACCGTTTGGACATTCAGATTCGCACGCCGACCGTTTTGGGAACTTATATCGCTCCCAAGACCGGCCCGGGCGAAAATTTAGTCTTGCTATTTTCAGTGATCACAACTGCTGGAGTATTCCTATACAGAAAGTATCCGAAGTTTGTGTTGCATAAGAGTTAAATTTAGTTTTTTCCAGTATCTGACAAAAGACAGCCCAAAAGGGCTGTCTTTTAATCCGAACTAACGTTTCAATACCACGAAGTATCAGAGTTTAGTCCCAATTAAGAATCAGTATTTATAAAACCCAAGGCGAAAATCGCTGCCGATTTTTTTTGCTTGGCCGCGTAAAAGTATTTATTATACCATTTTCAGCGGCCGCTGATTTTGGTATAATAACTTTATCTTTTATAAGACCTTAAACGGAAATTGCGGTCGTTCGTCTGCCGGCGAGGCAGGTTAGCCCATGGAGTTTCATTTTTTGCCCAAACAATCAGACCCTGCTATAATGTTTTGAAACGTTCATCTCAAATCTATGCTCAAAAAAGTCTTTATAATCACTACATTATCCCTTTTGTTTTTGCCGCTTGTCGTTTCCGCCGATTCCAGCGGCAAATCTCTAACCGCCTATAACCAGACGCAAGGGGTGAACGCGGAACTGGCACGCGCCAATTTTGGCGATACCATCGTCTACACCTTAACTTACGCCAACAGTTCCAGCGCCAGTCAGTCCTACACCATCGAAGACGATATCACGGACGTGCTCTATGCGTCAGCTCTGGTGAACCCCGGCGGCGCCACGCTGATCGGCAGCACCTTGCGTTACCCGGCAGTATCTGTTCCGGCGTGGGGCAGCGTGCAAAGGACTTTTTCAGTGCAAATCAAATCGCTGCCGGCGAAAACCTTGGATACATTGATGAGCAACACTTTCGGCAATGGCGTGGATATCAAAATCAACGTTCCAGGCGTCTTAGGAACGGTCAAAGGCGCGTATGTCGCGCCCTCTACCGGCCCAGGCGAAAATCTGGCTTTATGGTTTGCGCTCGTTACTTGCGCGGGATTTTATTTGCGTAAAAAGGTTTTTTATAATAAAGTAGAAAAACAGGCTGCGGTTTAAAACTCAATTTTCGAAAGTCAAAAATCCGGCTCAAAACCAAAACCAAGACAAAAGAGAATTTTTTGAGCTTTGACTTAAGATATTTGAGTTTTATTTTATGTTCTCAAAGAAAGTCATCAAAGAGCTTTTGGAAGCGGTCAATGTTCATCCCGGCGGTTTGATGGTCTTAGAAGAAAACCAGCCAAAGCTTGTGATTTTGGATTATCAGTCTTATCAAAAAATGACACTAGGCAAATTGAGCACCGTAGCCGTTCCTAAGCCGAAAAAAGTGCTGGTGACGGGCGGCGCGGGATATATCGGCTCGCATACCGCGCGCTATCTTTTGCAAAACGGCTTTGAAGTGGTGACGTTGGACAATCTGTCCACGGGGCACAAGGAGTTTGTTTCGGGAAAATTCTTCGAAGGTGATTTGGCTGATCGGGATTTGCTGGAGCGGGTTTTTGGCGAACACCAGTTCGACGCGGTAGTGCATTTCGCCGCTTCCATCGAGGTGGAAGAATCGATGAAGCAGCCGGAAAAATATTACCAAAACAACGTGGTCAACGGCCTTAATTTGCTTTCCGCCATGGTCAATCACGGGGTAAAAAACATTGTTTTTTCTTCCACTTGCGTGGTCTACGATGAAAAGGTTTTAAGTCCGGTGGCGGAAGCAGCAACGATCAATCCAACTTCCACTTATGGGGAAACCAAGCTCGTTTACGAGCGCGCGCTCAAATGGTTTGCGCTCTCTTACGGCATCAACAGCGTTTCTTTGCGCTATTTCAACGCCGCCGGGGCAAGCTTGGATGCAACTTTGGGATACGCCGGCGAAGACCCGACGCATTTGATCCCCAATGTTTTAAACGTCGCCTTGGGCAGGAAGGATTTGTTGACGGTTTTTGGCAACGATTACGGCACGCACGACGGCACAGCCGTGCGCGATTATATTCATGTTTTGGATTTGGCGGAGGCGCACAAGCTGTCGCTGGATTTCATGTTTGAAAGCGTTACCCCGGTTTGCGAAGTATTTAACGTCGGCACAGGCAAGGGCTATTCCGTACTCGAGGTAATAAACGCCGTCTGCGAGCGCACCGGGCACATGGTAAAATTTGAAATCGGGCCGCGAAGGGAAGGAGACCGCGAGTTGGTCGTGGCCGACGCGTGCAAGATAAGAAAAACCTTAGGTTTTAAACCGCAGTATTCTGATTTGGACACGATCATAGATACGGCGTGGCTGTGGCATAAGAAAAGGTTCGGTCAGTAAAAAGGCTTGTAACGGATTTTTTTGTTGGCTGTAGTTGTGTGGAAAAAGACTGCTTCAAGGCAGTTTTTTTCGATTCCCCCTCTCTTTTGCCACAAATGACGACAATCTGTTATAATAAATGCAATTTGCATTTATTTTTAAAGCTTTTTGAACATGCCAAAACAACCAAAGCTCTCGGTAATAATCCCGGCGTATAATGAGGAAAAAAGGATAATTAGCACATTAAAGGCGACTGACGAGTATCTGGCGAAGCAAAATTTTGAATACGAAATACTGATTATAGACAATGGCAGTAACGATTCCACCCAAGCGGTCGTCAAAAAATTTATCACAGACAGCAAAGTACAGCATATTATCGTCGATTTAGCCCACGAAAAAGGAAAGGGCGGGGCCGTGGCACATGGTGTTAGAGCGCACGCCAAAGGTGATTACATCATGTTTATGGACGCTGATAACGCTACTCCGATTTCAGAGATAGAAAAGTTTTGGCCGTATTTTGAGAAAGGGTTCAGCGTGGTGATAGGTTCCAGGTATCTTTCCGGCTCAAATGTCACGCATAAACAGCCTTTATATCGCATAATTTTGTCCCGGTTGTCCAACCTGCTTATCCAGACGCTGGCCGTGCCCGGCATCAAAGACACCCAACTGGGGTTTAAGGTGTTCACTTGCGAGGCCGCCAAAGACATATTTTCCAGGATCACCGTTTTCGGCTGGGGCTTCGACATGGAAGTGCTGACGATCGCCCGTTTGCATAATTTTAAAATCAAGGAGTTGCCGGTGTTGTGGCGGGAACAGGGAGGTTCGCATGTTCCGCTAAAGGCATATATCGAGTCGCTGAAAGATTTGCTCAAGATCAAGCTGAATGTTATTTTTGGACTATACAAAAAATAAGTTTACAAGCAAGCGGCGCAAAAAGTATCTCTGGGTTGTCCAGGGGCTTTTTGTCATATCCGCGGTTTTTGGCGCGTCCGCCCTGTATGCTTCCGCGAACGATCAGAACGGGCAGTCCGGATCGATTGTGGTAAAAGTGCGGGCCGGCGAAAGCCTGGCCCATTTGACCTCGGGCGTTTCTGATAGGATTAATTTGGTTTCCCGGGTTTTTCCTTTTTCTTCAGTTCAAGAGTTATCTCGGGTTTATCGTTTGGAAGTAAGCAGTCCAGGAAGTGTGCTTGCAGATTTGTCCGGCATCAATGGTTTTGAATACATACAAGAGGATAGTGTTATAAAATCGGCTGGCATCGTTACTTCCGATCCAGAATTCACCCCCGATGCGTCCGACCAAACCCGGCAATGGTGGCTTTCAAAAATCAAAGTTCCGGAGGCGTGGCTGGTCACTCAGGGCAGCAAGGAAATAGATGTCGCCATAATTGACACCGGTATTGACGGCAAGCACGAGGATTTAAACGACGGGCGCGTTGGTTCAGGCTATTTGACTTATTGCCAAGTGCAGGGGAGTACCTCGGGTCAGTGTTTGGTGCATATTTCTTCCGTCGTAGCCGGCGGCGAGAACACCGATGACAACGGGCACGGCACCATTATCGCCGGTATCATCGGCGGCATTGCCAACAACGCCAAGGGCATCGCCGGTATTAATTGGAACGTCAGATTGATGCCGATTAAAGCCCTGAACAGCTCCGGCAGCGGCATCAGCTCCGACGTGGCGGCTGGCATAATCTGGGCCGTGGACAATGGGGCTGATATCATCAATTTAAGTCTCGGCGGGACGAGCTTGGAAGGCAATCCGGTTTTAAATAACGCCATTACTTACGCTTACGATAAATCAGTGCTGGTGGTGGCCGCGGCCGGCAATGATTCGGCTTTGGTGGGGGCGGACTTGGACATTCAGCCGGTTTATCCGGTATGCAACGATGGGGCGAACAATATGGTTTTGGGCGTCGGAGCGGTTGACGTAAACGACAAAAAAGCGAGTTTTTCCAACTACGGACGCGGCTGTATCGATCTGGTGGCGCCGGGCGCGGCGTATTTTAATTCCCGCGAAGACCAGCGCGGCTTGGTTTCGACGTATTTTGATCCCAAGCAGCCGACGAAGAACAATCTTTATGTTTATGCCTCGGGGAGTTCGATGTCTTCGGCGATTGTGGCAGGCGTTGCCGCTCTTCTTAAAAGTAAGACCCCGGATTTAAACGCGGCGGCCTTACGCAATCGCTTGATCGCTTCCGCCACCAACATCGACGATCTAAACGCCGATAACTGTCAAGGCGGCTCCTGCACCGGACGGCTGGGTTCGGGGCGCATAGACGCGCAGAAAGCGCTGCAGTCCACCACTTTTACGGCCAATTCCCTGATCCGGGATTCCTCAAAGAAGGTCTATTTAATCGAGGATGGTCTAAGAAGATCGGTTGGCGATTTCGTCTTTTCCCAGCGCGGTTATCGAACGCAGGATATTAAGGATCTTTCCGTCACGGAGTCCGAGCTGTTGCCGCTCGGGCATCCTTTGCCGCCGCTCGATGGGACGCTATTGCGGTCGCAAACCGATCCGACGGTTTTCGTGGTAGTTGCAGGCGTGCTGCAGCCGGCGAGCTTGCTGGCTTTCCGTTCTTACGGCTATTCGTTTTCGCAGGTTGCGGTGTTATCTGACGGCGAAATTTCGGCTTACAGGAAAGGCCCGGATTTGCAGCCGACAAACGGCGCTTTGCTAAAATTAATCGGACAGCCGGCGGTTTATTTTCTTCATGAGGGCAAAAGGCGGTTGATTTCGGCTTTCGGTTTTAAGAGCCGGAGCTTGAAATTTTCCGACGTAGTTGAGCTCGACCAGGCTGCTTTTGACAAGTATCCGGAGGATTTGAAGGTTCCGCTAGAGCCGCCGCAAGACGGCAGTCTGGTCAAGGGATCGGACCCTAGGGTCTATGTTTTTGAAAGCGGGGTTTTACGTGCCTTATCTGCGGCCGCATTCGCCGCGCGGTCTTATCAGTTTTCCCAGGTCGTCCAGTTGCCGGATTCGGAAGTCAACAATTATACTTTTGGCGAACTAATCAATTAACAAAAACCAAAGTGCAACCGATTTTTAAAAATACCATCCGCACCCTCGCCGTGGTTTTAGGCGTCTCTTTGCCGTTTTTTATATTTGCGCAAAGTGATTTCGATCCCGGCAGTTTGATAGCTGATGAGACCTTTGCCAATTACCAGGCTTTTTCCAACCCCGAAGGCATCCAGAGGTTTTTGGAAACGCGCGGCAGCGTTTTGGCCAACACTTCCATAGATTTTTTGCGTAAACTCAAGGAGCCGGCGGATATCGATTTAAAAAATAAGCTGGACGACCCCAACGCCAATTTAGGGCGGCTGCGGACAGCGGCGGAACTTATTTACGACGCGGCGAACATGGGTAAAATCAACCCGCAGGTGATTTTGGTCACTTTGCAAAAAGAGCAAAGCCTAATCGACGGGAAGTTTTCCGATGACCGCACTCTGCAGCGGCGTCTGGACCGGGCCATGGGTTTTGCCTGTCCGGATTCGGGATCGTGCGGGGATTTATTCTTAGGCTTTTACTTCCAATTGTTCGGCAATCTCGACGATCAAGGCAATCGCTATTTGGGATCTTCGCGCAGCTTGTCCCGGAATTTCTACACGGAAAGCGGCGGTGTCAGGGTCGGACGGGGGCCGATGGTGGATTCCGCCGGCAATACCTTCGGCAGCTCTCCGAAAGTGAGAACCTCCAAATCCGGCGATACTATCACCGTAGACAATACCCAAGGCCCGCCCAACAACGCGCCGGCGACTTCGCAGTTTAAAATCAAAACCGCCGCCACGGCGGCCCTATACCGCTATACCCCGCACGTCTACAACGGCAATTATAATTTTTGGCGGTTTTTCCGCCAGTGGTTTAAATTGGCCAACGGGAGCCTGATAAAGCTGGCGGGTAGTGACGCGGTTTACTACGTGGACAATGGACAACGCCGCCAGGTTTCGGGCACGGTCATGAATTTGCGCAAGCTGGACGTGACTACCGCTTATACCCTTTCGGAAAAGGAATTTTCCGAATATGTCGAAGCCAAGCCCCTGCCGCCTCCGGAAAAGACCGTTATTTCTCCCAGCACGGGCGGTATTCGTTATGTGGTGGAAGATAACAAATTAAAGCCGCTTTCCGATTTCGTAGCAGGACTTAGGAAACTGGATTTGACCGCCACTATTTATTTGCCCGTAAACGAAGTAGTCACTTACGAAGTCGGCGATCAGGCTTTGCCGCCGGAAGGGACTTTGCTAAAGTCCGCCTCGCAGCCGGTCGTCTACGTGGTGCAGGGGCAGACAATCCGTCCCATAAGCGGTTTTGTATTCAAGCAGCGCAAGTTTTCCTTTGCCGCCGTGAAAACGACTTCGGACGCGGAAGTGAAGGGTTTTGCCTTATCCGCCCCGCTGCCGCCGGAAGACGGCACTTTGGCCAAGAGCGCGAACAGCCCGCTGGTTTATTATGTCGCCTTGGGGCAGAAATTTCCCATCCCGGGCTACGTGTTTAAATTGCGGAAGTTCAAGTTTGCCGAGGTGGTAGTTTTGGGAGATGACGAAATTGAGAATCTGGTTTTAACCCAACATCTGGCGCCGCTTGACGGCACTCTCATTAAAGCCAAGGGCGACGGCACGGTGTATCTGGTGGAGGCGGGCAACTTGCACTATATTTCCGGCTTTATGTTCAAACAACGCGGATTCAAATTCAAGAGCGTGGTGGAGGTTAGCGCGCCCGAGTTGATTTTGTTGCCGCAGAATTCCCCGGTGCTGTTGGCCGACGGCACTTTGATCAAGATCAAAGGCGACGGCACGGTTTATCTGTTGGATGAAGGGAATAAATTGCCTATGACTTACGCCGCCTTTATGGCCAGGAAATTCAAGTTTGCCGATGTTATCGAAGTGCCCAAAGAAGAAGCTGATCGTTATTCCACAGGCAACACTGTTGAGCAGTAACAATGTTCGATCGAGTTTGAGCTTACTACTGAAAAATTTACGTTCCGGTTTTGTTTCGGCTGTCGCGCTTAAAACAGCGGGAATTTTGGTCATGCTGTTTTTGGAAAGTTTAGGGCTGGGATATTTTCTGTTCGGGCTGTTGATATTCGCGGCGGGTTTTTTAGTCGGCGCGCGCGGGATGGAATTAAACAAGATGCAGGCTCTCGGCGCGTCGTCGGTGGTGCTGTTTGTTGTTAACCTGGCGCTATATTTTAGCGCCAAGCTGGTCCCGCTTGTTGATCTTTCGTTTGCCGTCTATTGCTTGCTGCTTGCGGATCTCGCGGCGCTTTTTTGGCAAGCTTTGCGTTCGGGTTTGATAAGACATCCGGTTTTCCCCCACATCAGATGGGTGGCGGTATATCTTATGGCGATTTTAGTTTCGGGAATTTCGGCGGCCCACCGTAAGGAAGTTTTGTATTTTTTCGTTTTGAATTTCGGCGCCATGGCCCTGTTTTATTGCGTAGTCAATCTGTTGCGCGGTTATCGTCAGGGGATTGCGGTAATCGCGAAATCCATAGCGCTGGCCGGATTTTTTTCGGCTTTGCTGGCGGTGTGGCAGTTATATTCCGATAGCTTCAAAACTTTGTATTTTCCGTTCATTGCCGCGCGTGACCGGGATATCATGCAGTCCTGGGAAGTAGTCAGCCGCATGGTGGGCACTTGGCAGCATCCTTCTTATCTGGGAATGTTCCTGGCCGTGTCCCTGACGATTAGCGCCTATCTTTTGCTGGCCGGGAGGCAGCGGTGGTGGCAAAAAGTTTTTTGGTCTTTGGCGTTCGTGGTCATAGCCGCGGTTTTACTGCTTACTAATACGCGTTCATCCGTGCTGGCCGGCGCGTTGGGGGTCGTGTGCGTATATTTATCTTTGCTTTCCACCCTGCCGAAAGAGAAGCATTTGAAAAAAACCGCGCTTTTCGCTTGGTTGGGAGTGTTGGCCGCCTGCGCTCTGCTGCTTTATCAATTTGGATTCGTCAGCGAAATCTATACCAAGCCTCAAGCCTGGCGCGTGGACGCTTCGGCCACGATTTGGGGCAGATTTTTGCGGGCTGATTCCATGAGCACGGAATCCTTGGTGCAGCGCTCCCAGCTTTACCGGCT
>Ga0163200_1000920_pt1 | contig 11611 bp, 10 predicted proteins | sample PL_2010_200m_FD_113535 | JGI IMG/M metagenome (GOLD analysis project Ga0163200, IMG submission 113535) | Freshwater microbial communities from Powell Lake, British Columbia, Canada to study Microbial Dark Matter (Phase II) - PL_2010_200m | ecosystem: Environmental > Aquatic > Freshwater > Lake ... | reverse complement strand
GTTCAAGACCCATGCCGGCCCCGTCGAAGAAGACGCCAGCGTCTGCTACCTCCGGCCCGAAACCGCCCAAGTCATCTTCACCCAATTCAACAACGTGCTGGCCGTCAGCCGCCAGAAAGTCCCGTTCGGCATCGCCCAGATCGGCAAGGCGTTCCGCAACGAGATCAACCCGCGCAACTTCACCTTCCGCAGCCGCGAGTTCGAACAGATGGAATTGGAGTTCTTCATCAAGCCCGGCACCGACACTGAGTGGCACCAGAAATGGGTCGCCGAACGCCTCAAATGGTACGAAACCATCGGCCTGCCCAAGGAGAAACTCAGCATCTACGAATACAAGAAAGACGAACTCGCCCACTACGCCAGCGCCTGCGTGGACGTCATGTTCGCCTTCCCGTTTGGCGTCCAGGAACTCGAAGGCATCGCCGCTCGCGGCGACTTCGACCTCAGCCAGCATGAGAAGTTCTCCGGCAAAAGCATGACCTACTTCGACGACGAGACGAAAGAGAAGTACATCCCCCACGTCGTCGAACCCAGCGCCGGTGTTGACCGTATCTGCCTCGCCCTCATCTGCGCTGCCTACACCGAAGAAGAAATCGCCCCCGGCGATGTACGCATCGTCATGAAATTCGCCCCGCGCATCGCGCCGGTAAAGGTGGCCGTCTTCCCGCTCCTGCGCAACAAACCGCCGCTCGTCGAGAAAGCCCGGCAAGTCTTCGAGCTATTGCAGCCACACTTCACCACCGAATGGGACGACCGCGGCAACATCGGCAAACGCTACCGCTACCAAGACGAACAAGGCACCCCGTGGTGCGTGACGGTAGATTTCGACACCCTCGGCGAAAAAGGCCCCGAACTTGCCGACACCGTCACGCTCCGTGACCGCGACACCATGAAACAAGACCGCGTGAAGATTGCCGACCTCGTCCCGCTGATCAGCGCGAAGCTGCGGGGATAATCCCAATGGATGTGGCTGAGGCTAAGCAGGTGATCAGAGACGAAAATGCAGGCTTCGCTCAACACGCCGAGGCGGCGGCGCGTTTCTTTTCGTCGTCGCGGCAGTGAGTTTTACCGGTGAGGTAACGCGAACCGGTGATGGGCGAGTGCTGGAGGCTGTCGGCCCAGGCGCGTCCCAACTGCTTCAGCACTCCAACGCCACCCCACATCGCACACGCGCTCGGCCATCAACCAACGGAAAGGGATGATGCATCGTTATCCGATGTATCATCGGTACACTGGAACACGGCGGGCACGACAGCGACATGGGATCACACCTCGGCATCCGAAAACCTATCCTTTGGTTGTGCGAGGGTCTCTGACTCCGCATGGTCGGTGACCGACGGTCTCCCGACACGTATGACTGACAGAGACCTCACGAACTCGCAACGGCGCGGTCAGGAGACCCGCGCCGAACACAGGGCGAGTTCTGAAGGCCGTCGCCCCAAGCGTGCCCTAACTGCCTCAGCACTTCAACTCCGCCACACATCGCACACACGCTTGCCCTTCAATCGCTGGCAAAGCGATGATACATCGTCATCCGATGTATCATCGGCAAACCGAAGCACAGCGGGCACGACAACAACACGGGATCACACCTCGGCATCCGAGAACCTATCCGGGGCATGGTGCCACACGTTCGGGGCACACCGGGCCACAACCAGGCATCCGAAACAGTTCGCGGTGGCGATCTTGTCACCAGAAACCTGTGTGGATACATCGTTATCCGATGCATCATTTGTCTGCCGGAACATTTCCGGAACACAATGACACCTCGAAAACGGTCTGCGGCTGAGCTTGGTTTCCTCGCGGATCACTGATGCATCGGTATCCGATGCATCAGTCAGGGGCCGGAACTGTTCCGGATCGGGAGGCGAAGGGGCGCTCGTTGTCCAAAAACAAGACCGGAGTATGTCGGCGCCGCCAGAGCGGTCACGCGGCCCTGATTTCACCGTGAACGAAACGTTGATGCATCATCCAAAAGCCGGAACATTTCCGGAACTTGTCGCCTTCGTGCTTCTGGCATCCGTTCCCTGCCGCACCTTCGCCCTCGGGCGGCACTGCTGCCGATCGTAATCACCGCTGGTGTAGTGTGCGCTGTCCTCAGCGCACCGGGCTGCTGGATCGGACGAGGCGGCTGGGGACAGCCGACACTACACCGGCGGCAGTAACAAAATGCACCCTCCGCCTTCGGCCTCCGGACAAAATACTTGCCTGCTCCGGAACGGAACCCTATGATGCATCGGTATCCGATGTATGGGTGATCCCGTCCGACAATTGAAGAAGGGGCTGACGACGTTGATCGTGCTGAGCGCGCTGGAGAAAGGCGAACTCTACGCCTACGGCCTGCGGCGGCATGCGTTCGACCGCACGAAGGGCACGTTCGATTTCAGCGAAGGAGCGCTCTACCCGCTGTTGCACGGGCTGGCGCGACGTGGCCTCATCCGCGCACGGCTCGCCGAGGTCGGCGGGCGTCCGCGCAAGTACTACGCGCTCACCGCCGAGGGGCGTCGCGCGTTGGCGTCGTTGCGCCGCGACTGGCAATACGTGCTCGATTGCCTCGAAGCAATCCTACGCGCCTGAGCTGGACGATGATGCATCGTTATCCGATGCATCATCCGCGCGCTGGACGCTCAACCGCATTGACTCTCTTGGCGCGGCGCGGTATGGAGCGGGACATGAAAGCGCGCAAATCCTGGCGGGAGAAACTGGCAGAGAGCAAGGACCTCCCGAAGACGATGGATCCCCGCACCGCGCGATGTCAACGAGATCATGGCGCGCGTGCCGAAGGGCAAGCTCACGACCATTGATGAGATTCGCCGGTGCCTCGCCCGCAAACATGGCACCACCTTCGCGTGTCCGCTGACAACCGGCATCTTTGCGTGGATCGCCGCGCATGCCGCAGCGGAGGCGGCGGCGGAAGGCGAGAGCGTCACGACGCCTTACTGGCGCACGTTGAAGTCGGACGGCCAGATCAATCCGAAATATCCCGGCGGCGTGAAGGCGCAGAGCCGGCTGCTCAAGGCGGAAGGACACAAGATCATCCGCAAAGGCCAGCAGTTTTTCGTGACCGGCTACGAGAAGTCGCTGTTCGCGTGACCGGAAGATTACCGGAACATCAGGCGGTCACAGGGCGGTATAACGAATCGCGCTGGACGGGCTGGCGGCCCGCCTCGCGGATGGCGCGTTCGAGTTCAGCGCGGGCCATCTCCTGCGGCGTGGTCGCACCGGCCATGTGGTAGATTTTTTCTTCCATTACCGTGCCGTCTATGTCGTCCACGCCGAAACTCAACGCGACCTGAGCGAGCTTCATGCCCATCGAGATCCAGTAGGCTTTGATGTGGTCGAAGTTGTCGAGGTACACGCGGGCGATGGCGAGCGTCTTGAGCAGGTCGTAGCCGCTGGGGCCGGGCAGGTGGGCAAGCTTGGTGTTCGCGGGTTGGAACGGGAGCGTGACCAGCGCGGTGAAACCGCCGGTTTCGTCCTGCAACTCGCGCAGGCGGCGGAGATGGTCCACGCGGTGTTCGGACTTCTCGACGTGGCCGATGAGCATGGTACAGGTCGAGCGTCCGCCCATCTGGTGCCAGGTGCGGTGGACCTCCAGCCATTGGTCGGCGGTTTCTTTCGGGCCGCAGATTTGTTTACGGACTTCGGGCGCGAAAATTTCCGCGCCGCCGCCGGTCAGCGAGCCGAGACCGGCATCGCGCAAGGTGGCGAGGATGTCGGCGGTGCTGCGTTTGGCGAGCCGGGCGAAGTGGCGGATTTCGGTTGCGGTGAACGCTTTCAGGTGGAGACGCGGGGCGAGCGCCTGCAACGCGCGGAGCATCTCGACGTACTGCGCGAGTTTCCACGTCGGGTGGAGTCCGCCGACGAGGTGGATCTCGGTGATGCCGAGCGCAAGGGCGGCCTTCGCTTTCTCGACGATCTCGGCGAGGCTGAGTTCGTAGGCGCCGTCTTCGCCGGGGCGGCGGTAGAAGGCGCAGAAATCGCAGTCGAGGACGCAGAGGTTGGAGTAGTTGATGTGGCGGTTGAGGATGTAGTAGGCGGCGTCGCCGTTCTTGCGTTCGCGGACGGCGTTGGCCATCGCGCCGACGGCGTTGAGATCATGCGACTGAAACAGTCGCAACGCCTCGGGGTCGGTGATGCGGCTGCCGGCTTTGACCTTGGCGGCGATGTCGTTCATGCCAGCGCACTCTCCAGCGCCGCGCACGCCATGCCGGTGACGCGCACGACCTTGTCGCGGCTGCTCGCGCCCGATACGATCCCGACTTGACGCCGTTTCACGCCGAGCGTTTCGGCGAGCAACTCGATAACCGCCTCGTTCGCCCGGCCGTCCTCCGGCGGCGCTGTCACCTGCACCTTCAACGACTCCCCTCTCACGCCGGCGAGCGCGTTGCGCTTCGCCCGCGGCGTCACCCGCACCGCGAACGTCACGCCATCCACCGACTCGCTGAAACGGACCGCGCTCATGGCCGTTGCGGGATGCGTTGTTTGGGTGTTTTCATTGTTTTTTGGCTTTGCGTCTTGCCTTCGGTTTTTCCGCGGCGTCGCCGACCTTGTCGGCAAAGGACGGGATCTGGAAGGCGATGGCCTTGGCCTGGCGGTCGTACTCGGCCTGCATCTGGTCGAGCAACTCCTTGTGCGCGCGGTCGCGGGCGAGGTTCTTCATTTCGTAAGGATCGTTCTTCAAGTCGAACAACTCGGTCCAATCGTCGTGACCGGGGTACTTGATGAGCTTGGCGGTGTCGGTGCGGACGGCGGTGACGGTCGGGATGTTGAAATTGCGCTCGAAGAAGTAGCAGTAGAAAAATGCCCGGCGCCAGTCGTCCGTCTTGCCTTCCAGTAATGGCTTCCAGCTACGACCGTGCATTTCCTTCGGCACGGCGACACCGGCGAAGTCGAGCAGTGTCGGGGCGAGGTCAATGTTGAGCACCATTTCGTCAAGAACGCAACCTTTGGTGCCGAGCTTGGGATAGCGGAGGAGCATCGCAATGCGGAGGCTTTCATCGTAGGCGGAGCGTTTGTCGCCAAGGCCGTGTTCGCCGAGGTAGTAGCCGTTGTCGCTGGCGAAGATGACGACGGTGTTGTCGGCCAGTTTCAATTCATCGAGCACGGCGAGCAGCCGGCCCAGATTGTCGTCGGCGGCGGAAATGCAGCGGAAGTAGTTACGGATTTTCTCGGTGTCGCCGGCGACGCCGGGGTGTTTTGAACTGAGATCGGTCTGGTAAATGGCGGGGCTGGTGAGGTTGGGCACGGGACGGGCCGCGACGTTGGCATAACGGTCCTTGGCGCGTGGGGGTGGTTCCCAAGGACCGTGGGTGGTCTTGTAGCCGACGGTCAGGGAGAACGGTTTGTTCTTGTTGGCGCGGAGAAACTCGATGGCGAAATCGGTGGAGACATCGTCCACCCAGCCGGTGGTGGGTTTGCTGACGCCGTTGATCTCGAAGGGGCAATTAACGTACTTGCCCTGCCCGACGAAGCTGGCGGAGTAATCGAAGCCGGGGCGCTGTCCGCTCTGGCGACCCATGTGCCACTTGCCGATGTAGCCGGTGGCGTAGCCGGCGGCGCGCAACAACGTGGCGTGGGTGACGTTGCCGGCGGGGAACTCGGTGTGGTTGTTGACGATGCCGTTGCGGTGGCCGTAGCAGCCCGTGAGAAAACTGGCCCGGCTCGGCGCGCACAGCGAGTTCACGACGAACGCGTTGCGGAACCGCACACCCTCGGCGGCGATACGGTCCATGTTCGGCGTCTGCAACCACGGGAACCGCGCCCGCTCACCCTGCTCCTTCTGGACGCAACTCATCGCATCCCAGCGCTGGTCGTCGGTGTAGATGAACAGGAAGTTCGGCTTGCCCACCGTGGCGGGGCACCCGGCACCGGCCAAGCCGAGCAGTGCGGACAGAATGAAGATGCTTCGTTTCATCATGGTTCGTTCTCCAGCTATACGTTCCACGGAGTCCGCATCGGGTAACTCAACAAGCGTTCCGCTTCCGCGTCATCGTGGAAGTGTTCGGTCTGCGGGTTCCATCTCAGCTTGCGGCCCAACTGACACACAATCCCGCCGAGCAACGCCGTCGAGGTGGCCCGGTGCGCGATCTCGGGCGGCGTGATGGTTTCGGCCCGCGATTTGACGCAATCGAGAAAGTTACGGGCGTGATTAAGACTCCGGTACAGGTGAATTTCGTTCGGGCCGATTTCCTCGCTCAACAACGAGCGCGGTTCCGCCTCGATGTGGCCGCGCGTGAAGATCCAGCCTTTCTCGCCCACAAACTTCACGCCGTGCCGGTTCTGGCCGGTGTCGGTCATGATGATCTTCAGGCCGCTGGCATACGTAAACTCGATCCGGTAGGTCAGGATCGTGTCGAACAAACCTTCCGTCGGATACTCGCCGTGGCCTTCGATTTCCACCGGGCCGCTTCGTTCCATGCCGAGTCCCCATTGCGCGATGTCAAGATCGTGGACGCCGAACCCGGCAATCCACCCGGCATGGCTGTAATCCGAAACAAAATACCACCCCGGCAATCCGCCCTCGTGAAACACTCGCGCCTGCGTGTACGGTTGCCACGGTGTCGGACCGAGCCACAAGTCGTAGTCGAAACCATCGGGGACCGGCATCGTCGGATGCACGCCGGTCGCGCGGCCCGGCGGCGAACCGATGACGATCTCCTTCAATTTGCCGAGTCGTCCGTTGCGGACCAACTCGCAAGCCCGTCGGGTGCCGCCATACGAGTGCAGTTGCGTGCCGTGCTGGAACACTGCGCCGTACCGAGTCGCGGTCTCGACCAACGCCCGGCCCTCGGCAACCGTGTTGCTCAGCGGCTTCTCGCAATAGACATCCTTGCCGGCTTCCATGGCGTGAATCGAATGCAGCACGTGCCAGTGATCCGGCGACGCAATCGCCACCGCATCAATGTCGGGCCGCGCCACCAGTTCGCGAAAATCGTTGTAGCTGGCCTGCGGTTCGAGTTTCAACCGTTGGCAGACGGCTTCCCGGTTGTTGCGCCAGACATCGCAAATCGCCAGCGGCTGCACGTCCTTGTTCTGGAGGAAAGCGCTCATCACGCCACCCATGCGTCCGCCGCAACCGATGAATCCCATCGTGATCCGGTTGCTCGGCGCGACGCTGCCATTCAGGCCGAGCGCGCGCGGCGACACGATCATCGGGAACGCCACCGCACCGGCGGCTGCGCGCAAAAAGGTCCGGCGCGAGATGCGTTTCATTTGTATTGGCGCCAGCGGTTGGCCAACTCCTTCTCGTCAGGCGCACCGGAAAAAATCCACAGCCGGTACTTCAACACCAGCGGCTTGTCGTTGGTCAACGTGAATGCCGTGTCCTTGGCCGGGAACGTCGGCTGCAACCAGTTCAGGTTCGGGTACTGCACCCAGTCGCCCGGATTGGCCGGGTGCTGGAAAATCGCCACCGACACCGGTTCCTTCCCGCCCGGCGGCACGCCGGTGATGACCGCCCAGCCGCTGTTCGTGACAATCTTTTGCTCCTGCCGGGCTGAGAACCGGAGATTGAACCCGCCGTACGCGTCCCGGTGCCGGCGCGCAATCGCCACCGGCTCGTTCACCGCCGTCAACCGGAACTCGAAATCCACCACGCGGCCCGGCCGCACCCGGATCAACGCCAGTTCGCGCACGATCGGCTCGGTGTCGCCCCATTTCCAAACGTTCTCCGCTTCGAGGACGCCGCCCTTCTGGCGCAGCATCTTGACCGGCCGCGCGAACACGCCTTGCAACGCGTGCAAGTCGCGCGTCTCATCCCGGTAAGTAACTTCCGGCCATGCCCAGTACAGCCCGCGATGATGCGGATGATCGGGCGAGTAATCTTGCGTCAGAATTTCGCCACTCGGCCCGTAGAGCGGATGGACGTAGTTACTGCGGGCCACCGCATACTTGCCGCTGACGACGGCGGGCACCGGCACGGTCCCGAAGTTGTACGTCAACACCGGTTGCCCGTTGTCTTCGATCGTGTATCGCTGCGTCGGCTCGTCAACCTTGCTGGACATGCCAACTGCAATGTTGGCAGCCAACACGAACACAATGAAACCGATTCGGCTCATCAGTTCAACTCGCGGATGTAGATGTTCCGGAACCAGAGTGTGTTGCCGTGGTTCTGCAACTCGATCTGGCCGGTGGGGAAGATCGGCTGGTTGCGGTCCCAATAGTTCTCCAGCGTGACGTTGTCCACGACAAGTGTGTCGTTGAGATGCACCGTCACCTTCTCGCCGACCATCTTGATCCGAAACGTGTTCCACTCGCCGATCGGATTGTCAGCGCAGACGAGCGGTTTGCTGGGGTTGACCTTGTTGTTCCAGAGACCGCCCGAGCCTTCGGGATGTTTGGTGGAATCCCAAATCTGCACCTGCGGCGAGCCGCGCAGGTAGATGCCACTGTCGCCAGCGGGGAGAATCTTCCAGTCCACCAGCATCTCGAAATCCTTGTAGTCTTTCGCCGTGCAGAGGCTCTTGCCTTTTCCGTCGAACACCAGCCCGCCGTCCTCGACCTTCCAGTGGGCGCTCATGCTTTCATCGGCTTTGGCTTGCGCTTCGGCGAGTTGTTCCGGCGTCATCTTCGCGCGCGCAATCGGGTTCGCCACCAACCCTTTCCAGCCGGTCAGGTCTTTGCCGTTGAACAACGGCGTGAAACCGGTGGGGCCGGCTTCCTTGACGCGGATGTTGCGGAACTCCAATACCGAACCGTGGCCGAGAAACCCAATATGGCCGGACTTGTTGTGCAATCCGGGATGCTCGCGGTGGTCCATCGTCTCTTTGATCTCGTCGAGATTGGCGTCCACGATGGTCACGCCGTTGAGCACGACCTTGATCTTCGGCCCAATCGCGGTGACCTCCTCGACGTTCCACTCGCCGACCGGCTTCTGGTGGCCGCGCTCAGCGGGCACAACGCCGTAAATCGAGCCGTGGAACTGGTACGGCTGGAGCTTGGCGTACTTCTCGGCGGTGTCGTCGAGAATCTGTATTTCCATGCCGTCGTACGCGGGCCTGCCTTTCGGCGGCGTGCGGATGCCGAGGCCGTTGTTCGCGCCGGGCGTCAGCTTGAACTCGAACCGCACGATGAAATCACTGTACTCCTTTTCCGTGTACAGGTTGCCGCCGGGTTTGCAGACGATCTTGCCGTCCTCGGCGACGTAGCCTTTGGTGTCACCGATCCAGCCGGTCAGGTCCTTGCCGTTGAACAGCGGGACGAAACCTTCCTCCTCGGCCTGCGCTGTCGCCAGCGCCAACAGACAAATCAATGCGATTTTCATTTCTTTTTCCTCCGTGGCGGTTCTTGTTTTTTCTCCAATCCTAGCAGCGCCGCCTGCGCCTGCTGTTTTTCCGCAGGACGCGGCGCCGCCTCCGAAATCTTCTGCAACCACGCCGCCTTCTCTGGCTTCTCCATCGCGGACTGCTGGACGATGCGGATCGCGCCGCGCGCCGCAAGCACGCGCAGTTTCTCTTCACTCGCGTCGCGACACAACGCCAGCAACGGTTCCAGCGCTGCTTCGTCGCGCCAATCCGCCAGCGCGCGCACCGCGGCCTCCCGGTCGTTGCCGCTGGTCGCCGCGACGACGGCGTCGAGCGCCTTCTGCCCGCCAAACGACGGCAACAGCGCCAGTCCCCAGGCTGGAACGTTTACGAGCGCAGCAACGCAGCGGCTGTTGTCAGCGATCCGTGGCGCGGCGGCGGAAATTGTCTTCGTGGCTTGCTCGCGGAATGCGTCGTCCTTCGATGCGAGCGCGGTGGCGATGAGTTGCTCGACCTCGGCCGGTCCGGCGAGCACGGCGAGCGCGGCAAACGCCTGTTTCGAGACGGCCGGGTTGTTGATCAGCGGCATCACGACGGCGACTTGTGAGCGGGCGCGCCGTTGCGCGAGCAATTCCAGCGCGGCAACCTGTGACACCGGCGACGCGAGCGCCTTGGCAAGCTCGGTGTCAACCTGTGTTCCGGAAATGTTCCGGAGCGCCATGGCGGCGATCTCGCGGACTGATTCGTCGTTGTCGCGCAGGCACTCGATCATCAACGCGGTGTTGGCCGGATCGCCCCGGCGGGCGACGGCATCGAGAAGATGGGCGCGCCGTTGTCCTTCTGCATAGCTGGCGGCGGCGATCAGGCCGATGGCGGACGGCATCCGCGCCAGTTGCCGCACGACCTGTTCGCGCACGGTGCGGTCGGGATCGTCGAGCACGGCCAGCAGCGTCGGTTGCGCAGCGTAGCCGCGCACGGAGGCCAGCAGCGCGACGGCGCCACAGCGCGTTGCCGGCGATTTGGCGCGCAAGAGGTCAAGCGCGACGAGAGCCGGTTCGACTTTGCGGCCGATTTCAGCGAGGCTTTCGCCGTGGCGCAGATAGGCGGTGGCGACAGCTTCGTCGGAGAGCCGCGCGCGTAACAGGCGAGCGGCGCGCCGCGAGGTCGTGCGCGAGAGGGCGTAGAGGCAAACGTCTTTCATGTCGCCGGTGGCGTGGTCGAGTCGGCGGGCGCAATCGGGAATGACCTCGGAAGAGCCGAGGTCGCCGAGTGCCTTGATGAGCGCGATGACGTTGGTGCCCTCGGCGTGCGCAAGCGCGCCGGCCAGCGTGCGTTCGGCTTGCGGACCACCGGTGCTGACGAGTTGGCGGATGGCAGGATCGTCGGGAATGTTCACCGACGCGGCGAGGAGGATGATGGCAAGGAGGTTCATAGGTGCCAGGGGGAACGCATCGGTTGGTCAATGAGATGGTTGGCTTCGTCGTCGCCGACAAAACGAAGCGCGACGGGGTCGAACTTCAGGCTACGCCCGAGCTTCACGGCGCAGGCGGACATCTGGACGACGATGCAGGAACGCGAGGCGTTCTGCTCGTTCAAGACGAACGGACGCCGTGTGCGGACGCATTCGGCGAAATCGGCGTTGGCGGGCGGAAGGTCGGGGAGATCGGCGATTTTGCGAGCGAGATTCGGGATGTCGGAGCGGAGGCCGGGCCAGATCTTGCCGAGAGGGCCTTCGAGGTAGGGCGCGTCGGTCTCGCGGTTGTCGCCGTCGAGGATGATGGTGCAACCGTCGGCGTATTTCAGCGTGACGCGGCGCCACGGAACGACGGCGTCGGCCGGTTGCGGCGGCGTGTCAACCTCGACGCTGACGGGACTGGTGTCGTCTTTGCCGAGGATGAACTGGACAGGATCGAGATAGTGTTGCCCCATGTCGCCGAGTCCGCCGGCATCGTAGTCCCAGTAGCCGCGGAAGCTGCTGTGGACGCGGTGCGGGTGATACGGTTTGTACGGCGCAGGACCGAGCCAGAGGTTGTAGTCGAGGTTGGCGGGAACAGGTTCCGGCGTGACGTCGGTCTTGCCGCTCCAGGTTTCGAGTTTCCAGTTGAAGCCGGTGGCGGCGCCGACGATAACTTTGATCGGCCAACCGAGGAGACCGTTGGCGACGATTTTCTTCAATGGCGCCGACGGCGTGCCGAAGCCGTAGAGGCTGCTGGTGAAACGGAACCATGTGTTGATGCGGAAGATTCGTTGGCGGCGCTGGACAATGTCGCGGGAGCGGATGACTTCGTCGATGGTGCGGGCCATCGGTTTCTCGCACCAGATGTCCTTGCCGGCTTCCGCGGCCATGACCGTCATGAGCGAGTGCC
>Ga0163200_1000919_pt1 | contig 11611 bp, 9 predicted proteins | sample PL_2010_200m_FD_113535 | JGI IMG/M metagenome (GOLD analysis project Ga0163200, IMG submission 113535) | Freshwater microbial communities from Powell Lake, British Columbia, Canada to study Microbial Dark Matter (Phase II) - PL_2010_200m | ecosystem: Environmental > Aquatic > Freshwater > Lake ... | reverse complement strand
CCTGGCCTCCAAGGCCACCGGCTATCCCCTAGCCTTTGTCGCGGCCAAGCTTATCCTGGGCCGCATCCTGCCCGGCCTCAAAAACTCCATGACCCGGGCTACAACGGCCTGCTTCGAGCCGGCCCTCGACTACATCGTCGTCAAGATCCCGCGCTGGGACCTCAAGAAGTTCGGCCGCGTCTCGAAAAAGATCGGCTCGGAAATGAAGTCGGTGGGCGAAGTCATGGCCATCGGCCGGTCATTCGAGGAGGCCATTCAGAAGGCCGCCCGCATGCTCCAGATCGGCATGTACGGCCTCGTCGCCAACGCCAACTATTCCTTCGAGAACTTGGAGAAGGGGCTCCGTCAGCCGACCGACGAGCGGCTTTTCGGGATCGCCGAGGCTCTCGGAAAAGGCTGGTCCGTCGACCGGATTCACGAACTGACCCGGATCGACACGTGGTTCCTCCGTAAGATCAAATCGGTCATCGACCTGGGGGCGGAGCTCCGGACGCACCGCCTGGCGACCCTGTCGGTGGACCTCCTCCGCGAGGCTAAACGGAAAGGATTCTCGGACAAGCAGATCGGCCTTCTCGTCCGGTCGAGCGAGGCCGTCGTGCGCCGGGCCCGGAAGAAGGCCGGGATCGTCCCCTGCGTCAAGCAGATCGACACTCTGGCCGCCGAGTATCCGGTGAAGACGAATTATCTCTATTTGACCTATAACGGCGTCGAGGACGACGTCGTCTTCCGTCCCGGGAAGAACAAGGTCATGGTCCTTGGCTCGGGCTCCTACAGCATCGGCTCGTCGGTCGAATTCGACTGGTGCTGCGTCAACGCCGCCCAGAGCCTCAAGAAAATGGGCTGTTCGACGATCATGGTCAATTACAATCCGGAGACGGTGTCCACGGACTACGATATCTGCGACCGGCTCTACTTCGACGAGCTGAGCTTCGAACGCGTCCTCGATATCTACGAGAAGGAGGACCCGCGCGGGGTCCTCCTATCGATGGGCGGCCAGATCCCCAACAACATTGCCATGAAGTGCCTCCGGGCGGGGGTCCGGGTCCTGGGGACGTCGCCGAAGGACATCGACCGGGCCGAGAATCGGTTCAAGTTCTCAAGACTCCTGGATGAGATCGGTGTCGACCAGCCGGAATGGAAGGAGCTGCGGAGCACGGGGGAGGCCGCGACGTTTGCGCGGGCGATCGGCTACCCGGTCCTGATCCGGCCATCCTACGTTTTGAGCGGCGCGGCCATGAGCATCGTCTTCAACGAGCCCACCCTTGACCGCTACCTCAGGAAAGCGTCCCTGGTCTCGCCCGATTACCCGGTCGTCATTTCCAAGTTCATCATGAACGGCAAGGAGATCGAATTGGACGCGGTGGCCGACAGGGGGAAGGTTCTCGCTTCGGCCATCGTCGAGCATGTCGAGAATGCCGGCGTCCACTCCGGCGACGCGACCATGGTCCTGCCTCCCCAGAAGCTCTACATCGAGACCATCCGCCGTATCCGGGAAATCGGCAACGCCATCGCCCGAACCCTGACCATCACCGGGCCATTCAACATCCAGTTCATCGCCAAGGACAACGCCATCAAGGTCATCGAATGCAACCTGCGGGCGTCGAGATCGTTCCCCTTCGTCAGCAAGGTGGCCAAGACGAACTTCATCGAGCTGGCGGTCCGGGCCATAATGGGTGCTCCGGTCCGGAACCGGAAGAGCACCCTTGACCTCGATTACGTCGGGGTCAAGGCGCCTCAGTTCTCGTTCTCCAGGCTCAAGGGCGCCGACCCCGCCCTCGGTGTCGAGATGGCCTCGACGGGCGAGGTCGCCTGCCTGGGGGAGGACGTCCATGAGGCCTTCCTCAAGGCCCTCCTCTCGGCCGGATTCAGCCTTCCCGAAAAGAACCTCCTGCTGAGCATCGGCGGCGAGCCCTCCAAGCACAGGTTCCTCGAGCCGGCCCGGAAGCTTCGGGACATGGGCTTCACGCTCTACGCCACCGAACACACATCGGCGTTCCTCAGGAAGAACGGGATCGCCAACACCCGTCTTTATAAAGTCCACGAAAAAAAGAGGCCTAACATCCGGGATTTCATCGCCCGGCGGAAGATCGATTTCGTGATCTCCGTGCCCAACCCGGAGAAGAAGGTCGAGTTCGACTCCGACTACCGGATGCGGCGGCTGGCGGTGGATTTCGCCGTGCCCCTCCTGACCAACCTCCAGGTTGCCGATCTCTTCGTCCAGGCCATCGCCTCGAAGAAAATCGCGGACCTCAAGATCAAGCACTGGCAAGAATACGAATGAAAGGGCTGGGTGACTGATAAAAAGACGGGCTTTCGAGCGTCTTATATAAGGGATGGGGACCGGCTGTGCTAAAATAGGTGGGCCTGAAAAGGAGATTGACATGACCTATTCGAAGCCGGCGAGATTCTTCCTGGGCAGCAACACCGAGCGGGTCATTTCCTACGCCGAGGTCCCGGTCTTTGCCATCCCCGTTGTCTGCAGTGATGAATGAGTGAAGAGGGGATGTGGAAGACCGGCGTATTCCCTGGATTGCCCTCAACAGCTGTGTCTGTGAGTGCCCCAGGGCCGCGCGGATCGTCCTCCGGGCCTTTCCGTCGGTCGAGGAGGTCTTCGAGGAGGATGAGGAGCGGCTCACGGCGCTCGGCCTCCGTGAGGACATCGTCGGTAAGATCGTCGCCAAGGGAGTGCTCGATGAGGCGAAAAAAGAGCTTGAGAGGCTCGAAAAAAGGGCATATACTCTCATGACTTTTGAGGACGGTGATTATCCCGTCCTCCTGAAAGAGATTTTCGATCCTCCACTCGTCCTGTATGTCGCGGGGCGGGCGGAGGTGTTGAAGGGGCCCGCGGTCTCCATCGTCGGCGCGAGGAAACCCACGCCGTACGGCCGGGCGGTGGCCGGGAAACTGGCGGGCGATCTGGCGTCCCGGGGGATCGTGATCGTGAGCGGGCTCGCCCGCGGCATCGATGCCTGCGCCCACTCGGGCGCGGTGAAGGAAGGACGGAGCGTGGCGGTGATGGGTTCGGGATTGGACGTCGTTTACCCGGGCGAGAACCGGGGACTGGCCGCCAAGGTCCGGGAGCAGGGCGCGGTGGTCACCGAGTATCCGCTTGACGCGCCGCCGCTCGGCTACCACTTCCCGCTCAGAAACCGCATCATCAGCGGGCTGGGCCTTGGGCTGGTGGTCGTCGAAGCGACCCGGCGCAGCGGGTCGCTCATCACGGCCCGGCTGGCCCTCGACGAGAACCGGGAGGTCATGGCCGTCCCGGGGAACGTCACATCGGACCTCAGCCTGGGGACGAACTGGCTGATCCAGACGGGGGCGAGGCTCGTCGGAGGATGGGAGGACGTGGCGGAAGGCCTGCCCTCGCCGCTCCGCGAGGACCTGCTCTCCCGCAAGGCGGAGGCGAAGGAAAGGCGGCCGCTGTCGGAAGCGGAGGAGAAGGTCCTCAAGACGCTTCCCGTCGACGCCGAGGTCCATATCGACGAGATCGCGGAGGCGACTGACCTCTCGATCTCGGAGCTCCTTGGGGTCCTGTTGGGCTTGGAGCTCGAGGGCCTGGTCGTCCAGAACCCGGGCAAGAATTTTCAGAGGAGAATGTAAGTGGCAAGATCGGCACGTTCGTTGGTCATCGTGGAGTCGCCCGCCAAGGCAAAAACCGTCAACCATTACCTGGGCTCGGGCTACCTGGTCAAAGCGTCCATGGGACACGTCTGCGATCTTCCCAAGAGCAAGCTCGGCGTCGACGTGGAGCACGATTTCGAGCCCACCTACCAGGTCATCCCCGAAAAGAAGAAGATCGTGGCCGAGCTGAAGAAGCTGGCCAAGGAGAGCGCGTCGGTCATTCTGGCCGCCGACCCGGACCGGGAGGGCGAAGCCATCGCTTGGCACCTGAGCCGGCTCATCCGGGAGGATAATCCCAGAATCTTCCGGGCGGTCTTTCACGAGATTACCGAAGTGGGGGTCAAGAAGGCGTTCGAACATCTTGGCGGGCTGGACCAGCCCAAGATCGAAGCCCAGCAGACACGGCGGATCCTGGACCGGCTCGTCGGCTACCTCATCAGCCCGCTCCTCTGGGAGAAGATCGGCCGCGGCCTGAGCGCGGGCCGGGTCCAGTCCGTCGCCTTGAGGCTCATTTGCGATCGCGAGAAGGAGATCCGGGCCTTCGTTCCCGAAGAATTCTGGAACATCACGGCCCGGCTCGCGGCTTCCAACCCGCCGGAGTTCAAGGCTGCCCTGGCCAAGATCGACGGCAGGAAGGCCAAGGTCGAGAACAAGGAACAAGCCGACGCGATCTTGGCGGATTGCCGCCGGGCGCCGTTCGTTCTGGAAAAGATCAAGATCGAGGAGAAGAGGAAGAGCCCGGCCCCGCCCTACATCACGAGCACCCTCCAGCAGGACGGGTTCCGCCTCCTCCATTTCTCGGTCAAGAAGACGATGTTCGTCGCCCAGAAGCTCTATGAGGGGCTGGAGATCGGAGAGCTGGGACTGACCGGACTCATCACCTACATGAGGACGGATTCGTTCCGCGTCTCGGATGAAGCGCGCGGCGCCGCAGGGGCCTATATCGAGAGGACGTTTTCGCCGGCCTATGTCCCGGCCAAACCGAACTTTTACAAAAGCAAGAAGAAGGCCCAGGACGCCCACGAAGCCATCCGGCCGGCCCACCTGGACCTGCCGCCCGAGCGCGTCAAACAATACCTAAAAAAGGAAGAGTACGACATCTACCGCCTTATCTGGACCAGGTTCATCGCGTCGCAGATGGCCCAGGCCGTCATCGAGCAGACGGACTTCGACGTCCGTGCCTCGAAGTATCTCTTTAAGGCCAAGGGCGAGGTTATCAAGTTCGACGGTTTTTTGGCCGTCTTCCCGAACGGAAACGAGGACGGGGATATCCTGCCCAAAGCTTTCGAGGGCGAGGTCCTGACCCTCGTCGGCGGCGAGGCCGGGCTGGAAGGAAAACAGAGCTTCACCCAGCCGCCGCCCCGCTATACGGAAGGAACGCTGGTCAAAGAGCTCGAGGCCAAGGGCATCGGCCGGCCGAGCACTTATGCGCCCATCATCTCCACGCTCCAGGACAGGGTCTACGTCGTCCGGGAGAAAGGCAAGTTCATCCCGACCGAACTGGGCATATTCGTCACCGAGTTTCTGGTCAAGAACTTCCCCGACCTGTTGGACGTGACCTTTACGGCCCAGATGGAGGAGGAACTCGACCAGATCAGCGAAGGCGGAAGGAGTCGGATCGAGAGCCTGCGGGAGTATTATGCCCGCCTCGATAAGGACCTGAAGAATGGTCACAAGGCCGAGAACATGAAGCACTCCGGGATCCCCGTCGAAGAGAAGTGCCCCCAATGCGGCAAAGACCTGGTCATCAAGTTCGGGCGTTTTGGCCGGTTCAAGGCTTGCTCGGGCTACCCGGACTGCAAGTTCAAGGAGAGCTTGGTCAAAAAGGAGACCAAGCCCCTCGACGAGAAATGTCCCCAGTGCGGGGCGCCCCTGGTCATCAAGTTCGGGAAGTACGGCTCCTTCATCGCCTGCTCCGACTATCCCAAGTGCAAGTACATCCATAAGGAAAAGAAAGACACGGGCATTGCCTGCCCCAATGACTGCGGCGGCACGCTGATTCAGAGAAAGACGCGGCGGGGGAAGTTCTTCTACGGATGCAGCAGCTTCCCCAAATGCAGGTTCGCCACATGGGATGAGCCGGTGGCCAAGCCCTGCCCCCTGTGCGGCCGGAAGTTCATCCTGAAGAAGAACCTCCTGAAGGGCGATCCCACCCTTCATTGTCAGGATGAGAAATGCGCTTACAAGGAGATCGTCCCGAGGGATAAACTCTGGGAGAAGGCCGGGGAAACGCCGACCAGGCCGGCGATAGATGAGAAAACCGATTGAGGAATTCCTCGCCCACCTGAGGCACGAGCGGAACGCCTCGGCCCACACGATCTCCAGCTACGGATGCGACCTCGGTCAGCTCGAGGCCTATCTCATCGAGAAGAAGGCGGATTGGAGGTCCGCCGATAACGTCGTCCTGCGCGGTTTCCTGGCCCGCCTCTATGAGAAAAAGCGGAAAAAATCGACCATAGGCCGGAAGCTGGCGGCCATACGCTCATTCTACGATTTTTGCCTGAAACGAAAGTGGATCGGAGAGAACCCGGCCAAGGTCCTGGCGACACCAAGACAGGACAAGAACGTGCCCTCGTTCCTCTCCGAGGATGAGATGGCCGAGTTCCTGGACCTGCCGTCATCGGACGAGCCCCTCGACCTGAGGGACAGGGCGGCCCTCGAGCTCCTCTATGCTTCCGGGATCCGGGTCGGCGAGCTGGTGGCCATTGACCTCGTGGACGTAGGCTTCGACGAGCGTCTGGTCCGGGTCAAGGGCAAAGGCAAAAAGGAAAGGCTGGTTCCCTTCGGCAGGAAGGCCGAGGTGAGCCTTCGAACCTACCTCCGGGCCCGGCCCGACCTTCTCAAGGAAAGGCTGGGTCAGAATGCGTTCTTCCTTAACTACAAAGGCGGGCGGCTGACCTCGCGGTCGGTTGAGAGGATCGTAAGGAAGTATATCCGGAGAACGGCTGTCTGCCGAAAGATCAGCCCCCATTCGCTCCGTCACTCCTTTGCCTCGCACCTCCTTAGCCGGGGCGCGGACCTGCGGGTGATCCAGGAGCTCCTAGGCCACGCCAGCCTGGCAACGACGCAGAAGTACACCCACCTCGATCTCAAACAGCTGCTGGATGTCTACAAGAAGAGCCATCCGAGATCGTAAAGAAGGGGGAGGGGGGAGCCCCCCTCCTTTCATTTGGCCTCGACGCTGACCGTGATCAGGTCCTTGAGCTGGTTGAAGAGCTTCTCGCCGATCCCCTTGACCTTCATGATCTCCTCGATCTTCTTGAAGTTGCCGTTCTGGGTCCGGTACTGGATGATCTGCTCGGCGATCTTGGGCCCGATCCGGGGAAGGCCCTCCAGCTCGGCCTGCGAGGCCGTGTTGATGTTGACCTTGGGGCCGGCCGCCTTCGGGGCCTCGGCGTAAACCCAGGAAAACGAGAGGACGATGAGCGCCAGGACCGTGCCAAGCGCCGCTCCTTTTGTCATTAGATCCTTCATTTGGACCTCCTTTCGCCCTTTCCTAATGCAAGCCCCGGGCCAAGTCGAGAGAGCATGTAATGCGTTTATTATCTGCGTATTATGAAACATCAGGAGGCGACCTTTGTCAACGAGGGTTAACCCGGAGGTCCTTGGACGGATAACGTGAGTTGTCAAACGGCCGCGGAACGTGTTTTCATCCGCGCCAGGAACGTTTTCAGTTTCCTAAGGGCCCGGCCTCGGTGGCTGACCGCGTTCTTTTCGTCGGGACGGAGTTCGGCGAAATGCTTTCTGAGCTTCGGATAATAGAAGACCGGGTCGTAGCCGAAGCCGTTCTCCCCCTTCGCCGCGAAGTCGATGACCCCCCTGACCTCGGCGCGGATCTCCCGGATGACCCGGCCGTCCCGTGATAGGGTCATGACGCAAACAAACTTCGCCTTCCTGTCCTTCCAGGGCGTCTTCGAGAGGAGCCGAAGGACCCTCCGGTTGTTCTTTGCGTCCGTAGGGCCGGGCCGGGAGAAGCGAGCGGAATAAATTCCCGGTGCGCCGTCCAACGCGTCGACCTCTAAACCGGAATCCTCGGCCAGGGTCAGGAGCCCGGACTTCCGGCCGTAATGGAGGCTCTTGGCCCGGGCGTTCTCGCTGAAGGTTTTTCCCCTTTCCCGGAACGAGGCCCCGGGAAGGACCTCCGCCAGACTCACGACCTTGAAGGGGAGCCCTGCCAGAGACCGCCGGATCTCCCGGACCTTGCCGGCGTTGGTCGTGGCGATGAGGAGTTTCGTCCTAGTCAATCTTGAGCTCTTCGATCTCGCCCAAGTTGAGGAGCCCCTGGTTGAATTCCTGCTCCTTCTCCTCGGTCGAGAAGAAGGAGAAGCTGATATTGAAGGCATTCCGTTCTTTCTTCAAATTGAGCTTCTCGAGCTTGACGCCGTGGTGGAAGCTGAGCTTCCTGAGTCCGGACAGGAGGTCGGGGCTCTCCTTGAAGGTGACGTGATAATGGAAGAGCGATTTCCGCAGATAGAGTTCCTCGATCTTCCGGAAGAGGACGAGAGTGAATATGATGAGGGCCGTGAGCACGACGGCCGGGACGTAGTAGCCCCCGCCTATGACCAGCCCCAACCCAGCCACGACCCACAGCGTCGAGGCCGTCGTCAGCCCGGCGACCATGCCCCGGGCGTGGACGATCGTCCCGGCGCCGAGGAAACCGATTCCCGTGATGACTCCCGCCGCCATCCGGACCAGACTATCCCCCGTCCCGCCTTTGGCGCCGATGATCCCCACGGCCAGGCTCATCATCATGGCGGAGCCGACGCAGACAAGGATGTTGGTCCGGAAGCCGGCCGGCTTCTGGCTGGCCTCCCTTTCCAGGCCGATGAGCCCGCCGAGGGCTATGGCCAGAATCAGCTTGAGCAAGATTTCGATCAGGTCCATCTGTTGCCCCCTTCCCTCATCATCTCACCGGCCGGCCTTGTCCAGGAAGAACGCTGCGATGTAAAGAAGGACGAGGACGGCAGTATAAACGGCGTATTTCGGACGGGCGAGCAGCTGCTCGGGCTCCTCCATGAGCTCTTTCTCGGCCAGCGTCTTCCTGAAAAAGAGGAAGAGGTAAAAGGCGAGGAACGGAGTAAGCCAGATAAAGGAACGATACCCGGAGGAAACGGCGAAAACAAAGTAGGCTGTAAAAAAGACGGCCGCGCTCACCCCCATACCCATGACCAGGGTCGTCCGGGTGTAACGTTTGAGGGACGCCCGGTAATCGCCCGCCCGCTCCCCGAGAAACCTGTACTCCGAGAGCCGCTTGCCGCCCATCAGAAAATTGCCGAAGGCCCACCAGCAGATCAGCAGGCTCCAAGGCGGGAAACCCGTGGCCGCGAGGGCGTACCAGCCGATGAGGAAGCGAATAGGGTTGTTGACCGACTCCGAGATCGAATCCAGGAACGGAACGTCCTTGGTCCGGACGGGCTTGAGGTTGTAGGCGAAGCCCGCCAGGACGAGGGCGAGGAGCGCGAGGAAGAACATCCGCGAATACAGGAGCCAGGCCAGGGCCAGGCTGACTCCGCCGATGACCGCGGCCCAGAAAACGAGAGGCCCTTTGCGGACCGCGCCGCTCGCGAGCGGCCGGTTGCGTTTGGTCGGGTGGTGGACGTCGAAGGGCGCGTCGGCGATCTCGTTGATGATGTAGTTGGCCGTCGAGACGGCCCAGGTCAGGAGGAACGCCCCGGCGACGCGGACCGTGATCGCGGCCGGGCCGAGGTGGGCGAGGACGCCCGCTTCGATGACGAAGAGCGCGCCGCTTCCGGCCAGGATGGCCGTGCTGCGCGGCCATCGCTCGAGGCGCATGGCCTTCGGGTAGGAATTCACATGCCCTCTTCTTTCCGGGCGTAGATCTCAAATGAGTCGCCCAAGGCCAATTTTATCGGAATTCGTTTTAAAAAAGAAGCCGGTCGGCCGGAGCGCGCGAGGAAGCGCGAGACCCTCAGACGGGTGGCCAGGTAGTGGGCGCTGAACGTCCAGGAGTAGCTTTTACGCCGGACGACAGAAAAGCCCGTCTTCTTAAGGAGGGCGTCGAGGCTGCGGCGGCTGAAGTAAGCCAGGTGAGCCGGCCGGAGATGCCACCATTTCCCACGGGCGAGCCGGGCCGCGGCGCTCCGGATGTCCGGGGTCACGACGCAGAGAAGGCCGCCCGGGCGGAGGACCTCGGCAGCCTTGCCCATGGCGTCATAGGGCCGGGCTGTATGTTCGATGAAATCGATCATGGTCACGACGTCGAAGGACGCGGCCTTGATCGGGGCCGTCTCGAAGACGCCCTCGCGGACGGCGAGCCCGTACCGGTCGCGGGCGAACGCGACCGCCCAGGCGCTCGGCTCGACACCCTCGGTTTCCCATCCCCGGCGGGCGGCCAGGTCCATGAGGATCCCGGTCGCGCTCCCGACATCGAGCAGGCGGCCCTTCTCCGGCCTGAGCTTTTCCAACGTCTTGAAAACTCTGAGGAAGTTCTTCTCGCGCCCGCCGGATTCTTCATCATAGAGCGGATCCTCGAGGGCGCCGTAAAGGGCGTTGAGGAAGGCCGGGGTGGGGCAGGGGTCTGCAAAGATATGGCCGCAGTCCTTGCACCGGGCGAGGTCCCAGACGCGGCCGTAATGACTGTCTGTGATCCTGATCGATTCGGCCCTGAACTCCGAGATGTCGAAGGTCGTCTTCTTGTGCGGTCGGAGCCGGTTGCCGCCGCAGGCCGGACAGCTCGTGATTCTCTCGAACCGTTCCTTCCCCTCGTCCATGCTAACGTCTTAACATAAAAGGGGGTGAGAGAGAAGGGGGCGCCCAAAATCGCCCCTTCTCTGCCGTCGGCGCTCGTGATACAATTTCTTGGCCAGGTCATTGATCTGCCGCCGGGCCGATAAAGACAAGACGAATTTTAGAAGGAGAAAAATCAATGTCCACTTTGATCAAAAAAACGCACGCGAGGGAAATTTTGGATTCCCGCGGCAACCCGACCGTCGAGGTCGAGATTTGGCTCGAAGACGGCTCCTGGGGAAGGTCCGCGGTCCCCTCAGGCGCCTCAACCGGTATCTATGAGGCCCTCGAGCTCAGGGATGGCGACAAGGGCCGCTATCTCGGCAAGGGCGTCCTCAAAGCCGTCGAGCACGTCAACATCGACATAGCCGAGACCATTAGGGACCTGGACGCCATGGACCAGGCCCGGGTCGACCGGGCCATGCTTACGCTGGACGGCACTCCCAACAAAGGCAAACTCGGCGCAAACTCTATCCTTGGCGTCAGCTTGGCCGTGGCCAGGGCGGCCGCCGATTCCAAGAAAATGTCCCTCTACCGATACCTCGGGGGTGTCGCGGCCAAGCTCCTTCCCGTCCCGATGTTCAATATTCTTAACGGCGGCGTCCATGCCGACTGGCAGAGTACGGACCTCCAAGAATTTATGATCGCCCCTGTGGGCGCCCCGAACTTCCGCGAAGCCCTGCGCTGGGGGAGCGAAACCTATCATGCTTTAAAGAGCGTCCTCAAGGACCAAGGTTATTCCACCGGCGTCGGCGACGAGGGCGGCTTCGCCCCGGCTTTTAAGAAGAACTCCGACGCCGTCGAGAACATCCTTAAGGCCATCGGGAAGGCCGGCTTCAAGCCCGGCTTGGACATCGGCATCGTCCTCGATCCCGCGGCGAGCGGGTTCTTCGAGGACGGCCTTTATTGGCTGAGGACCGAAAACCGAAAGGTCAAGGCCGCGGAGATGGTCAAGATGTACGCCGAGTGGGTCGATAGGTACCCCATCTTTTCCATTGAGGACGGACTGGCCGAGGACGACTGGGATGGCTGGAAGCTCCTTACGGCGACGCTCGGCTCGAAGATCCAGCTCGTCGGCGACGACCTTTTCGTGACTAATGTCCAAAGGATCGCCCGCGGTATCTCCGAGAAATCGGCCAACTCGGTCCTCATCAAGCTCAATCAGATCGGGACGCTGACCGAGACCATCGCCGCGATCGAAATGGCTCGCAAGGCCGGTTGGACGGCCATGGTTTCGCAT